>Ga0307374_10001554_pt1 | contig 42441 bp, 40 predicted proteins | sample OX3MG_FD_202532 | JGI IMG/M metagenome (GOLD analysis project Ga0307374, IMG submission 202532) | Soil microbial communities from Risofladan, Vaasa, Finland - OX-3 | ecosystem: Environmental > Terrestrial > Soil > Coastal area > Acid sulfate soil | place: Finland: Risofladan, Vaasa | collected...
AAGGTGGCGTCGTCGTCCAAGCCCGATCGCGGTGTGGTGACGGTGGAGACCAAGGCCTTCAACCAACGTGGCGAGGAGGTCTGTTACTTCAGGCGCAAGCTCATGGTCTGGAAGGCCGACGACGCCCCCGCCCGGCGACGCCCCTATGGGGACGACGTCTGGGGCTGAGCGCGCTCGGCGTCAGGCTCGGTCGCTCAGGAATTCGAGGACGAGAGCATTGACCTCGTCGGGCCGTTCCAGATGGAGGAAGTGGCCTGCTCCCGCTATGTCCACCCGCCGCGACGACGCCGAGAGCAAGGCGGCCACGTCGCCGATGGCTTCGGGAGCCAGGCATCCGTCGTCGGCGCCGTGGAGGTACAAGGTGGGCTGGGGTGGAGACGACGCCGAGGCGCCCTGGGCGGCGTCGTACTCGGGCCGGTGGGTGGTGGCGTCGAACATGGCCCGGTAGTAGCCGATGGCCGCCGACAGATGCGCCGGGTCACGCAGGGCCGCCTTCACCTGAGCGGCGTCCCAGCTGCCGTCGTAGCCCGGCGACCAGTCGGCCCACAGACGGTCGATGAAGGCGAGGTCGTCGAGCGCCACGGCCGTGTCGGCCAGCGCACTTTGGAAAACGAATACGTAGAAGCTGCGCTTGAGCTGGTCGTATGTGAGGAACCCGGTGGCCAGCGCGGCCAGAGGCGGCAAGGCCATGACCACCACCTTGGACCAGCGATCGGGCTGGAAGGGGGCAGCCGAGTAGGCCGCCGAGGCGCCCCAGTCATGGCCCACCAGCACGGCCCGACCGTCCCCCCCTAGCGCCTCGTGCAGGGCGCAGGCATCGGCGCCCAGCGCACCTTGCTGGTAGCAGCCGTCGGCCGGGACCGCACTCGGCGCGTAACCCCGCATCCACGGGGCCACGGCGTGGTAGCCGGCCCCGGCCAGAGCCGGCATGAGGTGGCGCCAGCTGGTGGCGGTGTCGGGGAACCCGTGCAGGCACAACGCCAGTGGCCCGTCGGGCGGGCCGGCCTCGAGGTAGGCGAACTCCACGCCGTTGGCCACTACCCGGGCCGGCGTTCCGGTCGTTCCGGTCGTCCCCGTCGTCCCCGTCGTCACGTCCATGGTGGCGAGTATTGTCGCTGGTGAGGACCTCCCGGGCCGGCGGGCCGGAAGGCTGGAGGAGGGGGACGTCCACTGCGAGTCACGTTCCATGGCGTGCGGGGCTCGTGCCCGTGCTCGGGCCAGCAGTACGTCCGCTACGGCGGCAACACCTCCTGTGTGGCCGTGGAGGTGGGCGACGAGGCTCCCATCGTCCTCGACCTGGGCACCGGCCTGCGCCCCCTCGGCCATGACCTCGAGGAGCGCTTCGGTTTCGACGCCCCCATAGCGCTCACGGCCTTCCTGACCCATCTGCACTGGGACCACATCATCGGCCTTCCCTTCTGCCGGCCGATCCTGCGCCTGGGCGGGAAGATGGCCGTATACGGACCGGCCCAGGACGGCCCGCTGTGCGAAGTCATGGACCGGGTGGTGGTGCCCCCCTTCTTCCCCGTGCAGGTCAATGAGCTGCACGGATCGGTCGAGTTCCGCGAGGTGGGCGACGACGTGCTGGCCGTGGGCTCGGCCAAGGTCGTGGTGAGGCGGGTGCCGCATGTGGGCTCCACGCTCGGCTTCCGCATAGAGGCCGGCGGCCGGTCGCTGGCCTACGTGAGCGACCACCAGGCCCCCGATGACCGGCAGAGCATCGACGAGGCCGTGCTCGAGCTGTGCGACGGCGCCGACGTTCTCATCCACGACGCCCAGTACACCGACGAGGAGTTCGCCGCCAAGGCCACCTGGGGCCACTCGACGGTGTCCTACGCCGTGCACGTGGCGGCCGAGGCCGGCGCCCGCGAGCTCGTGCTCTACCACCACGACCCCCTGCACGACGACGACGAGATGGACCGCATCGTGGAGTGTGCCCGGATGGCGCCCGGAGCGTCGCGCCTCGACTCCGTGGTGGGTGCGGCGGAAGGGTTGTCGCTCGACCTGGCCAAGCCCTGAGCCGGCGCATGGACGGGCAACCGATGTCGGAGTTCGATGGTGCACGTTTTCGCCAAGTGCTCGGCCACTTCGCCACCGGTGTCACCGTCGTTACCGCCATGGTGCAGGGCGAACCGGTCGGCTTCACCTGCCAGGCCTTCACGGCCCTGTCGCTCGAACCGCCGCTCGTGGCCCTGGCTCCGGGCAAGAACTCCACCAGCTGGCCTCGCATCGCCCAGGCCGGCAGTTTCTGCGTGAACGTGCTGGCCGAAGGTCAGGAGGCGCTGTGCCGGGACTTCGCCGTGTCAGGTGGCGACAAGTTCGAAGGCGTGGGCTGGCGCCCGGCCGGCAACGGCGCCCCCTTGCTCGACGGCGTCCTGGCCTGGGTGGAGTGCGCATTCGTCCGGTCCCATGATGCCGGCGACCACGAGCTGGTGGTGGGCCTGGTCCAGGACATGGGAGTGAACGGTGGGGGACCGCTGCTGTTCTTCCGGGGGGGCTTCGGCCGTTTCGCGCCCTGAGCACTGCGTCTAGCGTGTCGGCCCGTGGCCACCCTCACCCCCTCCCCAGTGATCGCCGACGTCGTTGTCGTCGAGTCCTCCGTCCACGGCGACGAGCGAGGGCGCTTCGTCGAGACCTACCGCCGGTCGTGGTTCCCACTGGGGCGAGAGATGATCCAGGGCAACCGCTCGGAGAAGCAGGCCGGGGCCGTGGTGGGGCTGCACTACCACCTGCACCAGGCCGACTACTGGTATGTGCTGCGAGGGCGGGCGCGGGTGGTGCTCCACGACCTCCGCCAGGGCTCGCCCACCGAGGGCGCCACCTTGGTGCTCGACCTCGACGGCGCCGAGGACCGGGGCCTGTTCATCCCACCGGGCGTGGCGCACGGGTTCGCCAGCTTGAGCGACGTGCTGCTGTGGTACCTGGTCGACGGGTATTACAACCCCGAGGACGAGCTGGGTGTGGCCTGGGACGATCCCGAGATCGGCGCCGACTGGGGCATCGACGCCCCGGTGCTGTCCGAGCGCGACAAGTCCAATCCGCGCCGTGGCAACCTCGACCCAGGACGGCGCCCGTACTACGGCCTGCGCACGTGAGCCTGAAAGCCCCCGCCGCCTCTTCTGCTGCCGGCGGGCCAGGGCACCGGCTGGACGCCGGCGCCGGAAACCGGCACGCTGGCATCGTGGACGAGTCCAAGCAGTGGGTCGAGTTCGGTCGGTGGCTCGTGTCCCAGCGCGAGGAGCTCGGCCTGCGCCGGCGAGACGCGGCCAAGCGGGCCAAGGTGTCCGAGGCGCTGTGGCGGGACCTCGAAACCGGCCGCAAGGAGGCCATCGGAGGCATTCGGCTGCTGCCCAACCCCAGCCAGGACGTCCTGGAGCGGGTGGCCGGGGCCCTCGAAGTACCGCTGTCGGACCTCATGGCTCGCGTGGGCCGGTCGGCGGCCGGAGCGGCGGCGGCCGCCGAGGGCGCCAACGGCCGGGGGACTTCGCCCGACGACGGATCGGCACTGGGCATCAAGCTGCGCCGGCTGTCTGAGCGCGACCGCGGGTTGGTCGAAGCTTTGGTCGACTCCATGCTCGAGCGCCAGGAGCACTAGGCGCGGCGTGCGATTCGGCCTCTTCTACGAGCATCAACTGCCACGTCCTTGGGAGCAAGGCGACGAGCACCGGCTACTCAAGCAAGCTCTCGACCAGGTGGCGCTGGCCGACTCGCTGGGCTTCGACTACGTGTGGGAGGTGGAGCACCACTTCCTGGAGGAGTACTCGCACTCCTCGGCCCCCGAGATCTTCCTGGCTGCTGCCAGCCAGCGCACCAGCCGCATCCGCCTGGGCCACGGCATCGTGCAGCTCCCGGTGGGATTCAACCAGCCGGCTCGGGTGGCCGAGCGCATCGCCACCCTCGACCTTGTCTCCGACGGGCGGGTCGACTTCGGCACCGGTGAAGCCAGCTCCGAGGCCGAGCTGGCCGGTTTCGGCGTGGACCGCTCCACCAAGCGCGACCAATGGCACGAGGCGTTGGACGTCATCACCCGGATGTTCGTCGAGGAGCCCTTTGCCGGCTACGAAGGGGACTTCGTCCGGATGCCCCCGCGCAACGTCGTCCCCAAGCCCCTGCAGCGCCCCCATCCTCCCCTTTGGGTGGCGTGCTCGCGACGTGACACCATCCACCTGGCTGCCACCAAGGGGATCGGCGCCCTTTCGTTCTCCTTCGTCGAGGCCGACGAGGCCAAAGCCTGGGTGGCGGATTACTACGCCACCATCACCTCCGAGGAGTGCGTGCCGGCCGGCTTCGCCGTCAACGCCAACTTGGCGTGCGTGCTCCCTCTCATGTGCCACGAGGACGAGGCGACCGCCGTCGACCGGGGCATCGACGGCGCCCATTTCTTCGGTTACTCGTTGGCCCACTACTACGTATTCGGTATGCATCACCCGGGCCGGACGAACGTGTGGGAGGAATTCCTCGAGAACCGCGACCGCTTCGGCTTCGACCGCGCCGTCGCTTCGCGCACCGGCCAACAGCTAGGGGCCCAGCTCATGGAACAGGGGCTCGGTTCGTTGCGTGGCGCCATCGGCACCCCGACGCAGATTCGCCAGCTGGTACGGGCCTACGAGGAGGCCGGGGTCGACCAGCTCATCTTCGTGAGCCAGGCCGGTCGCAATCGCCACGAGGACGTGTGCGAGTCCCTGGAGCTCTTCGCCCGAGAGGTCATGCCCGAGTTCCATGATCGGGCCGAGGACCTCGAGCAGGACAAGGAGCGCCGGCTGGCCCCGGCGGTTGAGAAGGCCTTGGCCCGGCGGGCCCCGGCCCGGGAGACGCCGGCCGACTACGCCTTTCCCGCCGCTCCGCAGTTCTGATCCCACGTGCGCCTGTGCCTGCATGAAGAGGGGCTGGCGACGGCGCGTGGGGGGGTTCCCACCTCACGCGACTTGTCGGGCTCGCGCTGCCGCTCCACCTCCGAGGCGGGTTGAATGGTGGTGATGATCGTCGTCCTGGTGGTGTGTGCGCTGGCCTTGGGAGCCGCCGTGGCGGCCGGCGCCGCCCGTCGGCACCGGGCCGGCGAGCGTCACTCGGTGAGGGACTACCAGCAGACCATCGACACGTTGCGCCACCTTGGCGACCGCCGCATGGGGCAGCGCCCAGCATCGACGCGTCCGGCGGAGCCGCCAGTGCGCCGGCCGGTGACACCTTCCACCGTCCTGGCCGCCAGCGCCGGCCCGAAGACGGTGTCGGCCCGGGTGGCGCCGCCTCACCCGGGGGGCACGGCCTTCGACCACACCGAGCTCCACATGTCTGATGTCACCGAGCTCACCGCCGACCCGACGACGCAGCAGTCGCCAGGTGACATCGACCGGGGCGGCCAGCCGGGGTCGGGTGTGGCGGCCCCGTCGGCCGCCGTGCGAGAGCTGGCGTCCGGGCGCGTCCTGTTCGCCGCCCGCCCGGCCCGCTCCGCCACGGCGTTTGGCCACGAGCGCCCCATGCGGGGCCCGACCCGCTCCCGCCACGGCGCCGCGCTGTCCACCACCAGCCGGCCATCGGTGGTCCTGGTGGCCGCCGCCGTGATCGCCCTCGGCGCCGTGGTGGCCGTGGCGGTGGCGGCGGGATCGGGCCACGGCGCCGGTACCACGGCGCAGAGCCGGACCCGCCCGACGGCGCCGGCCACCCGCCCTGCGTCCTCGGGAAGCGCGCCGTCGGAGCTGACAGCGGTGTCGTCCAGCGCGGCATCGGCCACGTATCAGGTAGCCGGGTCGCCGGTCACGGTGGAGGTGATGGCTTCCGGGCCATGCTGGATCGACGCCACCGATGTGGTGTCGGGCAAGGTGCTGTGGACCGGCACCATGGTCGCCGGCCAGAGCCAGTCGCTCACGGCCACCACCGGGTTGGTGGTGCGGATGGGGGCGGTGACCAACATCTCGATGTCGGTGGCCGGCCGCCCGGTGCGCCTGCCCGCGGGCTCGCACTCCCCGTTCGACGCCCGCTTCCAGACGGCGTAAAGGGCGCCGCCCGGGTCTTCGGCGCGAGCGCCGCATCGCTGATGCTCAGCCGCCCACAAGGCGAGGAAGACTGTGGCCATGGGCTCGGCGAACCCTGACGACGTGAAGGAAGGTCAGCTGAGGCAAGGGCTCGTGACCAGGGCACTCGCTCTGTCCTATATCTCCGTGGCCTGGGGCATGGCCGCTGGCAGCCTGGCCGTTACCGCCGGGCTGTTGGCCAGGAGTCTCGGAGTCCTCGGTCTGGGGCTCAACGTCTTGGCCGACGTGGCCGGATCGGTTGGTTTGGTTTGGCGGTTCGGCGTCGAAAGACAGGACCCAAATCGCGGACATCGGGCCGAAGCTCATGCCTCAATTGTGGTGGCCGCAGCGTTGAGCATCGTGGCCGTAACCTTGGCGGTGGTCGCCGTCAACGAGTTGGTGTCGGGATCAGGACCGCAGAAGTCCGTGTTGGCGATGGTCTCGGCAGGGTTGTCAGCCGTCGTCCTCGCTCCGTTGGGGTTGGCGAAACATCGCACGGGCTCAGCTTTGAAGAGCCATGCATTGAAGGGTGATGGCACCCTGAGCGGAATGGGATCTGCGCTCGGTGTGCTAGCCCTGCTAGGGCTGTTAGCCGACCAGCTCTTCGGCTGGTGGTGGGCAGACCGGTGCGCTGCTCTTGTCGTGGCCGTTGTCGCCGGTGCCGAGGCTGTCAGAGTCGTCCGAATGCGACCGGCTTTCCCGAGGTCGGCTCCGCCGAATCACTCAACACCGGGAGTGTGATCGGTCGGCCGCTCGAGTGTCTCGTGCAATCCACTTCCCGTTCCGAAACAAGGCATGATTGCGCCTCGATGCCCGAGCTCGACGGGGGCTTGCCCCACAGCCGCGACTACTTCTTCCCGTCGCCGCCCGATGATCCCGAGACCCGAGAGAGCGCGTCCGTGTGGGTCTGCGACGACCGGGGCGAGCTCGGCATGCCGCGTATTGGCGTCGAAGCCATCTCCAAATCCTGGGGCGAACGTGGCTTGCAGGTGAACGTCGGGTTCCCCGAAGGGCGCCTCGTCGTGGCCCTGGGGCGGGGAAAGGGCATTTCCCTCGTCGACGAGGACGGCATCTGCCGTACGTTCGGTGCCGGTGGTCTCCAGTTCCGATGCGTCGAGCCCTTCTCGCGCACCGAAATGCACTTCGATGGCACTGCGTTGGATACGACGGCCATGAGCCTCGTCGCCAGGGATTTCACCGGAGCCCAGGTGCCGCTGCGGATCGACGTCACCGTCGAGGCCGCTGTTCCCCCCTGGGTTTCGGGAACACTCAATCCCGAGGCACGGGCCATGTTCGAGGACGGGTTCGCCGGCGGCTTCATCTCTCCCCGGTACGAGCAGCTCTGTACCTGTCAAGGCACCCTGCGCGTCGGGGGGGACGAGTGGCAGTTCCAGGGAACGGCCCTTCGCGTTCACCGGCAGGGGCCGCGTGATGTCCTCGGGTTCTGGGGCCACTGCTGGGCCAGCGCCCTCCTTCCCAGTGGCCGCGGGTTCGGCGTTCTCGCCTTCCCGGACCGATCTGGAGCCGGGCCTTACAACGAGGGGTACATCTTCGACGGCGGATCGCTCGTGCCGGCCACGATCGTGGACGCACCCTGGTTGCACCGCTTGGCGCCTTCTCACGAGGACGTGTCGTTCACGCTGCGCACGGCGCACGGCGACGTCCATGTCGCCGGGGAGACGATCCTTGCCTCCTGCCTGCCGGGGGGTATGTCACCCGAATTCCCGCCGGCGCTGCACCAGGCGTGCGTGCGATACCACCTCGATGGTGAGGAGACCTTCGGGATGATGGAGCGATCGATCCCCGTCGACCAGCTCGAGTCGTGACCTGACGGAGATGCTCCACGTCGGCGCGCTGATCGAGCAGGCCGTGGGACGTACCGGGTCCGACGACTTCGGAGTGGACACCTGGCAGCAGGGCCTCGAAGTGCTGGTTCGCTCGTTCAACGAGGAGGCTTCGCTGACCGAGCTCGGGGAGCGGGTGGTGGGGGACCAGATCGTCGGCTTTCTGGCCAACCGGCTCGAGGTCGAACGGTGGTACCGCCAACACCCCGAGATCGACGACGGACGAATCCAAGCGCCGCTGTTCGGGTTGGGCCTTCCCCGCACCGGTTCGACCGCCCTCAGCTTCCTCTTGGCCGCCGACCGACGAAGGCGATGCCTGCGAACCTGGGAGGCAAACGAGCCGTGCCCCCCGCCCACCACCGCCACCGAGGAGAGTGATCCCCGCATCGCCCGCACCCAGGCCGGCCTCGACATCGTGAACGACCTGTTCCCTGACTTCGCCGGCATGTTGCCACGTTCGGCCACCGGGCCGCAGGAGTGCCTCCTCGTCATGGCACTGGACTTCCGGTCGATGGTCTTCGAGGGCTATGGGGCCGTGCCCTCGTATGCGGAATGGTTGCTGTCATGCGACATGGTGCCTGCCTACCGATACCACAAGCGGGTACTCAAGCTGCTGCAGTGGCACTGTGGACCGCGGCGCTGGTGGCTCAAGTCGCCGGCTCACATGGCGAGCATCAAAGCGCTCGATGCGGTGTATCCCGATGCCCGATTCGTGATGACGCACCGCGACGTGTCGGCGGTTATGGCGTCTCTCTGCGCGCTGAAGCACGCTCTGAGGGGACCACTGACATTGCGCATCGACACCGCGGCTTTGGGCCGCGGCGAGGCGTCGCTGTGGGAGAATGCTCTGCAACAGACCCTGGCCCTGCGAGATGCAGGTCTGGAGGAGAGATTCTTCGATGTGTCCTTCGACAGGATGCAGGCGGCGCCGCTCGACGCAGTGGCGGGGCTGTACGGCGCTCTCGGTGACGAGCTCGATGACGACACCCTTGCGCGCATGGCGAAGTGGTGGGAAGAGAGCGCTTCCGAACGTCGCAGCGGCACTTCGCCCGATCCGGCGACCTACGGGCTCGACAAAGCCGAGCTCCGTGCACGGTTCGCCTTCTATCACAGCCGATTCCGGATCGATCCCGGCGACTGACGTGGTGCCGATGGGCACGACGACGAGATCGTCAGGCCAGCCCAATGGTGTCGAGCACGAAGGCCAATACGAAAGCCTCGTCACGCCAGGCGTCGTAGCGTCCCGAGGGGCCTCCGTGGCCCGCTTCGAGCTCTACCTTGCACAGGACCCGGTTGGCGGGATCTGCCGCCCTCAGCTTCTGAGCCCACTTGACCGGTTCCCAGTAGCCCACCCGCGGGTCTTCGAGGCCGCCGGTCACCAACATGTCGGGGTAGCGGCCTTGGTGGACGTTGTCATAAGGCGAGTAGCCCTTCATCACCTGGTAGACGTCGACGTCGCGCCCCGGGTCGCCCCATTCCTCCCACTCGATGACGGTCAGCGGCAACGAGGCATCGAGCATGGTGGTGAGGCAGTCGACGAAGGGCACTTCGGCCACCACGGCCCGCAGGCGACCGGGCGCCAGGTTGGCCACGGCCCCCATGAGCAGCCCGCCGGCGGAGCCACCCCGCGCCACCAGGCGCTGGGCATCGACCACGGCCGTGTCGGCTAAGTGCTCGGCACAGGCCACGAAGTCGGTGAACGAGTTCGGCTTCTTGAGCAATTTGCCATCCTCGTACCACCGCCGGCCGAGCTCGCCTCCGCCTCGCACATGGGCGATGGCGTAGACGAAGCCTCGGTCGAGAAGGCTCAGTCGGATGGACGAGAAGACGGGGTCGATGCTGTGCTCGTAGGCGCCGTAGCCGTACAGAAGCCCAGGGGCCGACCCGTTCACCGGCGTGTCCCGCCGGCGCACGATCGAGATCGGCACCGCCGTGCCATCGGGCGCCGAGGCCCAAAGCCGTTCGGTCACGTACGCCGTGGCGTCGTAGCCCCCCAGGACACGTTGCTGCTTGCGGAGTTCCGAGGAGCCGCTTTCCATATCCAGGTCGAAGACCGAGCGGGGGGTGACGAGTGACGAGTACTCGTAGCGCAGGACGGTGCTGTCGAACTCGAGGTTGGCCCCGCCGCCGAAGGTAGCTGGGACCTCCGGGCTCGGCACCACCACCGCGGCCGGCAGCGGCTCCGACCACGGGTCGCCGTGGCCGTGGCCGAGGTCGATGACGCTGATGCGGGTGCAGCCGTCGGCCCTCTCGTAACAGGCCAGGTGCCCGCTGAAGACCTCGAAGCCCTCGAGTCGGATGTCGGGGCGGTGGGCCAGGACTTCGCGCCATTCCTCGGGGCCCTGGGCCGAATCGGCCGTGGCCATGAGCCGGAAGTTCTCGGCGCCGTCGTTGGTGAGGACGACGAAGTGGCCGCCGTGGTGCTCGACTGCGTACTCCACCCCCTGGCGCCGCCCCGCCACGAGCCGGAAAGTGCCTCCGGGCTCGGTCACCGGCAGCACGTGGGCTTCCGAGGTCACCTTGGAGTGCAACTCCACCACCACGTGGGTGCCGTCCTTGGTGCGGCGCACCCCCACGTGGAAGCGCTCGTCGGGCTCCTCGAAGACGAGCTCGCCCGGGCCGGTTGAGATTTCGCCCGGCTCCAGGTGAAGGCGGCACCGCCACACCTGGTAGGGACGGTTGGCCTCGTCGGGGCGGGTATAGAACAGCGTGGCATCGTCGGCCCAGGCGATGCCGTAGGAGATCCCCTCCACCGACAGCGGCAGCTCCACGCCCCCGGCGATGTGGCGGACATGGAGCACGTAGCGCTCGTCGCCGGTGGTGTCCACGCCGTAGGCGACCAGCCCGTGCCCCGGGCTCACCTCGATGTCGGCCACGGCCAGATAGGTGTGGCCTTCAGCCAGGGCGTTCTCGTCGAGGAGAACCTGCTCGTCGGGCCATGGGCCGCCACCGGCTCCCTCGGCGTCGCCCGTAGCGCTCGAATCGGGGTGCTCGGCACCGGGGGGGATGCCCGCCGGTCGGTGGGCGCTGTCGACGGGGACCCGGCAGTGAATGGCGTAGTCGAGGCCCCGGACGGTGCGTGAGAAGTACCACCATGGCCCGAGGCGGGCGCCGACCGACAGGTCGGTTTCCTCTATCCGGCTCCGGATCTCGGTGAAGAGCCGTTCCCTGAGCCCCCCCAGATGGTCGGTGGCCGCCGCGCAGTACCGCTGCTCGTGCTCGAGGAGGGCCAGCACCGCAGGATCGTGGCGGTCGCGCACCCAGGCCCAGTCGTCGATGCGCCGGTCGCCGTGGGCTTCGAGGACGGTGGGCCGCCTGGGGGCGACGGGCGCCGTGGCGACGGGTGTGGAGGGCTCGGGCGAGACGGTCACGGTCACGGATCTTCCCAGACCAGGGGCTCGCGCTCGCACCAGGCACCGGAGGTTGTTACTATCTAGATAGGAGAAATCCCCAGAGGAGACCTATGAGCACCACCGATCTCGATCTCGGCCGGTACAAGCTGGGCTGGAGCGACGTCGAAAACTACGTCTTCAAGCCCAAAAAGGGGCTCTCCGAGGAGATCGTCCGCGAGATGTCGTGGATGAAGCAGGAGCCGGAGTGGATGCTCAAGTTCCGCCTCCGGGCCCTTCAGCGCTTCATGGCCAAGCCCATGGCGCCCTGGTTCGCCGTCAACATGCCGGACCTCGACTTCGACGACATCTTCTATTACATAAAGCCCACCGAGAACCAGGTCGACTCGTGGGACGACCTCCCGGACTCCATCAAGCTGACCTACGAGAAGCTCGGCATCCCCGAAGCCGAGCGCAAGTACCTGGCCGGCGTCACGGCGCAGTACGAGTCCGAGGTTGTGTTCCATCGCAACCGCGCCGACCTCGAGGCCCAGGGCGTGCTCTTCTGCGACATGGGCACGGCCGTGCGCGACTACCCGGAACTTGTGCGGCGCTGGTTCGGCACGATCATCCCCCCCAACGACAACAAGTTCGCCGCATTGAACTCGGCCGTGTGGTCCGGGGGCTCGTTCATCTACGTGCCGCCCGGCGTCGAGGTCGACATGCCCCTGCAGGCGTACTTCCGCATCAACGCCGAGAACATGGGCCAGTTCGAACGGACTCTGATCATCGCCGACGAGGGATCGAAGGTCCACTACGTCGAAGGTTGCTCGGCCCCGGTGTACTCCACCGACTCCTTGCACTCCGCCGTGGTCGAGCTGGTGGCCCTTCCTGGTTCACGCATCACCTACACGACCATCCAGAACTGGTCGAACAACGTCTACAACCTGGTCACCAAGCGGGCCAGGGCCGAGGCCGAAGCCCACGTGGAGTGGATCGACGGCAACATCGGCTCGCGCCTCACCATGAAGTACCCCTCGGTGTACCTGGTGGGCCCCAAAGCCTCGGGCGAGGTCTTGTCGGTGGCCTACGCCGGCGCCGGTCAGCACCAGGACGCCGGGGCCAAGATGGTCCACGCCGCCCCCGAGACCACGTCGACCATCGTCTCCAAGTCGATCTCCAAGGACGGGGGCATCTCCACCTACCGCGGCCTGGTGCGGGTGGAGGAAGGCGCCAAGCACTCCAAGAGCTTCGTCCGCTGTGACGCACTGATCCTCGACGAGGAGTCCACTTCGGAGACCAAGCCCTATATGGAAGTGGCCGAACGCGACGCCCAGATCGGCCACGAGGCCACCGTGTCCAAGGTCGGCGAAGACCAGCTCTTCTACCTCATGAGCCGGGGCCTGTCGGAGGCGGCGGCCATGGGCCTCATCGTGAACGGCTTCATCGAGCCGGTGACCAGGACGCTTCCCATGGAGTACGCCGTCGAGTGGAGCAGGCTCATCGAGTTGCAGATGGAAGGCGCTGTCGGCTGAGCGCCGGCCGGCGGCCCGCCGTGGCGGCCGCCACCGATCGCCGGCGGATGGGAGGATGTCAGCGTGCCCATGCGCGAGGAATGCAAGCACTTCCAGAGCCGGACTTACGACTCCGGTGAGGTGGCCCGCATCTGTGAGCTTGATCTCGCCCCCGAAGCCCCTTGGCGCTGCCCCGAGGGGTGCACGTCCTATGCGCGCCGCCTGGCCGACGTCGGGTGGGTACATGGGTCCCTGGTCGAGCCGGCCCTGGAGGAAGAGCCTGGTCCCGGTGGCCCCGAGGTGGCGGAGCTGCTCGACCAGGCCGAGGACATCGTCAACGCCATCGCCCCTGACGCCCTGGCCGACGTGGAGCGTCGCCGGGCCAAGCAGCGTCCAACGAGCGGCGGCAGCCGGCGCTGGCCCTGGAGACGTCGAAGCTGACTCAGGCGCCTTTGAACTGCGGTGGGCGCTTCTCCATGAAGGCGGTCATGGCTTCCACGAGGTCTTCGGACTGGAGGAAGCCGGAGTTCCAAGTGGCCACGTAGTCCAAGCCGTCGGTCACCGACTTTCCCTCACAGGCTTCGAGCACGGCCTTGGTGCCCTGCACGGCCAGCGGGGAGTTGCCGGCGATCTCCCGGGCCATGGCCTGGGCGGCGTCGACCACGGCGGCCTGGTCGGCCAGCACGTCGTTCACCAAACCGATCTGCAGGGCCCGCTCGGCGCTGATGTCCTTACCGGTGAAAGCCAACTCGGCCAGCTGGCCCTTACCGATGATGCGCGGGAGGCGCTGCAGGCTGCCGAGGTCGGCCACGATGGCAACTTTGGTCTCGCGGACCGAAAAGATGGCATCAGCGCTGGCCAGGCGGATGTCACAGGCGCTCACGACATCGACCCCGCCGCCGATGCAGTACCCGTGGATGGCGGCGATCACCGGCTTCGGGCACTCGGCCAGAGCCGACACCGAACGCTGCATGCGCAAGATCCCGGCTCGAGCCGCCACAGCGCGAGCCGCCATGGAAGGGCCAGCGGGGCCGTCGGTGCCATTGCCTCCCGTGGCTCCCGGCGGCGGGCCGGTCAGGAGCCCGGCCATGGCCTTCAGGTCCAACCCGACGCTGAAGTGCGGTCCCCGCGCCGCCACCACCAAGGCGCGCACGCCGACGTCGTCGCTCAGGTCCCCCACCGCTCGGGGCAGCTCCTCCCAAAATGCGGGCCCCATGGCATTACGCGCCTCGGGACGGTTCAGCCACAAGGTGGCCACGTGGTCCTGGCGTTCGATCGAGAGGACTTCGAAGTTGCCCATCGGCGCAGCCTAGGACGGCCCCGGCGGCCGGTCCGCTGCGGCCGGGGTGCCCCGACCGGCGCCTGGCGCGCCGTCGATAGGATGCGAAGGCGGTCGATGCCCCGGCGCGAGCGCCGATCCTTTGCCCCACCGACCCGGAGATCGCCCTGACTCCATTCCTCCCTGAGGCCAGTGCCGCCCTGGGCGGGCCACCGTGGCTCGTCCGCCGCCGCGCCGCGGCCGCCGGGCTACTGGCCGACGCCGTCATGCCGAGCGAAGCCGAGGAGATCTGGCGCTACAGCGGGATCGACGACTTCGACCTGGGCGCCTTCTCCCCGCCTGCCCCGGGCCGCGACCTGACCCCGGGGGAGCTGGCTCAGGCCCGGTCCTTGGCCGACCACATGGGGACGCGCTGTGCCCTGGTGGTGACCCGCAACGGGGTGGTGGTCGGCATCGAGCCGGAGCCTGGTCTCGACTCGGCCACGGTGACGGTGGCCGGCGCCGGCCCTCTGGGCTCGGGCGCCGACGACGGCGAGGCCTTCGCCCTGGCTCCTCCGGGCGGTGACGGCGATGCGCTGTCGGTGGTGCACGACGCATTCCTGTCCGACGTGGTGCTGGTGTCGGTGGGCCGGGCGGTGGAGCTGGCCGGACCGGTGGTCATCGTCCATTTGGTCGATGCCGAGCCTGTGACGTCAGGCTCGGTGTCGGTGTTCCCCCACACCGTGGTGCGTGTGGGGCCCGGGGCCAGTGCTGGTGTGGTCGAGTTGTTCGCCGGCTACGGGCCCAGACTCGAGGCGGCGGCACTGGTGGTGCCGGTGTCGCAGCTGGAGGTGGCCGATGGCGCCCGGTTGGCCTACGGCAACGTCCAAATCCTCGGTGGCGGCACCACCCAGGTCGGCCTACAGCGCAGCATCGTTGGCCGTGACGCCGAGTTTCGCTCGCTCACCGTCAGCCTGGGCGGCCGCTACGCCCGGGTGCGCACCGATTCGGAGCTGGCCGGTGAAGGCGGGCGCAGCTCGCTGTTGGCCGCCTATCTCGGCACCGCGGCGCAGGTGCACGACTTCCGCACCCTGCAGGACCACAGTGCCGGGCGGACCGAGAGCGAGTTGCTCTTCACCGGGGCCGTGGCCGACCGGGCCCGTTCCGTCTACAGCGGCCTCATCCGGATCCACAAGGGGGCCCGCCGGGCTGATGCCCGCCAGACCAACCACAACCTGGTGCTGTCCGAGGGAGCGCACGCCGACTCCGTGCCCAATCTCGACATCGACGAGAACGACGTGCGCTGCAGCCATGCCTCCACGGTCGGGCCCATCGACGAGGAGCAGCGCTACTACCTCGAGGGGTGGAGCCGGTGGTGGCCGAACGGCTCATCGTGCTCGGTTTCTTCTCCGACCTGGCCGCCCGCTCGCCCTTCCCGGCCATGGTCCCGTGGGTGGAGGAGTCGGTGGCCGAGCGCCTGGCCGGCCGGCTGCCGGCCGAAGCGGGAGCCGGCCATGGGTGACACCGTCCGGCTGTGCGCTCGCTCCGACATCGCTCCCGGCACGGCCCGTCGCTTCGAGGTCGGTGCCTATCGCATCGCCGTGGTGCGGATCGAGGACGACTTCTACGCCCTGAGCGACACCTGCAGCCACGAGGACTACTCGTTGTCGGAGGGTGAGGTCTTCGCCGACGCGTGCGAGCTCGAATGCTGGAAGCACGGGTCGACATTCGACCTTCGCACCGGCGAGCCGCTCTCGTTGCCGGCCACCAAGTCCGTGCCGGTCTACCCGGTGCGCGTCGAAGGCGACGACGTCATGGTCGAGCTCCCGTGAACGACGGGGGAGGGACCCACGAACTGGTGGTGGGCGGGCTATCGGCCGACGTGGCCGGGCGCACCGTGCTCCGGGGCATCGATCTGACGGTTCGAAGCGGGGAGATCCACGCCGTGATGGGCCCGAACGGATCGGGCAAGAGCACACTGGCCCATGCGCTGATGGGGCGACCGGGCATCGAGGTGACGGGGGGCCAGGTCCACCTCGACGGCCACGATCTCCTGGCCCTGGCACCATGGCAGCGAGCCCGACTCGGGCTGTTCCTCGCTCCCCAGTACCCGACCGAAGTGCCCGGTGTGCGCCTGGCCGACGTGCTCGGCGCCGCCCTGGCCGACGGGCCCGACCTCGCCGGGGTGATCGGCGCATCGGTGGAGCAGCGGGCGACGGCCGAGGCCCAACGCGTGGGCCTCGGGGCCAAACTCCTCGAGCGCTCGCTCAATGTGGACCTGTCGGGAGGCGAGCGCAAGCGCAGCGAGACACTGCAGCTCGGCGTCCTCCGGCCGGCCGTGGCCGTGCTCGACGAATTGGACTCGGGCCTCGACGTGGACGGGCTGCGCGACGTGGCCCGGCGGGTGGCGGAGGCCGTCGGTGAATGGGGCCTCGGTGTGGTCGCCATCACCCACTACCGCCGGCTGCTTTCGGTGCTCCGCCCCGACGCCGTGCATGTCCTGGTGGCCGGACGCATCGTGGCCAGTGGTGGCCCGGAACTGGCCGACGAGCTCGAGCACACGGGCTACGCGGGGTACCAGCCCGAGTAGTGACGGGCTGCCTCGACGTCAGGCTGTGCCTGCCTCCACCTCGTCGATGCCCTGGGCCAAGGTGTTCCACGACAAGGTGGCGCACTTTATGCGCACCGGGAACTTGACCACTCCCTGCAAGGCGGCAAGCTCGCCGAGCGCTTCCACGTCCACCACCACCACCTCGTCGTCTCCGTCCCCCTCGCCGGGCTCGCCCAGGCGGGCTTCGTGGATCGACATCATGGCCTTGAAGGTGCGGATCAGGTCACGGACCTCAGACAACGGCCTGCCCTTCACAGCGGCTGACATGAGCGATGCCGAGGACTGGCTGATCGAGCAACCCTGGCCGCCGATGCGGATGTCGGCCAGGGTGCCGTCCTCGAGCTGGACGAAAACGACCACTTCGTCCCCGCACAGGGGGTTGAAGCCTTCGGTGCGATGGGCAGGTGGCGCAGCGAGCTCGCCGCGGTTGCGGGGGCTGCGGTAGTGGTCGAGGATGATCTCGCGATAGAGGTCTTCGAGGCCGGGCATGGTCTCCTCGTGGGTGTCGATCAGGCGAACAGAGTACGGGCCTCGGCCAGCGCATCGGCCAGGGCGTCGACGTCGGCTTCGTCGTTGTACAGGTAGAACGAGGCCCTGGCCGTGGCCGGAACGCCGAGACGCCGCATGAGCGGCTTGGCGCAGTGATGCCCGGCCCTCACGCAGACGCCGGACTGGTCGAGCACCTGGGCCAGGTCGTGAGGATGGACGTCGCCGAGCGCCAATGACAGAACGCCGCCGCGGCCATCGGTGCCCTGGGGCCCGAAGATGCGCAGCTCGTCCCCGAAGCGATGGTGCAAGGTGTCGAGGGCGTAGCTCACCAGGGCCACCTCGTGGCGCCCAATGTCATCGAGGCCGATCCCCTCGAGGTACCGCACGGCGGCGCCGAAGCCGACGGCCTCGGCGATCGGGGGCGTCCCCGCTTCGAATTTCCACGGCAACACGTTGGTGGTGAAGCCGTCGTGGCGCACGTCGCGGATCATGCCCCCCCCGCCCAAGAAGGGCGGCATGGCCTCGAGCAGCTCCCCACGGCCCCATAGGACCCCGATGCCGGTGGGCCCGAGCATCTTGTGGGCGCTGAAGGCCAGGAAGTCACAGCCCAATGAGTTCACGTCGGTGGGAAGGTGGGGTACCGACTGGGCGGCGTCGGCCAGGACCACGGCCCCCGCTGCGTGGGCGGCGGCGGCGATCTCGGCGAAGGGGGTGATGGTGCCGAGCACGTTGGACATGGTGGTGCAGGCCACCAGCTTCACCCCGTCCAACAGGCGGTCGAGCTGCGACAGGTCCAAGCGGTAGTCGTCGTCGATGCCTATCCAGCGCAACTCGAGGCCCCGCTCCTCGGCCAGCATCAGCCACGGCACCAGGTTGGCGTGGTGCTCCATGTCGGTGAGCAATACGGCGTCGCCGGGGTGAAGGTTGGCCCGGCCCCACGTCGAGGCCACCAGGTTGACGGCCTCGGTGGCGTTCTTGGTGAAGAGCACCTCCTGGGCCGGCTCGGGTGCTCCGATGAACCGCCCGACGGTGACCCGGGCCGCTTCGTAGCGTCGGTCGGCCTCTTCGGCCAGGGCGTACACGCCCCGGTGCACATTGGCGTGGGTGGTCTCGTAGTAGTCGTCCATGGCGTCCAGCACAGCCCGGGGATGTTGTGACGAGGCGGCTGAGTCGAGGTACACGAGGCGCTTGCCGTGAGTGGTCTGCGACAGCACCGGGAAATCCTTCTTGATGGCGGCGACGTCGAGCACCTGATTCACGCCCGCCACGACTCGTACCCGTCGGCCTCGAGCCGATCGGCCAGCTCGGCTCCTCCTCGGTCCACCAGCCGGCCGTCCACCAGGACGTGGACGACGTCGGGCTGCAGGAGCTCGAGGATTTTCGTGTAGTGGGTCACGAGCAGCACGCCGAGCTCGGGCCGGCGCTGGCGCACGGCGCCCACCCCTTCGGCCACCACCCGCAACGAGTCGATGTCGAGGCCCGAGTCGGTCTCGTCGAGGATGGCCACCTCCGGCTCCAGCATGGCCATCTGCAGGATCTCGTTGCGCTTCTTCTCACCACCGGAGAAGCCTTCGTTGAGGTAACGCTCGGCGAATGCCGGGTCCATTCCCAGGCGCGCCATCCATTCCTGCATGGTCACGCGCACTTCGAGGGCCGAGCGCTCCTCCCCGGCCCTAGCCGACATGGCCTGGCGCAGGAATTGGGTGACCGAGACCCCCGAGATCTCCTCGGGGTACTGGAAGGCCAGGAACATGCCGGCCTTGGCCCGCACGTCGGTCGGCCAGGCCGTCACTTCTTCGCCGTGCAGTCGGATCGAACCGGCGGTGACCCGGTAGGTCGGGTTGCCGAGCAAGGTGTTGGCCAGGGTGGACTTGCCCGAGCCGTTGGGTCCCATCAGGGCATGGACCTCCCCGGCGGGCACCGTGAGATCGATGCCGCGCAGGATTTCGGTGCCCTCCACTTCCACGTGGAGCCCGGCTACCTCGAGCAGGGGAGTCACGCCCCCAGTGTATCGCCCGGAGCGGATTTGCACTACGGCGGTAGTGGCAATCCGGAGGCGGCCCGTCTGGGCCAGGGGCCGACAGGACCCTGAACAGGGTCCGGTAGCGTCGCAGCGAATGAGCGATCCGTGGACCTACTCAGGAAAGGTGACCAGCCTGGGCCAGGGCGGAGGGTCTGTGACCCTGGTCGACGAGTCGACCTTCGCCATCAGCGGCGGGGTGGGTGACATGGTGCCGAATACGGCCCAGGGCCTATTCGTACGCGACACGCGCATCTTGTCCCGCCTCGAGATGCTGGTGAACGGGGTGCGGCCTGAACCCCTGGCGGCGGTGGGCGAGGAGCCGTTCTCGGCCACTTTCGTGTCGCGCTGCCAACCACGACCGGGTCGGGCCGACTCGACCCTCATGGTGTTCCGGGCGCGCTACGTAGGCCAGGGGATGCGCGAGGACATCACCATCCGGAACTTCGGCGACGAGGCCACTTTCTGCTCGGTCGAGATCTTCGTGGACTGCGACTTCGCCGACCTCTTCGCCGTGAAGGAGGGCCGCGGCGGCGAAGCCGAAGGCGAGGTGTCGCGCGAGGTCCGCGCCGACAGCCTGGAGATCTCTTACCGCAGGGGGACGGTCAGCCGCGGGACGGTGCTGCACTTCTCGCCCACGCCCTCGCAGGTCGGCCGTGACATAGCCACGTTCGAGGCCATAGTCCCGGCGCGCGGCGAGTGGAAGGGGTGCATAGAGGTCTACCCGGTCATCGAGGGGAAGGTCATCGATCCCCGGTACCGGTGCGGGCAGCCGGTCGAGCGGGCCGCACCCTCGGAGCGCCTGGCCAAGTGGCGTCGCCAGGTGCCCCATGTCGAGACCGACGACGAGGCTCTCGGAGCGGTGCTGGCCCGGAGCGCCGAAGACCTGGGGGCCCTGCGGATCTTCGATCCGGACTTCCCCGAGCGGGTCGTGCTGGCGGCCGGCGCGCCGTGGTTCATGACCGTCTTCGGGCGCGACTCGCTCATCACCTCGTGGATGGCCCTGATCGTGGACCCCGATCTGGCCCTCGGTGTGCTGCAGACGCTGGCGCGCTTCCAGGGCAAGGACATCGATCCCCGCAGCGAGGAGCAGCCCGGTCGCATCCTCCACGAGATGCGTTTCGGCGAGGCGCCTTCGCTGTCGCTCGGTGGTGGTTCGATCTACTACGGCACGGCCGATGCCACGCCTCTGTTCGTCATGCTGCTCGGCGAGCTCCGCCGATGGGGCTTGGCCCGCGAGGCCGTAGAGGAGCTGTTGCCCAACGCCGAGCGAGCCCTCGAATGGATCGAGCGCTTCGGCGATGCCGACGGTGACGGGTACGTGGAGTACCACCGCGCCACCGACCGTGGACTGGCCAACCAGGGGTGGAAGGACTCCTGGGACGGCATCCGTTACGCCGACGGCCGGGTGGCCGAGGCGCCGATCGCCCTGGCCGAGGTGCAGGCCTATGTCTACGGCGCCTACCTGGCTCGGGCCCACTTCGCCCGGGAGCAAGGCGACGAGGGAACCTACGACCGATACAGGGCCAAGGCCGCCGGCCTGAAGGCTGATTTCAACCGCGACTTCTGGTGCGAGGAGAAGGGCTGGTTCGCCGTGGGCCTCGATGCCGACAAGCACCGGATCGACTCGCTCACTTCGAACATGGGCCACTGCCTGTGGACCGGCATCGTGGACGAAGAGAAGGCCGCCATCGTGGCCGACCGGCTCCTGTCGAAGCAGATGTTCAGCGGCTGGGGAGTGCGCACGCTGGGCACCGACATGGGCGGGTACAACCCGATCAGCTATCACTGCGGTTCGGTGTGGCCGCACGATACGGCCATCGTGGCGGCCGGACTGGCTCGTTACGGGTTCATGGACCACACCCAACGCCTCATCACCGCTCTCCTCGCCGCTGCGACGCAGCTCGGCGGCCGGTTGCCGGAGCTTTTCAGCGGCCTTGGGCCGGAGGACTTCCCCTCGCCGGTCGCCTACCCCACGTCCTGCTCGCCCCAGGCGTGGTCGGCCGCTTCGCCTCTGCTGTGCCTGCGCACCATGTTGCGCCTGGACCCGTGGGTGCCTTACGGAAAGACCTGGCTGGCGCCGGTGCTGTTGCCCGGCATGCAGCGGCTCAAGGTGGAGGGAATCCCCCTGGGCGGGGCCAGGGTGACCGTCGAGGTGGACGGCGACGACGTGTCGGTCACCGGCCTGCCGCCCGAGGTCGAACTGGTCTCCGAACCTCGACATCCGGCCACCGCCGCCTGACCATGCCAGGCGGCGGGGCACCTACTGTCCATGCCGGGGTGCGCCCAGCAACCGACGCCGATGCGGCATCGGTGATCTACCTGGTGCGCGCCTGCTTCTCGGAGTACGAGGGATGTGTGCTCGACACCGACAAGGAATCGCCACACCTGCTGCGCGTGGCCAGTCATTACGCCGAGGCTCAGGGCGGGGTGTGGGTGGCTGAGCGCCAAGGGACGGTGGTGGGATCGGTGGCCTGTCGTCCGGCCGCCGGCGCCGGCATCCTCGAGTTGCAGCTGTTGTACGTCGCTGCGTCCGAGCGGCGCAAAGGCCTGGCCACAACCCTGGTCGGGTTGGTCGAGGCCGAAGCGGTCCATCGTGGGCTCCAGGGCGTGGAGCTGTGGACCGACACGCGCTTTCTCGACGCGCACCGCCTATACGAGGGTCTCGGCTACCGGCGTCTCCCGGGATGGCGCGCCCTGGAGGACCTGTCGGACAGCCTCGAGTACCACTTCGTGAAGGGCGCCGAGGCGGGGCTCGGCGCCAAGCGGCCGGTTTAGGCTCTCCGACGTGGCGGAGGGGCTCGAAGGCGAAGGATATGTGCTCGCCGTCGATCTCGGCACCGGAGGCCCGAAAGTGGCCCTGGTCAACCAGCGCGGCCAGATCGCAGCGCACGCCAAGGCTGACACTGTCCTACGCCTGCTGCCCGGTGGGGGAGCCGAGCAGGACCCGCTGTCGTGGTGGGAGGCCATCGTGGTGGCCACGCGCCAGGTGCTCGGGTCGGGTGCCGCCACCGCCGAGCAGGTCGTGGGGATCGGTTGCACGTCGCAGTGGTCGGGCACGGTGGCCTCGGCCGCCGACGGCACGCCCGTGCGGCCCGCTCTCATCTGGATGGACTCGCGCGGCGCCACCGCTATGCGCCGCCAGATGGCCGGGCCGGTCAAGGTCCTGGGCTACGACGTACGCAAGCTCTGGCGCTGGGTGCGCTTGACCGGCGGGGCACCGGGACACTCCGGCAAGGATCCCACGGCCCACATCCTGTGGATGCGCGACAACGAGCCGTCGCTGTACGCAGGGACGCACAAGTTCCTGGAACCGGTCGACTGGCTCAATCACAAGCTGACCGGGCGCTTCGTCGCCTCGTTCGACTCCATTGCCGCCCACTGGGTCACCGACAACCGACGTGTTGACGCAGTCGAATACGACCCCACCTTGATGCGCATGGCCGGGCTCGACCGGGAGAAGCTCCCGGATCTGGCTCCGTCGGCCACCATCATCGGCCATCTATCGGTAGCGGCCGCCGGGGACCTCGGACTGGCGGCCGGCCTGCCGGTGGCCACCGGCACCGGCGACGTGCACTCGGCTGCGGTGGGCTCGGGTGCGGTGGCCGACTTCGAGGGACATCTCTACATCGGGACCTCGTCGTGGATCTCGTGCCATGTCCCGTATAAGAAGACCGACCCCGTGCGCAACGTGGCCTCGCTCCCCTCGGCGCTGCCCGGCCGGTACATGGTGGCTGACGAGCACGAGACGGCCGGCGCCTGCCTGACGTTCCTGGCCGAGACCGTGCTGTCGGGGAACGACGCGCTGGGCTCGACTGCTCCGGCGGACGACATCTACGCCCGCATGGACGAGGTGGCAGCGGCGTCCACGCCGGGGGCGCACCGGACGTTGTTCACGCCTTGGCTCAACGGCGAGCGGTCGCCGGTGGACGACCACACCATCCGGGGCGGATTCCACAACCTGTCGCTGGCGACCACCCGGGGCGACCTGGTGCGCGCCGTCTACGAGGGAGTGGCCTACAACAGCCGCTGGCTGCTCGGGGCGGTGGAGCACTTCATCGGCCGGCCATTCCCGTCCCTGGCCTTTATCGGGGGAGGGGCGAAGTCCGACGTCTGGGCCCAGATCCACGCCGATGTGACCGGTCGGCCCATCCGGCAGGTGGCCGACCCGGTGCTGGCCAACGTGCGGGGAGCGGGCATACTGACGTGGTTGGCACTGGGTGTTGTTCAGGTCGAGGACATCCCGGCCATGGTCGACGTTCGACGAACCTTCGAACCCGATCCGGCGCTGCGCCCGGTGTACGACGAGCTCTACGGCGAATTCGTGAACCTGTACAAGCGCACCAAGGGCATCCACAAGCGCCTCAACGCCACGAGGTCGGCCACCCGAGGAGCCAACACACAAGGAGCGTCGAAGACATGAAGTCGTCGGACCTGGACTTCGTGGTCGAGGCCCTCGAGGCAGAGCTACGGCCCTACCGCGAGACCCACCACACCTACACCCGGCTCCCCGCCACCGGGCGCGACCGCGACGAGATCCTGGCCGAGATGCGCGCCCTGGCCGCCGGGGAGCAGGACAAGTGGAAGTCCGGCTTCGCCTCGGGGGCCGTCTACCACGGGGGGGCCGAGCACATCGACTTCTTGAACGACGTCTACGCCGTGACGTCGCAGGCCAATCCTCTGCACCCCGAGCTGTGGCCGAGCGCCGTGAAGTACGAAGCCGAGATTGTGGCCATGACCGCCTCCATGCTCGGCGGTGGCGAGTCCGGGGACCAAGGAGTCTGCGGCACGGTGTCCTCCGGAGGCACCGAGAGCATCCTCCTGGCCATGCGGACGTATCGCGACCGGGCCCGGGCCGAGCGCGGCATCACCGACCCCGAGATCGTGGTCCCCGTGAGCGCCCATGCCGCCTTCGACAAGGCGGCCCACTACTTCGGCATTCGCCTGGTCCCCGTGCCACTGGGGCCGGACTGGAAGGCCGACGTGGCCGCCGCCGCCCGCCTGATCACCGACAAGACCGTGGCCGTGGTGGCCTCTGCGCCGGGGTTCCCCCACGGGATCATCGATCCCGTCGAAGAGCTGGCCGACCTGGCGCTGCGCCGGGGGGTGGGCTGTCACGTCGACTGTTGCCTCGGGGGCTTCGTCCTGCCGTGGGCCGAGCGCATGGGCTATCCCGTGCCCCCCTTCGACTTCCGGCTGCCCGGCGTCACGTCGATGTCGGCCGACACCCACAAGTTCGGGTATGCCGCCAAAGGGACGTCGGTGGTCCTTTACCGGACCAACGAGCTGCGCCGGTACCAGTACTACCGCACGGCCACCTGGATGGGAGGCCTCTACTACTCGCCGACCTTCGCCGGCAGCCGACCCGGGGCCCTGACGGCCGAGGCGTGGGCCGCCATGCTCGCCTTCGGGGAGGAGGGTTACATGGTGGCCACCAAGGCCGTCCTCGACACGGCCGCCACCATCCGGCGCGGCATCGAGGCCATCCCCGAGATCTTCGTGCTGGGGGACCCCTTGTGGGTCATCGCCTTCGCCTCCGACCAGGTCGACGTGTATGCCGTCATGGACCAGATGAGCGGCAAGGGATGGAGCCTGAACGGACTGCAGAGCCCGCCGGCCGCTCACATCTGCGTGACGTTGCGCCATGCTCAGCCGGGGGTGGCCGACCGGTTCGTGGCCGATCTCGGAGCCTCCGTCCAAGCAGTGAGATCCCTGCCCGGCGCGCACGGGGTGATGGCTCCCATCTACGGCATGACCGGGACGGTGAAGACCCGGGGCACGGTGGAGGAGTTGCTGGCCCGCTACGGCGACTTGCAGTTCAAGGCCTGAGCGGCCCCGTGGTGGGGCTACTGTCTGCGCCGTGAGCGGACACCGGGGACTGAAGAGGCTGGCGGCCGCCATCGGCCTGGCCGGCACGGCGGCCAGCATCTGGTGGTTCGCCCTGAAGCCCAGGAGGCGCCGACAGCGCTCGGAGTGAGTTGGTCAGCCCACGATGCGCTGGAGCGCTTCGCCGATGGGCTGGCGCACCACCGCCTCGGCCATATCGTCGTAGTCGGTGGCCTCCCCGTTCACGATCACGATGGGCGCGCCGTGGTGGGCGGCCAGGGGCACCAGGCCGGCGGCCGGGTAGACCGACAGGCTCGATCCCACGGCGAGCAGCAGGTCACAGTGGCGGGCGGCGGACTCGGCCCGGGCCAGGTCCTCGGCCACCAGGCTCTGGCCGAAGCTGATGGTGGCCGACTTGAGGGTGCCTCCGCAGGGGCCATCCGCCGCCGCCGTCCGGCACTCGGGGTCCTGCTCCCCGGCCCGGACGCGCCGGAGGGTCTCACCCATGGGCCGGCGGTCCCCGCATCGCAGGCAGATGGTGTCGCGCATGGTGCCGTGGATCTCGATCACCAGGGCCGGGTCGTGGCCGGCGGCTATGTGGAGGCCGTCCACGTTCTGGGTCACCAGGGTGTCGAGGGTGCCGCGGCGCTCCAGGTCAACCAAGGCCCGGTGGCCGGCGTTGGGCCGGGCCGACCAGGTCGGTGAATCCAGGCGCTGGCGCCACGCCCGGATGCGCACCGAAGGATCGGCCAGATAATCGGCCAACGTGGCGAGCTTCTCGGCCTCGGGGTCCTTGGTCCACAGGCCGTCGGGGCCACGGAAGTCAGGGATTCCCGACTCGGTGGAGATCCCGGCCCCGGTTAGAACCACGGTCCTCACCGAGCCGGCCACCAGGTCCCGAGCCCGCGTGACCTGGTCGTCGGGCCGGTGCTTGGAAGCCATGGCCAGAGTGTCGCGCGGCCGCCGCCGGCCCCGAGCCGGCCGGAGTGTCGCGCCGACCCGGCCGGACGGTGGATTCCCATTAGCGTCGGGCCGTGGCGCCCGCCTCCTTGCAGCCGCTGCGCTCGCGCAACTTCGCGCTGATGTGGTCGGCCGCCCTGGTGTCGAACGCCGGCTCTTGGGTGCAGACGGTGGCCCTCGGAGTGGTGGTGACGACCCGCACCCACGACCCACTGTGGACGGGCCTGGTGGCGGCGGCGGCTTTCGTCCCGATGGGCCTGTTGGCGCCTGTGGGCGGCGCCCTGGCCGACCGGCTCGACCGGCGACGTTGGCTGATCCTCACCACCATTGGCGAGTCGGCCTGTGCCGCCGGGCTGGCCGTGCTGGCTGCCGGGCACGCCCGGCCGGTGCTGATGGTGGCGGTGGCTTTTGCCGGGGGGGTGTGCTCGGCGGTGGGCTTCCCCGCCTACCAGGCCATGCTGCCCGACCTCGTGCCAAGACGCGACCTACTGGCAGCGGTGTCGCTGTCGTCGGCCCAGTTCAACCTGGGGCGGGTCATCGGGCCGGCCCTGGCCGGGGTGATCCTGCTGGCCGGGTCGGCGGCCTGGGCTTTCGCTGTGAACTCGGCGTCTTTCGGTGCTGTGGTGGTAGCGCTCACGTTTCTCCGGCTGCCACCGCACGATCGGCCCGCCGCCGGCGGCCCGGGCATGGTGGCCCGCATGGCCGATGGGGCCCGGGTGGCGCTGGCCGAGCCCGGTTGCCGCAGCGCCATAGGGCTCATCGCCGTGGTGGCCCTCATCGGCTCGCCCTTCATCGCCCTGGTGCCGGCGCTGGCTATAGAAGGCTTCCATGGTGGGTCGGCCACCACCGCTGCGCTCGTCACCGGCCAGGGGGTGGGGGCGGTGATCGGCGCTCTGTCACTGGCCGGGCTGGCCCGGCGCTGGGGCCGTCCTCGCTTGCTCGTGGGGGCCCTGCTGGCTTTCCCGGTGGCGTTGGCCGTCTACGGCCTTGCCCCCGGGGTGGTGGCGGCCACGGCGGCCATCGTGGTGGTGGGAGCCTGCTACATCGGCGTGCTCTCGGGGCTAAACACCGTGGTCCAATTGCGGGCACCGACAGCGGCGCGCGGTCGCGTGCTCGGCTTCTACATGATGGCCCTCGGCACCATCTACCCGGTCGGCGCCGTGTGTGAAGGGGCCCTGGCCCGCACTTTCGGCATCCGGTCGGTCACGGTGGCGTCGGGGTTGGTGCTGGTGGCCGTCATGGCTTGCATCATGGGGCTGCGCCCGGCCACGGTCCGGTCCCTCGAGGACCCCTCGGCGCCCTGTCCAACAGCTGTCACCGACGTCATGGCCGATCCGGCGGCCCCGGTGGCCCCGTGAGCGGTGGCGGCCCGCCGCCGCTCGAAGTGCTCGAGCCGGGCCCGGCCGAAGAGGCTCAGCGCCGGGTGGCCGGCGCCCTCGAGCGCGCCGGGCTGGGGCCCGGCGACCGGGTGGCGTTTTGCGTGGGCTCGTCGGCGGCTCTGCTCTGCGGAGTGCTGGGGGCCCTGCGGCGCGGCATCGTGCCGGTGCTGCTCAACACCACCCTGCTCCGCGCTGAGCGCGACACGTTGCTCGAGGACGCCCAACCGGCGCTGACGGTGCTCGACCACGGCGCGCTGGCCGCCTTGGCCGACGGACCGCCGGCGGACCTGGCCCCGTTCCCCCTGGCTCGGCCCATGCACTACACCTCGGGCACCACGGGCCGCCCCAAAGGGGTGTGGTCGGGGGTGCTCGACGAGGACGGGGCCCGAGCGCTGTTCGACGACGAGGCCGACCTATGGGGATTCGGCCCCGGTGACACCCACTTGATGTGCACGCCGATGTACCACTCGGTATCGGTCCGCCTGGCTGCCGCTGCGCTGCTGCGAGGTGGACGGGTCCTCGTGCTCGACCACTTCGACGCCGACGCGACGGCATCGGCGTTGGTGCACATGCGACCCACCACCACCTTCATGGCCCCCACGGTCTTGGGGCGGCTCCTGCGCAGCGCCGCTTCGCCGCCGGTCCTCGACTCGCTACGGCTCCTCGTCCACGCCGGGTCGCCCTGTCCCGCCGCCTTGAAGCGCCAGGCCATGGCCCGGGTGCGCCCTGGCGTGCTGTGGGAGTTCTACGGAGCCACCGAAGGGCAGTTCACGGTGTGCGGGCCCGACGAGTGGGCCGAGCGGCCCGGCACCGTGGGCCGGGCCCGACCCGGGCGCCGACTCGAGGTCGACGGGCAGGGGGTGATCTGGTGTGATGCACCGCCCTTCGCCCGATTCGACTATTGGCTTGACCCGGGATCGACAGCCCGGGCCTGGCGTGGCGACGCTTTCACCGTGGGCGACCTCGGCCGGGTGGACGCCGACGGGTATCTGTTCATCGACGGCCGGCGTGACGATCTGGTGATCAGCGGCGGGGTCAATGTGTACCCGGCCGAGGTGGAGGCGGTGCTGTCGGAGGCACCGGGCGTGGAGGAGGTAGCGGTGTTCGGGGTCGACGACGACGCCTGGGGCCAGCGAGTGTGCGCGGCGGTGGTGGGAGAAGCCCGCGAAGAGGACCTTCGCCGTCACGCCGAGGCCCGCCTCGCACCTTACAAACGCCCCAAGTCCTACGTCCTGGTGAGCGAGCTCCCCCGCACGGCGACGGGCAAGATCTTGCGCCGGGCCCTGGCGTCGAGCCTGGGCCCGGCGTGTCCCGATCCGCAGGGCAGGGGATGATCGTGGTCATGCCCATCGCCACCGTCAACCCAGCCACCGGCCAGTGCGAAAGAGAGTTCGAGCCCTGGAGCGACGCCGAGCTCGAGGCCAGCCTGGCGGCGGCGGACCGGGCCGCCGGCCAGTGGCGCCGGACCACCTTCGCGGAGCGGGCCCGCCTCATGGTGGGAGCCGCCGAGCTCCTCGAGGGCGAGCTGCCCGACGTGGCCCGAGTGCTCACCACCGAGATGGGCAAGACCTTCGCGGCAGCCAAGGGCGAGGCGTCTAAGTGCGCGGCGGCCATGCGGTATTTCGCCGCCGAAGCCGAGTCGATGTTGGCCGACGAACCGGTGGCGGGCGCCGCCGGGGACCGGCGCGCCGTGTACCGACCCATGGGGCCGGTCTTGGCCGTCATGCCCTGGAACTTCCCGCTGTGGCAGGTCATGCGCTTCGCCGCCCCGGCGCTCATGGCCGGCAACGTAGGACTGCTCAAGCACTCCTCGAACGTGCCGCAGACGGCGTTGCTCATCGAAGACCTGTTCCGCCGGGCCGGCTTCCCACCGGGGGCTTTCCAGACTCTGCTCATCGGATCGGACCGGGTCGAGGGCGTCATCGCCGACGACCGGGTCCGGGCCGTGACGCTCACGGGATCAGAGGGAGCCGGCCGGTCGGTGGCGCAAGCGGCGGGGCGCGCCCTTAAGAAGTCGGTGCTCGAGTTGGGCGGAAGTGATCCCTTCGTGGTCATGGCCTCGGCCGACCTGGGCCGTGCCGTGGCTGTGGGGGTGGAGGCCCGGGTGCAGAACAACGGCCAGAGCTGCATTGCCGCCAAGCGTTTCATCATCCATGAAGCCGTGTACGACGCCTTCACCGAGGCCTTCGTGCGCGCTATGGAGGAGCTGGTCGTCGGAGATCCCATGGACCCGGCCACCCGGGTGGGCCCCCTGGCGCTCGAGCAAGGGCGCGATGATCTCGCCGCTCAGGTCGATGACGCTCGCCAACGCGGTGCTGCGGTGCTGTGCGGAAGTGAGGTGGTCGATGGCCCGGGGTGGTTCTACCGCCCGACGGTGATCGCCGACGTAACCGCCGACATGGCGGTGGGCCGCCAGGAGGTGTTCGGGCCCGTGGCCATGGTGTACAAGGTGGCCGACGCCGATGAAGCCCTGGCCGTGGCCAACGACACGCCGTTCGGGTTGGGAGCCAGCGTGTGGACGACCGACGAGTCCGAGCGCCGGCATCTGATCGACGGGCTCGAGGCCGGCATGGTCTTCGTCAATGCCATGGTGGCTTCCACGGCGGAACTGCCCTTCGGGGGCATGAAGCGCTCCGGGTACGGCCGCGAGCTATCGGCGCACGGCATCCGCGAGTTCTGCGACGTCCAGACGGTGTGGATCGACTGAGAGGCCCGACGCTCAGACGCCGGCGGGCACGCTTTCGTCGGCGCTGTGCCAGCCTGGAGCCCAGTGCATCTCAGGGCTCTCGTCGGCAGCGGCGGCCAACAGCTGCAACGAGGCGATGAGTTGCGGCCTGGCTTCGTCGGGGATGGCCTTGAGGATGTGGCGCAGGTCCGACCGGCGCCGTTCGATCACGTCGCGGACGACCGATCGCCCGGCGTCAGTCACCACCAGATTGACCTCGCGCCGGTCCACCTCGTCGCGCACGCGGGTGACGAGGGCCTTGCGCACCAGGCGGTCGCACATCCGGGTGGCCGTGGACGGGCTCACCTGCAAGGTGGCAGCCAGGTCGGCCAGCCGGATGGTTCCGTCTTCGGTGAGGGCCACCAACGTGCGGTACTGGGGCAGGGTGACCTCGTGGACCGAGCCGGCCAGCGACTGCACGGCGATCCCGACCATGGCTCGGCTGGCCGCCAGTATGGCTTCGGCCAGCTCTTCGTCCGCAATCAGGGCCACGCCATGCAGTATGGCCCGCGCCCTCGGCGTCGGGCATGGGCCTTCTGCTCTATTTTCAGGATCTAGGACTCAGTGACCTGCTCGATCAGCGCCCGCGCCTCGTCGAGGCGGCCCTGGCGCAGCAAGCCGAGCAACGGACCGTCGAGGAGGACCTTCCAGTCGATGTCCTCCGTGGAGCGCCCCTGGGCCTGGACGCGTCGCCTGGCTTCGGCGAGGAGCTCGGCCAACGTGGCCAGCTCGGGCCCCAGGGCATCGGCCAATCGGGTGCGCAACCACGAAGCCAGGGCGGGGCTCGTGGCCCCGGACGAAACTGCCACGGTGACCGGTCCCTGGCGCCACACGGCCGGCAGAACGAAGGAGCAGCGGGCCGGGTCGTCGGCGCTGTTGACCCAGACCCCGGCCTCCTCGGCGTCGGCATAGACGGCGCCGTCGACCTCGGAGTCGCCGGTGGCGGTCACCACCAGTCGGTAGTGGGTGGCTTCGCCGCGCCGGTACGGGCGCAGCTGAACATCCAGTGGCGGACCGTCGATGTCGTCGATGGCGCCGGCGGCCACCAGATCGGCCAGTGCTTCATGAACTTCGGGGGCGACCACGGTGACTGCCGCGCCGCAGGCGAGCAGCGAGGCGATCTTGCGAGCCGCCACGCGACCTCCGCCCACCACCAGGCAGCGCCGGCCGCGCAGGACCAACCCGACGGGATACAGCGCTCCTTCGATTACCACGGCTCAGGCCCCGACGACGCTCAGCACCGGTGGTCCCACCATGCCGGCGGCCACCGTGGCGTTGGTCGATTCGTCGATGACCACGAAACTACCGGTGACCCGGCTGAGGCGGTAGGGGTCGGCGGCCAGAGGGGTGGCCAGAGCCAGGCTCACCACGCCTATCTCGTTGTCGTCGAGGGTGTCGGCCGGCACGAGCGCCAACGTGGCCACGTCCAGGCGTGCCTCGACGGCCAGCACTTCGGCCGAGGTGGTGCGCGTAGTGTGCTTGACCTTGTACCGACCGCCCACTTCGAGGGGCGAGGCGGAGAACCAGCACACCGTGGCGGTGAGTTGGCGGCTGGGCTCGGGGGCCCCCTCCACCGGGGCGATCAGGTCGCCGCGCGAGACGTCGAGCTCGTCCTCTAGCTCCACCGACACCGACAACGACGGCGTGGCCTCGGACAGGGGGCCGTCGAAGGTGCCGATGGCGGTGATCCGGCTGCGGGTGCCACTCGGCAGCACGACCACGTGGTCGCCGACACGCAACGTGCCGCCAGAGACCATGCCGGCGTAGCGGCGCCCCCCTCCGGGTTGGCGGACCACCCACTGCACCGGCAGGCGCGGTCCACCTCCGCCTTCGTGGGCCCAGGCCCCGGCGGCGGCGCCCTCGAGCGCTTCGAGCACGGTGGGCCCGTGGTACCAGGGGCTGTGGGGAGAGTGCACGGCCACGTTGTCGCCCATCAGGGCGGAGACGGGTACCACGGCCAGGCTCTCCATGCCGAGCGCCCCGGCCACCTCGGCCATGGACCGGGCTACCGACTCATAGGCGGCGTGGTCCCAGCCGGCCAGGTCCATCTTGTTGGCCGCCACCACCATGTGGCGCACCCCGAGCAGCGCCGCGATGCAACAGTGCCGCCTCGTCTGCTCCCGCAGCCCGCCGGTGGCGTCCACCACCACAACCACCAGGTCGGCGGTCGATGCGCCGGTGGCCATGTTGCGCGTGTACTGCACGTGCCCGGGGCAGTCGGCGATTATGAACTTGTGACCCGGGGTCGCTGCGTAGCGGTAGGCCACGTCGATGGTGATCCCCTGCTCGCGCTCGGCCCGTAACCCGTCGGTGACGAAGGAGAGGTCGACGCCGTCGATGCCGCGGCGGCGGCTGGCCGTGGAGATGGCCTCGATCTGGTCCTCGAAGAGCTGCTTGGTGTCATGCAGCAGACGGCCGATCAACGTCGACTTCCCGTCGTCGACCGAACCCACAGCTGCGAAGCGGAGCAGCTCCGAGCCCGGCGCCGACTGGGCGCCGGTTCCCGGGGCGTCGGGCATGGCTAGAAGTAGCCCTCGCGCTTGCGGTCCTCCATGGCCGTCTCCGAGAACTTGTCGTCGGCCCGGGTGGCACCGCGCTCGCTCACCGTGGACATCGCCACCTCGGCTATCACCTCGTCGATGGTACGAGCCGACGAGCGCACGGCGCCGGTGCAGGTGGCGTCGCCCACGGTGCGGAAGCGGACTTCGGCGGTGTCGACGAGCTCCCCGGGGCTGGGGGTGACCCACGGGGACAGGGCGAGCAGCATGCCGTCGCGGGCCACGACCTGGCGCTGGTGGGCGAAGTAGATCTCGGGCAGGGCGATGCGCTCGCGGCGGATGTATTGCCAGACGTCGAGCTCGGTCCAGTCCGATAGCGGAAAGGCGCGCAGGTGCTCGCCGCGGTGGACCCGGCCCTGGTAGAGGTGCCACAGCTCGGGGCGCTGGTTACGGGGGTCCCACTGGCCGAAGGAGTCCCTGAACGACAGCACCCGCTCCTTGGCCCGTGCCTTGTCCTCGTCGCGCCGAGCCCCGCCGATGCAGGCGTCAAAGCCGTGGCGGGCGATGGCCTCGAGCAGCGTGATGCTCTGCAGCCGGTTGCGGGTCCCACCGGGGCCGGGGTCGGCCGCCTTGCCCTCGTCGATGGAGCGCTGCACCGAGGCCACTACCAGCTCCTCGCCCAGGTCGGCCACCCGCTTGTCGCGGTAGTCGAGAACCTCGGGGAAGTTGTGGCCGGTGTCCACGTGCATCATGGGGAACGGGAAACGGCTCGGACGGAAGGCCTTCTCGGCCAGCCGCAGGAGGACGGCCGAGTCCTTGCCGCCGCTGAAGAGCAGCACCGGCCGCTCGCACTCGGCGGCCACCTCCCTCAGGACGAACACGGCGTGAGCTTCGAGAAGGTCCAGGTGATCGGGGCGCCACGGCGACGGGGCTTCGAAACCCTGGTCGTCGATGGTGTCGATGAAGGTGGTCATGGGAGCGGCTCCGTGCCGGGGGGACGGGGCCGGAAGGGGCCCACGCCGGGGGACCCGGCCCTAAAGGGACAAATCTTGATCTGAATAGTCATATATAGTACCCGGAGCATCCGGGACGTGCACGGGCCCCAGCCCAGGAGGTGATGCGATGTCCACCAACGCAGGCGTCGAGATCGACCTCCAGGAGCTCGAGGCACGCGCTACCGAGCTCGAGACGGCGCCTGCGGGTACCGTCATGGCCTGGGCCGTCGAGCGTTTCGAAGGACAGGTGGCCCTGGCCTGCTCCTTCCAGGACGTGGTGATCGTGGACCTGGCCGTGGCTGTGGACCCGGCCATGGAGGTCCTTTTCCTCGACACCGGGTTCCACTTCCCCGAGACCTTGGAGTTCGTCGAAGAGGTCAAGGCTCGCTACGACCTGAATCTCCGGGTCCTCACGCCCGGCCCGGAGGCAAACGCCTGGCCGTGCGGGACCGACCGGTGCTGCGAGCTTCGCAAGGTCGCTCCTCTAGATCGCGCCCTTCAGGGTCGCAGCGCGTGGCTGACAGGGCTCAAACGGGTGGACGCCCCGACCCGGGCTGCCGCCCCGGTGGTGTCGTGGGACGAAGCGCGCCGGATGGTCAAAGTTAACCCCGTGGCCACGTGGACCGACGACGACATCGCCCACTACGTGGCCGACCACGGCCTTCCCCGCCATCCGCTGCTGTCACAGGGGTATCTCTCGATCGGTTGCGCACCCACGACCAGGCCGGTGGCGCCGGGTGAGGACCCCCGGGCCGGGCGCTGGTCGGGCTTGGGCAAGACCGAGTGTGGGCTGCACCCCTGATGCCTTTCGACAAGGACAGCCCTTTCGGTGTGGACCTGCGCGGCACCGACCGGGCCATGCGGTTCGTGCACCCGTACCGGACCATCGGCGAGCTCAACCAGGTGGAACGGTGGAAGCTCGACCGCCATCCGCTCGAGGTGGCCGATGCCGTGATCAACACCTATGCAGCGGCCGGCCCAGGAGCCATCAACAAGGTGGCTGGTGAGCAGGAACGGCTCAAGTGGGTCGGGCTCTACCCCCAGCGCCAGGGCGGCGACGCCTTCATGATGCGGGTCAAGGTCCCCGGCGGCTTCCTCACCGCGGCCCAAGCCCGCGAGATCGGGATCGTGGCCGAGGCCTTCGGCCAGGGGCCCGACGACAGCGCCGTCTTCGGCAACCGCTACGCCGATCTCACCACCAGGCAGGACGTCCAGATCCACTGGATTCGCATCGGCGACGTGCCCCGGATCTGGCAGCGCTTCGCCGATGTGGGCCTCACCACCATCCAGGCGTGCGGGGACTCGGCCCGCAACGTCCTGTGCTGCCCGGTGGCCGGCGTGGACGGCGACGAGGCATTCGACGCCCTGCCGGCGGCCATAGCCATAACGGAGTTCTTCACCGGCAACCGCGAGTATGCCAACCTCCCTCGCAAGTTCAAGATCAGCGCCACGGGGTGCCGCGAAGACTGCGCTCAGGCCGAGATCCAGGACATCGGGCTATGGCCGGCGCGCGCCGCCGACGGCACCGTTGGGTTCAATGTCCTGGTGGGTGGAGGGCTGGGCGACGGCGAGCGCCTGGCCTCCGACATCGACGTGTTCGTGGTGCCCGAGCAGGCGGTGGAGATCACACGGGCCATCGCCCAGCTCTTCGGTGAGCTCGGGAACCGGGAGAACCGGGGCATGGCCCGGATGCGCTACCTGGCCCAGGAGCTCGGGCCCGAGGGGTTCCGGGCCGAATTGGCGGCCCGCACCCGGTTCACCCTGGCGCCGGCGGGCGAGGAGCTGACCCGGCGATACCGGGGGGACCACGTGGGCGTGCACGCCCAACGGCAGCCGGGCCTGTTCTACGTGGGTTGCTCGGTCCCAGTCGGACGCATGACGGGGATCGAGCTGGTGGAGGCGGCCCGGCTGGCCGCCACCTACGGCGACGGCACCGTGCGCCTCGGCACCGACCAGAACTTCGTGCTGACCGGGATACCCGAGGACAAGCTGGCCGACTTGCTGGCCGAGCCGCTGCTGCAGAAGTACTCGCCGAATCCCGGCCCCTTCGAGCGCGGAGTGGTGGCGTGCACCGGCAGCGAGTTCTGCCGTTTCGCCGTGGTGGAAACCAAGGAACGCGCCGTGGCCTGGGCCAGACGTCTCGATGCCGCCCTGGCTGACGACCCGATCCCGGCGGTGGTGGGGGCAGGGGCGCTCATGGGGGAGCCGGCTCCGGACGCCGGGATCATCCGGATGCACTTCTCGGGATGCTCGGCATCGTGCGCCCAGCCGCAGATCGCCGACATCGGCTTCCGAGGCGACACTGCCCATGTCGGCGAGCGAATCGTGGAGGGTGTCGATATCGGCATGGGGGGCTCGCTCGGTACCGACGCCGGGTTCATCGACTGGGTGGAGAACGCCCGCCCGGTCGACGAGGTCCCCGAAGCGCTCCTGCGGGTGGTGCGCCGCTACCAGTCTGAACGCCGCGCCGGGGAGCCGTTCCACAACTGGGCCCGTCGTACCCCCAACGACGAGTTGCGGGCCACCCTGGCCGGGTTGGCCGACAGCGCCCCAGTGAGCGCGGCCGGTGGCGCACAGCTCAGCCCGGCCCGTGGTGCAGGAGCGCGGTCGTGAAGGGCTTCTCCATCCGCGACCAGATGAACGGCGTGGAGGAGCCGCCGGGCAAGACGTGGTTCTGGGAGCTCGAGGCGGGGGTCATCTTCGCCGACCGCTGCATCCAATGCGGAACGTGCGTGGCCGTGTGCCCGTCCAACTCCATCGGCGTGGGTGAAGACAGCGGCCTGCCGGAGCTCGTGAAGATGTGCACCGGCTGCTCGTTGTGCTGGGACTTCTGTCCCAGAGGTGGCCTGCGCTACGAGGCGTTGTGGCCGCCGTCGACGCCGAGCGGTGACCCTGACGCCCCGGTGGTGGTGAAGTCCGACGCCGCCGACCCGTACTGGAAGATCACCGGCGGGCCCCCGGGCGACGGGCTGGGATCGGTGCTCGAACGCTACGCCGTGCGCGCCGGCGCCCGCCCTGACGACGCCCAGGACGGCGGCGTGGTGTCGGCGCTGCTGTTGGCGGCGCTGGCTGGGGGAGACATAGACGGGGCCTTGGTGACCCGCCCGAGCAAGGACCCTGACGAGCCGTGGAAGGGGGTGGCCCACGTGGCCACCACGGCCAAGGAGATCGTGGAGGCGGCCGGGAGTTACTACAACCAGACCATGGCACTGGCCGAGCTCGACTTGAGCGCCTACGACCTCCCGCCCAGGCCGCGCCTGGCCGTAGTGGGCACGCCGTGCGAGATCCAGGGCATCCGAGCCATGCAGGCCCGGCGCTGGCCGACAGGCGCGCACCGCATCGACGCCGTAGTGCTCACCATCGCCCTGCTGTGCACCAAGAACTTCGACTACGAGGCGCTGACCCTCCGTGAGCTGCGGGACAAGCGAGGGGTAGACCTCGACCGGGTGAGCAAGGTCGACGTGATCCACGGGAGGATGATCGTCGAGTACCGCGACGGCTCGGTGGCCGTCGATGAGCCCATCAAGGACTTCCACGGGGCGGCGCTCAAGGGATGCGACGAGTGCGCCGACTTTCTCGGGCGCGGCGCCGACCTGTCCGTCGGGAGCGTCGGGTCCATGACAGGCTGGTCGAGCTTGCTCATTCGGACCGAGGTGGGCCTCCAGGCCTTCCACCGGGCCCGGGGGCGGCTCGACGTGCGCGACCTGGACGATCCCGAGGCCTTGCTCAGACTCGACCGGCTGGACAAGCGAGTGGCCGAGCGGACCTTGCAGCGCAAGCTCGATCCCGAGGCTCCACTGTTCATCGACTATGCCGAGCATCTGAGCGCCTACGGCGGCACCGACCGGGCGCCGGTGGTGCGCGACCGGTGACGAGGCCAGCGTGAGCACCACCGACCCCCGGCTCGACCTGCGACTGGAGTACGTGGAGGAGCCCGTTGAGATGCGGGCCTCTCTTCGCGACGGGTTGCTCGGTGGAGCCGAATGGGGAGTGGGGCCCGGGGGGGACATCGGCGTGGCGGTGGTGCTCTGGCAACGCTGGCGCCCGACGCTAGAGCCGGTGGGCCTCGACCGTGAGGCGTTCGTGGACATCGTGATCGGGTATCGCCGCGAGATGTGGTTCTGGCTCCTCGGTGACCGCATTTGGGACCAGTACTTGAGCGGACTGGTGGGCCGGGTCCTGCGTCGCATCCCCGCTGCCTGAGCCGACCGTCATGGCCGGCGACGCGGTCTTGCGCCTGCGCGACGTGGCCGTGGTGCGCGACGGCGTGTCGGTGCTGAGGGAGATCGATTGGGAAGTTGCCGGCGACGAGCGGTGGGCCGTGCTCGGGCCCAACGGGTCGGGCAAGACGACGATGCTCCGGGTCGCCGGCATGCGGCTGCTGCCCACCACCGGAACGGTCGAGGTCTTAGGGGAGACCTATGGGCGCACCGACGCCAGGGCGCTGCGCCAGCGGGTGGCTTTCGTGAGTGGCTCGGTGCTGCGGGGGCTGCGTCCAACTGTGTCGGCTCACGACGCCGTGGTGAGCGGGCGTTATGCCGCCCTGGAGACGTGGTGGCACCGATACGACGAGGCCGACCACGAACGCGCCGAGCAGCTGCTGGCCGAAGCGGGCATGGGCGAAGTGGGGGACAGGCCCTTCGAGGTGTTGTCGGAGGGGGAGCGCCAGCAGGTCCTGCTGGCCCGGGCCCTCATGGGCCGGCCCGAGCTGGTGCTGCTCGACGAGCCGGCAGCCGGGCTCGACCTCGGGGCCCGAGAGCGGCTGGTGCGTCGCCTGGCGGGGCTGGCTTCGGACCACAGCGCCCCGCCGCTGGTGCTGGTCACCCACCATCCCGAGGAGATCCCGCCCGGGACGACCCACGCCGCCTTGATGTCCGGCGGGCGGCTGCTGGCCCAAGGGCCGATAGGAGACGTCCTCACGTCCGAGGCTGTGTCCAGGTGCTTCGGTGTGCCGGTGATCGTCGATCACCGTGACGGTCGCGTGTCGGCCAGGGCCGAAGGATCAGCCGGGGGCTGACCACGAAGCGTTTGTTCGGCTGAGAAGGCTCAACCGAAGAGGACTTGGCCGATCGGCGACAGGGTATTCCCGCCGCCGCCCGAACCGGAGCCTCCGCTGCTGCCGCCGGAGCTGCCGGAACCCGACCCGGAACTGCCGGAGCTCGAACCCGACCCGGAACTTCCGGAACTCGAACCCGACCCGGAACCGCCGGAGCTCGAACCCGACCCGGAACCGCCGGAGCTCGAACCCGACCCGGAACTTCCGGAGCTCGAGCCGCTCCCGCCACCCGTGGTGCCGCCGCCCGTGCCGCTTGTTGCCCCAGGCACAGGCGTGGTGTCCGTAGTGCCTCCGGCGCCGGGAGCGCTCGGCAAGGTCGATGCACCTCCGGCCCCGCCTCCGCCGGAGGTGCTGCTGCTCGATCCGTTCCCGCTCCCGCCGGCATTAACGCTCGACCCGGACGCGCCGTTGGCGTTGGCTGAGCCGGCGTGCTTGGCCGCCGTTGTCGGGCGAGCCGCCGATGTATGAGTGCCGTGATGGCTACTGGACGTCGGTGCCGCGTACTCGATGGTCGGGGGAGTCGGTGCTTGACCAGCAGGCGGAAGTGCCACGTCGACCCCGGCGAACGCCCCACCGACCACCATGCCGATCAACAGGCTGACAGCCGCTCCACCGATGATGATGCCACCGAACACCATGCGGTTGCCGGTCTCGCGGATTGAGTTCATGCGCTCGACGCCTCGCCGGAGGCGGGCGACGGTTGCCGGCAGGTGCCGGGTCATGTGGAGCGAAAGGGTGGAGCCGACTCGGGACGAGTGTTGGCGCACAGCAGCAACGAGCGATCGCATTTGCTGCGTGTCGTCGTCCATGGCTGGTAACCCCCCGTGTCGACGGGCGACGTGCGCCCCCCGTGGTCCGGTACCCCGCACCCCGAGGGCGTGAATCGCACGCCGAACTCGTCTCATAAGGGGAAAGCCTAAGTCACGCGTACCTTGCGGTGACTCGGAGCCTGCCGTGGCCAGCGGAAGGACCCGGGGGCGTTTTTCCTGGTCACGCCCATAAGGGTGGGAGCCACGCAGAGCGTCCAGACGCATCGAATGCCCCTCTGATGGCCCTTTTCTGATCAGAAGTCCCGGTGGCCCAGGTCCGGGGACCGAGGACAACGATGTGTGGCCGGTGGCCGTCGTGGCGGGTGGGGCGGCCGGAGGTGCCGGCGCGGCTCCATCCGCCCAACGTGCGCCACTGGGCCGACGGTCGAAAAAGCGCTTGCGGGCATCTGGCTGTTCAAGTAAAGAATGCGTGAACCCAGGGCGGCAGCACGGGGGCACGGACGGTTCCCGACCATCCACCAATCGAACGGGGCTCTTAGTTAGGGTCCTCGTAGCGGAAGGTAGGTCGAGAGGTCTTGACGATAGTGGTCCTCCTGATCCTCGCCATGGTGTGGGCAGTCGTACTTGGTCCGAGCCTCCTGCGTCGGAGGGCGGAGCGAAAGTCGACCGACTCCATCGGAGCGTTTCACCGGCAGCTGCGGATCCTCGAGCGCACCGGTCCGATGATCGTGGATCCGGCGCACCGCTTGGGCACGGAGCAACCCTCGATGTGGCAAGCACCTAGATACTCAGCCTCGGGACTCCTCGTGGTGCGACCCGATTCCCAGCCGGCCAACGGGCTGCCGACGTGGAGCCACGGCTCGAGGCGGCCCGATCCGTACTTCCGGCCCGATGCCTGCAAGCGTCGTCGTGACATCCTGGTCTCGATGCTCTGCGTTCTGGTCGGCACCGGACTCCTTGGTGCCATCCCAACGCTGCGTCCCCTGTTGTACGTGACGATGGTCGGAGCGGTCTTCCTGGCCTCGTACGTTGGACTGCTCGTTTACCTGCGCAATCTCGCTATCGAGCGGGAGGTCAAGCTGCACTACCTGCCCACCCCGGTGCAGCACGAGTCGGCCGTGAGCGTCCGGCGTACGGCAGCGCACTGATCACCAGGTTGCTTAGCCCACTGGTTCTCCGTGCCGGCTCGCGCTGACGAGCTGGCCACCATCGGCGACGATGCTCGTCGCCGCCTCGAGGAAGTGCACCGGGGCCGTGAAGAGGCGCTAGCCCGTTGTCGTGAGACCATCCGGGCTTGCGGCCTGGCCATTCGGGCCGTCCACCGACACGACGGGGCGACGGCAGAGGTTCGGCGATCCGAGGCCGAGGGCGCGCTTCGCAAGGCCCAGGCCGCCTTGCGGCCGTTCTCGGCCCTTGCCGCCGCCGGCTTCCTCCACGATGCCGAAAAGGAGTACGCCGAGGCGTGTCTGACCGCTGCCCTCGTGGACGGGTCGGCTCTCCCGGGTCCCGACGACATGGAGCTAGGGCTGGCCGCGTGGTTGAACGGGTTGGCCGAGGCCGCCTCGGAGCTGCGCCGCCATCTGCTCGACCAGCTCCGGGCCGGTGAGGTGCAGCGGGGCGAGGAGCTTCTCGAGTCAATGGAAGATGCCTACGACCTTCTAGTTACGGTCGAGTATCCCGATGCCATCACCGGTGGACTGCGTCGCTCGGTGGACGCCCTCAGGGCGGTGGTCGAGAGAAGCCGAGCGGACGTGACGACCACCGTGCTGCAAGTCCGGCTCCAGCAGGCCCTGGAGGCATCCCGACCCAGCGGCTGAGCCCTATACGGCTTCCCGGAGGCGGCGAGGCCGGCGCTAATCTGGCAAGACCAGGGGGTGTAGCTCAGCTGGTAGAGCGCTACGTTCGCAACGTAGAAGTCGGCGGTTCGAGTCCGCTCACCTCCACCGCGTTGTTTTGAATCTTCGCAGTTTTGAAGGCTCATCGGATTCTGGTGGGGCGCGCCCCTGACCAGGATCACCTCAGACGCGACGAAGGTGCTTCAAGCTTGAGGTGTGACCCAACAACCAAGAAGCACCTTCGTTCTTCGCGACCATAGCGAGATCCTCAAGGCCCTTGTCGGGCTCAAAGATGTGGTGGTCCTGCACTACGAGCGCCACGGACCCGACGTCGGGCTGGCCATCGAACAGCTGATCAGGGATCCGGTGCGCTGCCCATTGTGTGGGCTCGAGGCCCGTGTCAAGGATCGGCCGGTGGTCCGTTACGTCGACTTGCCCGTCTATGGGACGCCCATGTCACTGGCCTGGAAGAAGCACCGGATGCGCTGTGTGAACGAGGGCTGCGCCAAGAAGACCTGGATGCTCAGCGACCACCACATTGCGGCCAAGAAATGCCGGTTGACCACGAGGGCTGCCAAATGGGCGACACGCCAGATCGGCGACGGGCGCACGGTCAAGGAGGTGGCAGCGGAGCTCGCCTGTGACTGGCACACGGTCAACGACGCGGTCACCACCTATGGAGAAGCCCTTCTCGATGCCGATCGCAAGCGCCTGAACAAGACCTCCGCCATCGGCCTCGACGAGGCCTCCTTCGTGCGCCTGGCGGGGAACCGGACCGACTACGCCACCACCGTGGCCGATGTCGAGCACCACCAGATCATCGACATCTTGCCCAGCCGCAACTACGTGGAGGTGGCCGCCTGGCTGGACAAACAGCCCAAATCCTGGAAGCAGCGCATCGAATACGGAGCCCTCGACATGTCGGCCACCTATGCGGCGGTCTACAGCGTGGTGTTGCCCCAGGCGGCCCAGGTGGTCGACCCCTTCCACGTCATCGCACTGGCCAATCGCTCCCTCGATGCCATCCGCCGGCGGGTCCAGATCGAACAACTGGGTCATCGAGGCCGGCGTGACGACCCGCTCTACCGGGCCCGCAGGTTGCTGCTCAGGGGCGAGGAGAGGCTGAGCGACGAGGCCTCAGCGCGCCTGGCCTCGCTCCTCGAACTCGGCGACCCCGGTGCCGAGGTGGCCATTGCCTATCGGGTCGGCGGATTCAACTGGTCAGCGCAACAACTCCTGTGAAATAAGCGAGAGCCGATCACGGGAGGACGACAATGCGAGGAAACTACGAGCGCCTGAGCTCTGAGCAGAAAGCGCTCGCCTT
>Ga0307374_10001555_pt1 | contig 42438 bp, 45 predicted proteins | sample OX3MG_FD_202532 | JGI IMG/M metagenome (GOLD analysis project Ga0307374, IMG submission 202532) | Soil microbial communities from Risofladan, Vaasa, Finland - OX-3 | ecosystem: Environmental > Terrestrial > Soil > Coastal area > Acid sulfate soil | place: Finland: Risofladan, Vaasa | collected...
GGTAACGATCACGCGCTGGCCGCCGGGCAAGCGGGTATACGGAGAGCAATCGACCGATGGCGGACACGATAGTCATTGAGGTGGCGCGGTACTCGCCCGAGACCGACGCCGAGCCGCACTTTCAAAAGTACGAAGTTCCGCTGCGCGGGGACTGGATGGTCCTCGACGCGCTGAACTATATCAAGGACAAGCTCGACGGCACGCTCACGTACCGCTGGTCGTGCCGGATGGGCATCTGCGGAAGCTGCGGGATGGTGGTCAACGGCTACGAGCGGCTGACCTGCGAGACCCTGCTCTCCCGGTTCGCGCCGGGGCCGGTGCGGGTCGAACCGCTTCGCCATTTCCCGATAGCGCGCGACCTCGTGATCGACATGACGGACTTCCTCGAGAAGCTGACCCGGGTCAAGCCGTGGATCGTGCGCAAGGACAAGACGCCGCCGGCGCGCGAATACCTGCAGAGCCCCGAGCAGCTCGCCACCTTCAAGCAATACAGCAACTGCATCAACTGCCTGCTGTGCTACTCGGCGTGCCCGGTCTACGGAATCGACCCGCATTTTACCGGCCCGGCCGCGCTCGCGCTGGCCGAACGGTATAACCTGGACTCGCGCGACCAGGGCCTCAACGAGCGGCTCGACGCCCTCTCGCAACACGACGGCATCTGGGACTGCACCGTGATCGGCGAATGTTCGGTGGTCTGCCCCAAGGAGGTCGACCCGTCGCTCGCGATCCAGGAATTCAAACTCACCGCCACCAAGGAATGGTACAAATCGTTCCTGATGCCGTGGGGAGGCAAGTGACGCGATGGCCTCGTTTCCGCAATCCCAGCCCCGGGAGTACCACCGCCCCTTTTCCAACCTGTGGTGGCTCGCACGCCGTAACTACACGATTTTCATCCTGCGCGAGTTCTCCAGCGTCTTCGTCGCCTACTTCCTGGTCGTAACGCTTGGGCAGGTCTGCGCGCTGGCGCGCGGCCCCGAGGCCTACGCGTCGTTTCAAGCGTGCATGCGGCATCCACTGACAATCCTGTTCAACATCATCGCGCTCGCCTTCCTGGTCCTGCACACCATCACCTGGTCCAAGCTGGTGCCCAAGGCGTTCTTCCCGCGCAGCCACGGCCATCCTCTTCCCGAGATGACGACCGCGCTGCCGAGCTACATCCTGTGGGCTGTCGCCACGATCGTGGTGGCGGCCTTCATCCTGGGGGCATAAATGACCAAGCGCGCCAATGAACCCGCGGTATGGTTCCTGTTCGGCACGGGCGGCTTCATCGCGGGCTACCTGCTGCCGATTCACATTTTGCTTTTCGGCATCCTGTTCCCGATCGGCATATTAACCGACCCGGGCTACCAGGCGATGCTTCATCTGGTCGAGCATCCGCTCGCGCGCCTTTACCTCGTGGTGCTGTGCTTCTTCGGGTTCTTTCACGCCGCGCACCGGCTGCGCCTGACGCTGGTCGACTTCCTGCGGGTCAAGCACCTGGAGCATGTGCTCGGCTTGGTGCTGTATTCGGCGGCGGGATTGGGTACGTTGTTCGCGATCTACCTGGCGGCCATCGTTTAGGCAGGTATCAAGCGGGCGCCGCGATTGGCGCTAGCGGCGCGGGGCTTGGGGCTGCGCGGTCGTAGGCGTTCTCCGTAAGCCAGCGATCGAACGCCCGCTCCCTCCAGTTGGTGGCACCGCGCCGACGTCCGACTCGCGCGCGGACGTAGTGATTCACACAGCAAACCGCCGCGGTTCAACAGCGATCGGCTGTTTGTCGCGTGAGTTTGCGCGGCGTGGGTGCGCTCACGCATTCGCGCGATGATCGACGCGGACAACTTCATGCATTGCGGATGATCGCGGCGCAGTGTGGAATACCTCCACACTCTCTGTTGCAATTTCGGACATCGAAGCTGCCGACGCCCTCATCTTTCCTGGTCCCAGCGCTCCTGCAATTCAGAAAAACATTCAGTCGATACAAATGCATAGGGTCGGATCCGGCTCAGTTACGTCCTCGGATTGAGCAGTAAGTAGCAACCGGTACGCGTCTTGCTGCTGTCCGCTCTCCAACGCACCGCTCAATCAAAGGACATTTCAACCGCAATGGTTTCAGCCTTCAAAGGTTTGGCTAAAGAAATGCTGCCTGCAAGTGTTTGGACCAAGCTTCAGCAGGCGCGGGTCAGGCACAATCACAAGAGGCATTACAAGCCTCGGTATGTGCGCCATACCTACGGCGGTTTTCCGCTGACGATACATTTGACCGACTTCGTGGCCGAGAATTGGTACGACCGTGACTGGAAAGATATGAGCGAGATCGAGCTACTCAAGCGGCAACGGCTGCGTCTTGGCGCAAAGATCTTCGACGTTGGGGCGCATCAGGGTGTCGTCGCATTGGCGATGGCCAGGATCGTCGGTCCCCGCGGCATGGTGGTAGCCGTAGAGGCAAATTCGCACAACGCCGCGATTGCCAAAGAAAACCGTGATCTGAACAACGCGCCGCAGTTGGTGATTGTTGAAGCTGCCGCGGCGGAAAAGTCGGGCACAGTGTTTTTCAACGAAGAACTAAACGGCAGCGTTGCCGTCGGAAGCGGGAAGGAGGGAAGATGGCTCGCCTCTTGCCTGTCCGTCGACGATCTGACAGTGCGATACGGTGTCCCTGACGTTTTGTTTATCGACGTCGAGGGCTACGAGGTCAAGGTGCTGGAAGGTGCTGCGCAAACACTAAAGCATCGGCCAGACTGCTTCGTCGAGGTTCATGTCGGCTGTGGACTCGAGACCTATGGCTACTCAGCAGAATCGGTCGTCTCATTCTTCCGAACCGGGGACTACAACCTGTTCATCGCGGAACAAAATGAAGCAGGCGCCGCGAAAGGGTTTCATCCTCTTGAACCGGACTCTTGTCTGCCTGATGAGCGATTCTTCCTTATTGCGTTGAATGTGCAGGGTTGAGCGCAATTTGACCGATGGTGGATATCCTGGATTCACCGGGATGGTTTGCTGGTTCGAGATCGTGGCGAACGAGCTTTGAGGAAAGCCTTCGACATCGGCGGTGGCTTGTGTCGATTCCCGTTTTCATTGCGGTTCCTCCATTAGCGAGGTCCATTGGTGAGGTTCTTGCGAAGCTGACGCGCATGCGGACGCGATCATCGGCCCCTGGTTTCGGGTACGCCGATACCCGCGAGAAAATCCGAGCGCGCCTTCATCGCATCCTCGGCCACGGCCTTGTTGTAGGCGTTCATCGTGGTGCGCGCGTCCTCCGTACACATCACGTCGCGCATCTCGGCGCGTTCTATATAAAGTCCCTCGGCGAGCGGCAGGTCGGCGCCCAGGTAGACCGCGCGCTTGATCGCGCCGACTGCGCGCGGCGACCGCCGGGCCAGCGTCCGCGCCCATCCCATCGCAAACGCCATCAGCGTGTCCGGCGCGAGCACCCGGTTGATCATCCCCATCCGTTCGGCGTCGCGCGGCGAATAGACGTTGCCGAACAGCATCACCTCGAGCGCTCGCCCGCGCCCGATAAGCCGCGGCAGACGCTGCGTTCCGCCGCCGCCCGGCAGGATGCCGAGTACCGCCTCGGGCAGGCCGATTTGATACGGCCCGTCGGCCGCCAGGCGGAAGTCGCAGGCCAGCGCAAGCTCGTAGCCGCCGCCCATGCAGTCGCCGTTGATCGCCGCGATCATCGCCTTGGACATCAGCATGATCCGGTCGAGCATGCGATGGAATCCGAGTTCCATCTCGGGGAAGATGCGGGCACACTCGGCCGGATCGGCGGCCGTCTGCGCCAGCTCGTCGACGCTGTAGTGCGTGATGAACTTGCCCTCGATTCCGCCGGTCAGGACGACGGCGCGAATTTCGGCGTCGCGTTCGGCCCTGCCGATAAGCTCGAGCAGCTCGCCGGCGCCCGGCCCGATGAAGTAGTTCATCGGCGGATTGCGATAGCTCCATACCTCGACGTGGTCGTGGCGCTCGACCGTCCAGTGTTTCATGGGGGCACCTCCACGGCGCTGGCGTAGCCTGCGCGCGCTTCGGCTGTCAAGGCGATTGAGAGTAGAGTAGTGACATGGTCCACACTCCGAATTACCGAATGGCCCCCGACGAGGCAAAATCATGAAAGTTGATATCGACCTCAAGGCGGGCTTCCTGCAGAACCTCAAGCGCGAGGTGCTGGCGCAGCTCACGCCCGAGGAGCGCGCGGTAATCGAGGTTTCGACCGGCGAGATGGGCAACAAGCCCGACGCGGTCAAGCTTGGATGGCTCAAGATGCGCACCAAGGAAGGCTGGACCAAGCAGCGCTACACGCGCGCGCTCGACCGCGTGATGACGCGGCTCAAGGAACTGGTCGCGGCGGAATCGGCGAGGAAGGAATAGCCCCCGCTACGGCTCGATGCGGGCGACGCGGCGCTTGCCGACTTCCAGGATGCGATGCTCGCCGGGAACGAAGTGGAAATTGATGTCGGTAACGGTCTGACGGTCGACGCGCACGGCGCCCTGCCCCACCAGCCGGCGCGCCTCGTTGGTCGAGGTGGCGAAGCCGAGCTGCTTTAGCAACTCGCAGATCCAGAGCTCGGCGGCGATGCGGAAGACCGGCACGTCCTGCGGAACCTCGCGGCGCTGAAACTTCGACTCGAAGTACTCCCGCGCATCTTTGGCGGCGGCATTATCGTGGTACTCGGCGACGATCGTGGTGGCGAGCCGCTTCTTGGATTCCATCGGATGCGCCTTGCCGGAACGGATAGCGGCAAGCTCCGTGGGCGCGGTGTCAGTCAGCAGTTCGAGATAGCGCGGCATCATCCGGTCCGGAATCGACATCAGCTTGCCGAACATGTCGCGCGGCGCGTCGGTCAGCCCAACCGCGTTGCCGTAGGACTTCGACATCTTGCGCACGCCGTCGAGTCCCTCCAAAAGCGGCATCGTGATGACGACCTGCGGCGCCTGGCCAAAGGCGCGTTGCAGCTCGCGCGCGACCAGCATGTTGAATTTCTGATCGGTGCCGCCGAGCTCGACGTCGGCCCGCAGCGCGACCGAATCGTAGCCTTGGACCAGCGGATAGAGCAATTCGTGCAGGAACAGCGGCTGCTGCTCGGCCAGGCGCTTTTCGAAGTCGTCGCGCTCGAGCATCCGCGCCACGCTCAGCCTGGCGGCGATTTCGATGAGGCCGCGGACGTCGAGCTTGTCCATCCATTCGCTGTTGAAGCGGACTTCGGTCAGCGCGGGGTCGAGGATTTTCGAAACCTGGCGTTGATAGGTCCCGGCGTTGGCCACGATCTGCTCGCGTGAGAGCGGCTTGCGGGTCTCGGAGCGACCGGTCGGATCGCCGATCATCGCGGTGAAATCGCCGACCAGAAAGATCACGGTATGGCCGCGGCGCTGGAAATCGCGGAGCTTCTTGAGCGTGACGGAATGCCCGAGGTGCAAGTCGGGCGCGGTCGGATCCATTCCGAGCTTCACCCGCAGCGGGCGCCCTTCGCGAAGCTTGGCCGCCAGCTCGTCGCCCGAGATGACCTCGGAGGCGTTATGCCCCAGTTGCTCGGCCTGCTCTTTGGCTTCGTTGTTTTCCAATACGCCCGCTCCGCTACGCCCCCGCCTCACCCGTCCGTGTCGAACGTACAACAGAATAGCGGCCGCGGCGCGAAAGCGAAACGCGCGCCGGCGGCGGTCGGGCTTCGGATTAGTGCATCAACTGTTTCAGGCCACTGGGAGTCTGGAATTTCGAGATGTTGTCATATTGCGGCGAGTAGCGGTCAGCCCACAAATCCTCGCCGTTGGCGCCGGCGGTGAAGACCTGGCTGGCGTGCTGGTCCTGGACGTTCCAGTACTGCTCGATAATTCCGCCGCCGAAGTACTGCGGCCCCCACTCCGGATGCAGCTTGTCTTCGCGCGGGCGCAGCCCGATGTTCACCACCTTCCACAATTTCAGGTTCAAGTCGTACAGGTCTTCGTGCACGTTGGCGAAGTAGGCCTCAGCCGTGTACATGACGCGCTTGCCGTAGCAGTAGCCCGAGCGCATCGACTCGATCCGGCGCACGTCGGTCACCCACACCGGAATTACTTCCCACTTGCCCCACGACGGCTTGGCCCAGCCGAGCGGCATATCGTAGTTGTCTGGGAACTTACCCATCGCGGTGGTCATGTCGACCAGCGCGAGAATATTTTGCTCGCGCAGAAATTTGCCCTCGAACACCGAAGCTCCGCCGTTCCATCCCACCCGCTGGTCGTCGTGGGTAAGGTCGCTGTCGAACAGCGGCGCGCATCGCGCCGAGGTCGAAAGCCGCATCACCTGGCGCAGCGCCGGGATGAAGACGTAATCGTCAGGCAGCCGGGTCACGTCCTGCCAGAACAGCGTGAGGTCGGCCGAGTACTTCGCCTCTTCGGGCGTCTCGACCATCAGCCACTCGCCATACCATGCTCCCGCCGCGCCGGGCTCCGTGTGGGAGATGCCGGGAAACCAGTTGTAGGCAAGCTGGCGATAATTGTAGTCGACGCGGGTGCAGGTCCTGGCGCCGAACTTGTCCATCGTGCAAAACGACGCCGGGACCCCCGAGTCGGGCATGCCGACGTAGAGATGGCCGCCGGGACGAAACGTCACGTCGGCCGCGATCTCGGTTCCCTTGTCGCCGCCTGACGGATGCGGGAACGGGACGCCCGAAACATAGTTCTCCAGTTTATAGGCGCCGTTGGGCAACTTGAGGAAGCGGGTCTGCGCCGAGTACTTCTCGACCGCATCCAAGAACGGCTTGGGCAGTGGATGGATGGTCGTCGGGCCCACGTCGATTTCCACGTCGGGCGGCATCTTCCAGCTTAGGCTGCCGTCGAACAGCGCAATCATGCCGTCGGGCATGAAGGCCCTGTACTGCTGCCAGTTCTTCATGGTGATTTTGGTGCCGGGCGCGATGGTGTTCGGTGCCGCCTGAGCCGTTGCCATGCCCAACAGATAGAGCGCCACGCCGGCGATTGCCGGCAACCACAGCTTCCGCATGCCGATCATAACCGGGGTCCCTCCTTGTTCCGGTCGAGGAAACTCACGCTCCCGGCGCGAGACTAAACGCGGTCGAGCACGATCACCAGGAATACGATCGGCAGGTACAAGAGCGAAGCGAACATCACGCGGCGCGCCGCCGCGGCGGCATCCGGCGTGCGCGCCAGCCGCAGCCCGAAGGCCAGCATCATCACGCCCAGCGCGACCGCGACCAGCAGCGAGACCCGCCCGGCGAAGCCGAGCAGCGTCGGCAATGCACCCGCCGCGATAAGCGCCACGCAGTCGGCCAGGATCAGCCGGTCCACCGGATTACCGCGCCCGCCCTTGAGCGGCAGCATACTGATTCCGGCGCGCGCGTAATCGTTCTGGTACAGCCGTGCGATCGAGAGCGAATGCGGAAGCTGCCACAGGCACATGATGAGAAACAGGATGAACGGCTCGAGGCCGAGCCTGCCGCTGGCCGCGGCCCATCCCGCAACCGGCGGCAGCGCTCCGGGCACCGCGCCCACGGCATGGCAAATCCACGACACCTGCTTGAGCGGCGTGTAGGCGAACAGGTAGAGCAGCGCGATCGCGGCGGTCACCGCGGCGGCCAGAAAGTTCGCCCCCACCCACAGCCAGGCGCACCCCGCCAGCGTCGCAACGACGCCGAAGACCAGCGCCTCGGGCGGGCTCAACCGTCCTTCGGGCAGCGGGCGATGCTGCGTGCGGATCATCAGCGCGTCGATCCGCCGCTCGAAGTACTGATTGAGCGCGAGCGTGCCGCCGGCGGCCAGCGCGGTGCCGGCCAGCGTATTCAGCGCAAGCCACAAATCGAAGCGTTCGGCGCTGCCGAGATAGAAGCCGACCAGCGTGGTCAGCAGAACCATCGCGAGCACGCGCGGCTTGGTCAGCTCCAAATAGGCCGCGGCGCGTCTGCGCGCGCTGCTCTCCGGTGCGAGTACGACGGCTTCGGCGCTCATGCGCCCACCTCATGCCGCGCCGCCGCCGCGCCCAACCGCGGCGCGCGCGCTTGCGCGCCTTCGGAGACTGCGCGGGCGCGCGCCGCGCGCTCGAGATTCCACGCACGCAAGGTCAGCGCAACGCAGGTCGCGAGCACCGCCGCGCCGACCGCGACGTGCGAGGTCGTCGGGATAACCGCGCGGCGGCTCAGAACCGTGGCCGCGCCAAGGCTGATTTGTGCCGCGAGCAGCACCAGCAGCCCCAGCGCGGGGCGGCGCAGCGCCGGGTCGTCGCCGTACTGCCGCAACGTGCGCGCGACCGTCCACAGCACCATCGCCGTCACCACCACCGCGCCGCATCGATGGGCAAAGTTAACCGCGATCGGCAGCGAGAACATCGGCGGCACCAGGTGGCCGAAATTCAGCGGAAAATCCGGAATCGCCAGCCCCGCGTGCATGTGCCGCATCAGCGCGCCGACGATTATCTGCAGATAGATGATTGCCGTGGTCGCGGCCGCCAGCGGCGCCAAGGGCGATCGGCCGGGCACGTACGCAACGGGCGCCATCGTCTGCCAACGCGGGCTCGTGAACAACGCGATCGCGACCATCAGGCAAAAGAATGCCTGCCCGGTCATCGCGTGTGCGACCGCGAGCGCCAGGGGCAGATCCAGGAGCACGGTTATCCCGCCGAGCACCGCCTGCACGACCACCATCGCGAAGGCCGCAAGCGCCGTGTACCTGACCCACGCCCGCCGCTCGGCCATCCAGACCCACAGGGCCAGCGTAAGGGTCAAAATCGAAACCGTGCCGGCGATCACGCGATGGCCCCACTCGAAAAGCACGCCTGCGCCCCACTGTTGCGGTATCAGGTGACCGGCGTCGAGCGGCCACGACGGCACCGCCATCGCGGATCCGGTCGAGGTCACCAACCCTCCGGCGAAGACCAGCACGAAGGTGGCGGCGGCGGCCACGATGGCGAAACGATGCAGCGCCACCACCGAGGCCGCGGTGCGGCCCGCTTCGGGCGTGGCTTGAGGGTCGGACGGTGTCCTTCGCGAAAACGCGCTCACGTTATTCCGTTCCCGCCCGCGCGGCGTTTGGACCAACGATGCGACGGGATCCTCCTGGCATTAGAATCTCGAACATTACTCGGTGCGAAAAACAATTCAGGCTAACGCACGATATCAGCCCGCGCGGACCATTGCCAAGTTTCCCTCCCGGGGCCTCAGGCGACCAGCACGGTGCCGTTGGCGGAGGGTGAAGCCTTCGGCGTCTGGGACGATTCGCGGTCCCGCGCCACGAACGCCGGCCGCATGATCGAGAAAATCGACGGCACCAGGGTTATCGCCGCCAGCCAGTGCGTCAGCATCAGCAACGCCAGCAACAGCGCCATCTCGGCCGAGAAGCGCAAACTCGACATCCAGTACCACGGCAGCACCCCACCGACCAGCGTGGTGGCGGTGAAGGTGACGGCCATTCCGGAGGTGTTGATCGCGCGCTTGATCGCGGCGTCGTAGTCGCCGAGCCGCCCGTACTCCCGCTTGATACGGTCCACCACGTACAGGATGTAATCCACCCCGATACCCATCCCGACCGCAGTCACCGGCAGCGTGTTGATATTGATCCCGATGCCTTTGAGCCCGATGTACAGAAAACTCACCACGCCGGCCGCGATGAGCGTCATCAGCACCATCGCGCCCGCGGTGACCGAGGCGTAGCTCAGCGCCACCAGGCTAAAAACCACGGCCAGGATGAGCAGCGTGCTGACGCGGTCGGAATAGGCGATTTCGTCATTGAGCGCCGCGGTCAGGCCGATACTGCCGCCGGCGAGCACGAATTTCACGTGCGGCATCGGATGGGCCGCGATGAATCTTTTCGCGCGGGCCAGCGCCTCGAGCACGGTCGAGCCCTCGAGATCCTTGTAGTAGATGACGAACTGGCCGTTGCGAGCGTTGTAGTCCATGTACTGGAAAATGATGGTCGGCGATGGCGACGAGGACTGATACATGAAAACCATCTGGCCGATGCCCTTGATATCTCTCGGATAGAGATCCCAGACGGGATCGTTGTAATGAAAGAGGCTGTTGAGCCGCCGCACCAGGGTCGTGATGTAGCGGCTGCCGCTCGCTTGCTGCTGCTCGAGCATGTAGTGGCTGAAGTCGTCGAGCAGAGCGAGCAGCGCCGGGTCCTTCATCGCGTCATCGGCGTCACCCTGGAGATAGATCACCAGTTCGTTGGAGCCGCCGAAGGTGCGATTGATGTGGCGCGAGGAGACGTTGAAGTCGGAGTTCTGCCACAATAATGGCGACCCCGGCTCGGTGTAGCCGATTGGCAGGTTGAGCGCCTCCCGTACCCCCAGCACCACGACCGTCGCGGCGATCCCGAACACCACCCATCTTCCGCGCCGGCTCGTGCAACTTTCACCCACCCAGTGCAGGCACGACGCCATCCAGTGCGGGACGTAGTGCTGGGTAATTTTCGGCGTCGGCAGGACGTCGAGCAGCAGCGGCACCAGGATGAGGACGGTGAAGATGTTGGAGAAGCCCCAAAAGCTCGCGAAAAAGGCGACCTTGCGCACCAGCGGGATGGTGGCGACGCCAAGCACCAGGATGCCCGCGGCGTCGGCGAGGATGCCGATGGCGCCAGGCAAAAACAGCTCGTCCATCGATCGGCGCACGGCCTGATGACGATCGCCGGTGCGCTCGAGCTCCTCGAAATAGCGTTCGAGCAACTGCACGCCGTGGCTCGCGGCACGCGCGGTCACCAGCAGCGGGATGACCAGCACCAGGACGTCGAGGTTGTAGCCGAGCAGTCCGAGAAAGCCGAGCCCCCAGATAACCTGCGCCGCGGCCCCGATTATCGGCAGCAGCACTCCATAGGTGCGCCGGAAATAGAGCACCAGCGACAGCACGATGAACAGTCCGGTGACGCCGAAAATTTCCGCCAGCTCACCCTTGTAGTACCAGCACCAGGCCTTCAGCACCGGCTCGCCGGTGGCGTACAGGACCGTGTTGTCGTCTTCCACGGCCCGCTTGATGCTGGCCAGGCGCTGATGCATCTCGCCGTAGTCCACCTCGCCCTCGTTGAACCCGGCCGTGATCAGGGCGCTGGTGGCGTCGGGCGAGACCAGCACGCCATAGGCGAGACTGTGCAGCACGTCATACTTCAGGCGCTTGAGGGCGGCGCTGGAGGTGGGAATCGTGTCGGACATGAGCGGCCGCGAGATGATCAGTCCGCCGCTGGTCGCGACCACCTTGCGCGCGTTGGTGCCGGTGATGGAGTTGATCAAATCGTGATCGACGCCATCCATCAGGTCGACCTGCTGATGGATGAAGCGAATCTTCTTCAGCGTTTTGGTGGTAAAGATGTCGCCGTGCTTGACCTTGAGTTCCAGGGTCATCACGTTGGCGGTGCCGAAGATCTGCCGGAAGTGGTTATAGGCCACGACGTAGGGATGGGCCTGCGGCAGCAGGTCGCTGAACTTGCTGTACATCCGCACCGCGACCGCCTGGTAGGCGAAAAAAACCGTGACCACCGCGAGCAAGACCAGCGAAAGCCAGCGATGCTTCAGGGTCAGCCGGACAATCGAATGAACCAGACGTTCAACCATCTAAATCCCGTGATGGAATCGGTCGTCGGCGCGTCTTCTCAAGGTTCCTGCCCAGAATGCGGGCGACACCGGGGCCGATGAATCGGGGCACAATAACAACTCCCGTCAGGGCGTGCCAGTCGCCGGCGTTGCCAGTGGAAGGCCAGTCGCCGCCAAACACCTGAGCGCCCGTCATCTGAGCGCCCTTTATCGCCAAGTTTTGCGTGACGCCTTGGTTTGCGATACTAACCCGATTGCCAGACGCATGGCGCGGAGGTCGAGCGCGTGAACCATTTCGCTACTCTGGCCGAACTCTTCAGCGCACAGGCGCAGAGGCTCGGCGACCGGGTCTTTTTGCGCGACAAGACCGGCAAGGCATGGCGCGACCATTCCTGGAACGACGTCGCCGACGAGGCCGCGCGCCTGCGCGCCGGTCTGCTCGGGCTTGGACTGGAACGCGGCGATCGGATCGCAATCCTGTCGGATAACTGCCCGCGCTGGGTGGTGGTCGACCAGGCCGCGCTAGGGATGGGCGCGGTGGTCGTGCCCTTGTACACCACCGCCGGCGTCGAGGAGACGCGCCATATCCTCGCCGATTCGGCCGCCAGCCTGGTCGCGGTGAATGGCGATGCGGCGTTGGCGAAGATCGTGGGGATGGCGCGGCAGTTGCCCGACCTCGAAGGCATCATTCAGATGACTCCGAGCCGGAGCGCGCCGCCGTCGTACAGCACGATGGGCAAGCTCAGGCTATTCACGCTAACCCAGGTGACCGCTCATCCCCCGGCGCCGCCGATGGCCGGCTCGCGCGAGGACCTGGCAACGCTCATCTACACCTCGGGCACCACCGGACCATCCAAGGGCGCGATGCTCACACATGGCAACCTGCTGGCCAACAGCGAATCGTCGCAAGCCGCACTCGATCTCAACGAGCAGGACGCCACCCTGTCGTTTCTGCCGATCGCCCATTCGTTCGAACGCACGGCGGGCTACTACACGGTGGTGCTGGCGGGCGGCACGATCTGCTACGCCGAGGGGCTGGGGCAGATCGCGCAAAATCTGCTCGAAGTGAATCCGACCATCGTGCTCACGGTGCCGCGGGTGCTGGAGGCCGTGTACGCGCGCGTGATGCGCACGGTGGAGGCGGGGTCGGGCGTGCGGCGCGCGCTGTTCAAGACCGCGGTCGCGATCGGAGCGGACGCGGCGGCGTACCGGCACGAGGGCCGGCCCGTGCCCGGCCGTCTGGCGGCTCCGATGGCGCTGTTTCGCAGCCTGGTGTTCGCGCGCGTCCGGGCAATCTTCGGCACCCGGCTGCGCTATCTCATCTCGGGTGGCGCGCCGCTGCCGCCCGACATCTTCCGCTTCCTGGCCGCCGCCGAAGTCCCGATCGTCGAGGGCTACGGCCTGACCGAGGCCTCGCCGGTGGTTGCGGTGAACCTGCACGGCCACACCAGAATGGGCACCGTGGGCCGCGCGATCAGGGACGTCGAAGTCCGCACGGCGCCCGACGGCGAATTGCTGGTGCGCGGGCCCAGCGTGATGAGAGGCTACTACAAGCTGGAGGCCGAAACCCGCGAGGCGATCGACGCCGACGGATGGCTCCATACCGGCGACATCGCGCGCCTCGACGCCGACGGCTACATCGCCATCACCGATCGCAAAAAAGAAATCATCGTGCTCTCCGGCGGCAAGAACGTCTCACCCGCCAACCTGGAGAACCGCCTGAGCTCCGACCCGGCGATCGCGCAGGCCTGCGTGATCGGCGATCGGCGCAAGCACCTGGCCGCCCTGCTGGTGCCCGACTTCGAATACCTGGTCACCCAGCCCGCGTTCAAACTGATCGCGACCCGCCCGCCCGAGCAGGCCGTCATCGACCCCTCGCTGCGCGCTTTCTACCACGGCCGCGTGCGCGAGCTTAACAAGGGGCTGTCGGACGTGGAGACCATCGTCGCCTTCGCGCTGCTGGCGCATCCGTTCGGCCAGGACAACGGCGAACTTACCCCGACTCTCAAGCTGCGGCGCAAGGTCATCATCGAACACTACCGCGACGTGATCGAGTCGCTATACGGAGCGTAGCTGAAACGGGGCGCGGCTCAACGGCGAATCACTCGGCCAGGAAGTAGTCGATGGTCGAGACCAGGCGCACTTTCTTTTCGATCGAGGCGCGCTCGCCGGCCGGGTCGGGCGTCTCGGCGTCGCGGCTCATCACCTGGAACACGCCCTCGCTGGCGCGCCGGATTGCGCCGAGGTGGCTGTGGGAGTCGGCTGCGAACTGCTGCGCCAGCGCGCGCGCGCTCTTGGTCGTCTGGGCCAGCATCGCGGGCCGGAGGTCGCTCAGGCGGGTGAACAGGTAGGCGGGGTTGGCGACCCCGTTTTCGATCGGCCGGCCCTCCAGCACCACCCCCTGGCGAATCAATTCGCCGGTCATCTGGCTGGCCTCGCGCACGGCGTCGACCTTGGTGGTGCGAACCTCGAAACCCGCGGTTATGACATAGCGCCGTGCGGCCTCGACGTTGGGCGGTCCGGCCGCCAGGGTCGTGGCAAACTGGTCGTCGACGCGGGTCGGCAGGGGTTCGATTTCGCGGTCGGTGAAGCCGGATTTGGCGATGAAGGCGCGCACCAGATCGCGGTCGCGCTCGCTGGCGATGCTCACCGCGCCGATGTCGGCGCCGGTCGCGCTGAAACTCAAGCGCCAGACGGCGAGGTCAGCCTTGACATAGCGTTCGGCCAACCCCTTGACGCTGACGTAACGCTCGGCGCGGCGTCCCTGGTAAAACCCATGACCGACGAAGAAACCGCCCAGTGCCGCGCCGGCCCCGGCCAGCAGGCCGAGAATTACGGCGGCAGGAAACGAAATCGACCCGCGCTCCATCTTGTTCGCGTTTTTTCGCGGGCTCAGTTTCGCGAGTTCCCGGCGCTCTCGAGCGCGAGGATCGCGTGGATCGTTACCAGGCGCCTGACCACGTAAGAGCGCTTGCCGCGCGGCGTGTGGACCTCGATGTCATCTTGCTCGGTCTTGCCGATCAGTGCCCGCCCCAGCGGCGAGGAGAGCGAGATGCGGTTGGCGGCGCCATCGACTTCCTCCGGCACCACTATTTCGTACTCGACGCTGACGCTCTCGTCGAGGTCATCGAGTTCGACCCGGCTTCCCAGGCCGACCGTGTCGCGCGGGATCGAGTCGAGGTCGATCCGCGCAAGCTCCGAGATGCGTTCCTCGAGGTTGGCCAGGCGCGCGCGCAGGAATTCCTGGCGCTGCTTGGCCATCGCCCACTCGGCGTTCTCCGAGAGGTCGCCGTGCGCGCGCGCCCGCTCCAACTCCTTGGGCAGTTCGACGGTCAGCTCGCGCTTGAGATTGTCCACGTCCTTGCGCAGCCGCTTGACTACTGGAAGTTCAGCCATTGCTCTCCTGAAGACGCGACCATCCAACTATAGGATCGTTCGAAGTGGGCCAACCGCGGCGCGTCGCGCGCGCCGCCGGTCGGCCACGCTAGTCAGCCACGCTAGTCAGCCACGATCGACGTCAGGCTGCGATTGACCCCCGCCACGCTTTGAATCTTGTGCACCACCAATTCGCCTAGCGAAGAGACGTCGCTCGCCTCGGCCACCGCGATGATGTCATGCGGGCCGGTGACCGCGTGGGCGCTGGAGATTCCCTCCACCTGCCGGAGCTTGGTTGCCACTTCCCTGGCCTTGCCCGGCGAGGTGTCGACGAGAATGAATGCTTTGACCGACATCTGCTTTCCTCCCTGGCCGAGTCTGTCTGACCCATTTTCAGCCCGGCGAAACTCTCGCCGTCCGCGGCGCCCGGGCGCCCTAGCGCGCCGGCGGCGGAATCGCCACGCCCTGTTCGGTGTAGCTGTAAAAGCCGCGGCCGGCCTTGCGCCCCAGATAACCGGCATCGACATATTTCTTGAGCAGCGGGCACGGCCGGTACTTGTCGTCTCCGAACGTGCGATGCATCACCTCCATGATGGCGAGACAGGTGTCGAGCCCAATCAGGTCGGCCAATTCCAGTGGCCCCATCGGCTGATTGGTGCCAAGCTTCATCGCGATATCGATATCGCTGACGCCGCCGACCCCTTCGTACATCGTGTAGATGGCCTCGTTGATCATCGGCAGCAACACCCGGTTGACGATGAAGCCGGGAAAGTCCTCGGCGGTCATGGTGTTCTTGCCCAACCGCTCGGCCAGCGTGCGGGTCTGCTCGAAGGTCTCCTGCGAGGTCGCCAGCCCGCGGATGATCTCGACCAGTTTCATCGCCGGCACCGGATTCATGAAATGCATCCCGATGAAGCGCGGCGCGCGGCTGGTGCGCGCGGCCATTCGCGTTATCGAAATCGACGAAGTGTTGGAGGCGAAAATGATTTCGGGCGAGCAGATCTTGTCGAGTTTCTGGAACAGCGCGATTTTGGCGTCTTCGTTCTCGACCACGGCCTCGATCACGAAGTCGACCTCGCGGAGGTCCTCCAGGCGCGTGGTGGTCTTGATGCGCCCGAGGATGCGATCAGTCTCTTCGGGCTTGAGCCGGCCGCGCTTGACCATCCGGTCGAGGTCGCGTCCAACGTTCTCCACCCCGCGCCGGCACAGTTCCTCGCTAACGTCGTGGACCAGCACTTCGAGACCCGCCTGCCCCGCCACCTCGGCGACTCCGCCGCCCATCTGCCCCGACCCCACGATGCCCAGTCTTCTAACCGCCATCAATTCCTCTCCGTGCGCGTGCGCGCCGCGCGCACCCGAAACTCCCGCGCAATGCGTTCCGGTTCAAGACATCTCCGGCGGTTTGCCGCCGGCTCGCCACGTACCCTCGCCGCCGCCCGCCCGCATCGAGCGGCGCACCCGGCGCACGTCCTCGGGCGACTGCCGCCCCGGCATCCCCAACCCGCGCATCAACACGTTGGTCAACTCGGAGGTCAAACGGTCGCGCAGCGTCGGTTGCCCGCCGACCTGCGCGTCGAGCACCCGGTCGACTTGATCCCGAGTCAGCCCTTCGGCGGCGAAAATATCCACCAATCCGACCAGTCCCACGCTCCCACCCGTCCGCTCGACGATCATGGTGATCCTGGCGCAGATCGGGCAGGTCCTGCGAATCAGTCCGGCCCACTGGCGGCAATAAAGACAGCGCATCCCCGATCTTTAGTCTCGACTTCGGCCGCAGCTTCGGCCGTGCGCTAAGCGGGCTGCGAGTCGAATGAGGCCCCGCCCGTTAAGGCAACCCGCCAAGTTCAGCCAGCACCTCCCAAAGCGATAAAGCGGGCGCGCGCGCCCGCCACAGGCTCGCTGCCCCGCTCTGATTCCGAAGCTACACCGGCCCATCGAGCGCGGCAAGCCGCTCGTGCGTCACCCGCTGGGTCTCGCCTTGACATCATGAGCGCGAGCATACTACGCTTTTAATGATAATCAATCTCAATTAGGATCAACTAGGATCTCAGTAATTCCCAGTGCCCACCGCGTTGCCTTATTTTTTGTATTCTCTCGGTATTCTGGTGCGGGAGGGCTCGGAAGCCCTGCTGGTCATCGTCGCGCTACTCGCTGCGGTGCGCGAGGCTGGACAGGAGCGGCGCGCGCGCGACATCTACGCCGGCGCTCTCATCGCGCTTGGGCTAAGCCTCGCTCTGGCGTGGGCCGTCAACCATCTCATCGCCGACGACACCAGCGACACGCTGGAGGGCGTCTTCCAGTTGCTCGCCGCGGCCACGCTTTTTTACGTAAGCTCGTGGCTGACCGCGCGCGCGCAGAGCGACCGCTGGCGCGCCTTTCTGCACAACAAGATCGAAGCGTCGCGCGACCTCGCCGGGCCATCGATCGCGCTTGGGTTGACGGCGTTTCTAGCCGTGATGCGCGAGGGCGCCGAAACCATCGTCTTTTTTCAGGCGCTGCTCGGCGGCGCGACGGAAGCCGTCGAGCGCCATGCGGTGATGGCGGGACTCGCGACCGGCGCGATAGCGCTCGGCGTAATTTTCCTGGTCCTGCGCAAGGCCGCCTCCCGCATCCCGCTCGGCTCGTTCTTCACCGCAACCTCCGTGCTGCTCTACGCGCTGGCGGTGATTTTTGTCGGCCAGGGGATTGCGAGCTTCCAGGAGTCGGGCGTGATGCGCGCGACGTTTGTCGACCATGTGCCGACCATCCAGTCGCTGGGGCTCTTTCCCACGGTGCAGACGCTTGCGGCGCAAGCCGTGATGCTGGGGTTGGCGGCGCTTGCGCTGTTGGCGCCGGCCGGCCGCCTACGCAGACGCGGCGGCGATGCGCCGGCCGCGGCTGGCGGCAAGGTCAGCCCACGCATCGCGTAACTTGTCCCGCGCCGGGCTTTTACGTACTCACGTCAGCTTCATTCGTCCGCATCGGCAGCCGCCGCGCAACGGCGCTTTTCCATTTCGCGTCGCCCTTTTGCGTTGTTGCCCGGGCATCGCGAAACCTGTACCCAGTTGGTCCTGAGGAATATGTGCGATGCCGCCAGTCGCCAAGGATCCGGCCCCCAAAGCTCCCGCGCCTGAGAAGGCCGGCGAACCCATCGCGCCCGTGTTCACGCCTGGGCCGGTGCCGCAACGCGGCTTGGTCGAACTTGTATGGGGCGCCGTAGCGACGGGGTTGGCGGTGTTCTACACGGCGGTCCTCGCGCCCTGTGCCGCGCTGGTCAGCATCCTCGGTTATCCTCATCTGGCCACGCCCATCAGCCGACTGTGGGGATGGCTGATCGTGCGCACCAGCGGCGTCAAGGTCGAGATCGAGGGCCTGGAGCATCTTGCCGGCCTGCGCTCCTACGTCATGGTCTCCAACCATCAGAGCTTCTTCGACATCTTCGCGATCTGCGCCTGGATGCCGGGGGAGCCGCGTTTCGTGGCGAAGCAGGAGTTGGGGAAAATACCGGTGCTGGGATTGGCGATGCGCAGCTCGGGGCACATCATGATCGACCGCGCGCGCGGCGGGCAGGCAATCCGAAAGGCGCTCAAGATAGCGCGGGAGGGCTTTTCGATCGTGGTTTTCGCCGAGGGCACGCGCTTCAGCGACAACCGCGTGCATCCGTTCAATGACGGTGCGGCGTGGCTCGCGATCGCGACCCGACAAATGTGCGTGCCGATGGCGATCAGCGGTACGGCGAGCTTTTTTCCGCGCGGCGCGCGAATCGTGCGGCCGGGGCGGCGGATGCTGATGGCGATCGGGCCGCCGATCGACACCACCCAGCTGCGCGGCACCGACCGCGAGTCGCTGACACGCCAGCTCGAAGAGAGCGTGCGCGCGCGCTTCCGCACCGAAGTTTAAGCGGGGCGATTTTGCGGCCGCGGGCCGCACCTATGCGTGGAGCGCGGCCGCCACCGTGGCGGCGCGCGGAAGCCTTGGAAAGATTCAAGTCCGATTCAGCTCTTGCGGTCGAAAATGAAGAGCGGGACCTGGTTGGTAAACTTCGGATCGAGCGCGAGCACGCGCCGGCCCCCGTCGACCCTTGGCGCCGGAGCCTCGATGCCCGCGCGCTTGAGCGCCGCCGCGACTTGCGCGACGTCTTCCGCTTCCAGCCACAGCCCCGACAACCCCTCGCCGGTGGCGGCAATCGTCGCGGCCGCTGCGCCGCCCGCGAGCAGGCGGATTTCCGCGCCACCCACCCTAAGCGTCGCGCTGTCGGTGCTGGAACCGGGCTTCAATTCAAAGCCGAAGTTTTCCCGGTAAGTCTCTATCGCCCCGGCCAGATCGGCCGTCGCAACCTCCAGCGTATCGAATCGCTTCAACAGTGCCATCGCTTCACCCGCCGCTTCACACGACGCTTCACCGTGGTCGAGCGCGAGCCCGCTGGCCTCATCCCTGGCCGGGCGCCATCGCGAAATCGACCGTGACGGTTTTATCCGGCTCGACCGTCACTTTGCGCGTCCGGGTACCAAGCTTTTCCTGCCAGACCTTTAGCGTGTAGGTCCCGGGCGGAACGTCCTTTATCGTAAAGCCGCCGCTGGCGTCAGTCACCGCATAGTACGGATTGCCCGCCACGAACCACCATCCGTGCATCCAGTTGTGCGCGTCGCAGCTCACGGCGATCAATTCCGGATATTTCAGCGGCCCCACTACGATCACCCGCTTGAAGGACGGCTGCGCCATGTCGAGAGTGGGGTTGAGTTTGGACTCGGTGCGAATGCTGTGCAGGATGCCGTCGGAGTTGACGATATCGACGGTGCTGCCCGCGGGAAGGGCGAGCACGTGCGGCTTGTAGTCGCAATTCTTCTGATCGAATTTCACGTCCTTGAGCGGAGTCGGCGGCGCTCCCGCGGCGATTGCGGGGATAGTGACGACGGCGTTGGCGATACCGCCTCCGGGGGCCACGATCAGACTCTCATCGTAATGCGAAACCGCGCCGCATACTTCGCGGTCCTTGCTGATCTCGACCGGCTTGCGCGCGGGCGGTGTCCCGTCGAACTTGACCGTGCCGACGATCGTGCCGCCGTCCTTGACGGTCTCGGACCGGTAGGCGCGCGCACTCGCCGCCGGCGTCAAAGATGCGATAACTATGGCGGCGGTGGCGGCGGCGACACGGACGACGGCCGAAAAGTGGATACGCGATCTCATGGCGAATCGGATGAAGGCGGCGCAACGCGCCTGTAACCTGATTGTACGCGTCGCCGCCTGGTTACGCGAGTTTCCCGCGGCGCGCGCCGTCCCCTAGGCCGCCGCCAGCTTGGTGGCGATCACGACGCGATGGAACGACAGGCGCGCGATGCGCTCGTTGCGCTCGACTTTGATCTTGTGGCCGTCGAGCACGTCGCTGACGCGCAACCGCGTGGTCCATCCCAGATGCCTGGTCAGCGGATTGGCGGCCCATACCAGCGAGTAGAGCAACGGATTCTCGCTCGCGAAATGGTTGACATGAACGATCTTGCCACCCGGCTTACACACTCGCACCATTTCCTGCATCATGCGCAGCGGGTCGGGCACGACCGTCATCACGTGGAAACTGGTCACCCAATCGAAGCTGTTGTCGGGAAACTCGAGCGCGAGCGCGTCACCCTGGCGGACATCAATATGGCTCCAACGGTTATCGCGCGTCTTCTTTATCGCGAGCGCGAGCATGTCGGCAGAGGGATCGATACCCACGACCTTGACGTAGGACGGATAGGCGTCGAGCGAAATGCCGGTGCCAACGCCGACCTCGAGCACCGCCTGGTCCGGCCGCAAATTGAGTTGCTCGATTACCTCGTGCTCGTGGTCGACGAAGATCCGGCCAAAGGTATGATCGTAGAAACGTGCCAGGTCGGAATAGACACGGCTCTGATGCGGTTCGCCCATCGCTTAAACCTCAATCCTCTCTAGTAGCGTGCGCCACGCCTGCACGAATGCGGCGCGCGCGCATTGCCCCACGCCTCAAACTCTCCCCATTCCGGCGTTAGGCTGCCGCGTTGATGCTCCGCGTCTGGCGCTTGAACGAAGCGATGTCGCGCTTGCGAAAGCGCCACTGCCGCCCCTTCTTGAACGCGGGCAGAATATTGCGGCGTGCGAACTCGTTGACTGTATCGGGGCTCAGATCCAGCAGAAAGGCCACTTCCCGCGAGTTCAAAAGCACATCGTCTTTGTCTGCCATAGTCGTGCTCTAGCGCTCGCGGTTATTAATCTTAAGCCTTCGCCCAAGTCAACCCATTGTGGCAAAACGCCACCCGCGCCGCCATGCCAGCGACACCACATGTGCCGGACATTTTGCGGCGCGACGCTTACGCCACAATCGGTTCTATATAGCATCTATTAGACGCTAATAGTGTTTAGTCGGCGCATCGAAATCAAATAATCATACCACGCTCGCGTCACCACGAAACATGAGAACACGCCGGTCAGCACGCCCACGCACAGTGTGACCGCGAAGCCCTTCACCGGTCCGGTGCCGAATTGGAACAGGATGAGGCCAGCCACGAAGGTCGAGATGTTGGAGTCGCGGATCGCGGACCACGCGCGCTCATAACCGAGACGCACCGCCTCGCGCGGCGTCTTGCCTCCGCGCAACTCCTCGCGCATCCGTTCGTTGACCAGCACGTTGGCGTCGACCGACATCCCCAGCGTCAGCACGATCCCGGCGATTCCGGGCAAGGTCAGCGTCGCCTGCAACGCCGCCATCACGCAGATGAGCAGCAGGATGTTCAGCGAGAGGCCGAAGTCGGCCAGCAGGCCGGCGCCGCTGTAGTACACGGCCATGAAGACCAGCACCAGCACCGCGCCGACCACGAACGACAGCTCGCCTTCGTGGATCGAGTCGCGCCCCAGCGACGGTCCGACCGTGCGCTCCTCGATGATTTCGACCGGCGCCGGCAGGGCGCCCGAGCGCAGCACGATCGCCAGTTCGTGCGCGTCGTCGTAGGTGAAGCTGCCGGTTATCTGCACGCGGCCACCGGGAATCGGTTCCCTGATGACCGGGGCGGAGTAGACGATGTTGTCGAGCACGATTGCGATCTTGCGGCCGACGTTGGCCGAAGTGAGGGCGGAGAAGATCTGCGCCCCGCGCTCATCGAGGTCGACGGTGACGTACGGACCTTCGAGCTGGCCGCCGGGACGCACGCGCGCGTCGGTTATGGTATCGCCGGTGAGCAGCACCGGGGTCTCGATCAGGTAGGGCTCACGGCCGCCGCGGCTGGCGGGGCCGTAAAGGACTTCGTCACCCGGCGGCGCGCCGTCGCGCAACGCGTCGGAGACCGAATGATTGTCGTCGACCAGTTTGAACTGGAGCACGCCGGTCTTGCCGATCAACTCCTTGGCGCGCTCGGGATCCTGGATACCGGGGAGCTGCACCAGAATCTCGTCATTGCCCTCCTGGGCGATGGTGGTCTCGCGCACCCCGAGCTGGTCGATACGGTTGCGGATGGTCTCGAGCGCCTGCTCCATCGCATTGCGGCGCACCTGGTCCAGTTCCATCGGCCGGTAGGTCATCTGGTAGGTCGGCCCGGCCGCGGTCGAGTTGGGCACGAGCCCGATGATCATATCGGAAAATATCTTGCCCGCGAGGTCCAGGAAGGCGCTCCGCTCATCGGCGCTCGGCAGGGTGACCAGCACCGCGCCCGAGGGATCCTGGGTGACGCTCTTCACCTCGATCTTGTTCCGCTTCATCTCCCGCTTGAGGTCATCGGCGACGCGGCGCAGTTGAGTCTTGACCGCGTCGTCGAGTTTGACCTCGAGCAAAAGATGAGTGCCGCCCTGGAGGTCGAGGCCCAACTGGATTTTCGGTGTCGGGATGCCGTTGGTCCACCAGTCGGGCAGCGCCCCGGTGACGCTGGGCAGCAGAATCAGCACGGCCAGCGCGGTCAGCGTCGCCGCCAGGTAAAGACGGGTGCGGCCGCTGCCGCCGGTGAAGTGCAGCCACAGAAAGGCGCCTGCCACCGTGAGCAGGATGATTATCGGTATGAAGTCGGCGTTTGCGTTTTCCACTTTTTCAATCGTACTCCGCGAAGCTCGCGAACCCTGGGCGCGTGCGCCCTTATTGCTCCGCCTTCTCTTTCTTGACGGCCGGAGGCTTGCCGTAGCTCGAGAGCCCGGTTATCTGGCTGCGCTCGACCCGCACGCGCACGTTCGGCGCAATCTCCAGCACTATCACCTTGTCGCCGATCTCATTTATGCGGCCCAAAAGCCCACCCGCGGTCACCACTTCGTCGTTGCGCTTGAGCTTCGCCAGCATCTCGCGGAGCTCGCGCGCCTTGGTGGTCTGCGGACGCAGGAAGAACCAGTAAAACGCCAGGATCAGGAGCGCGAATGGCACTCCAGGCCCGTACAGCAACTGGTCGATAACGGACGGCTGGCCCCCCGCGGCCGGAGCGGCTGCGCTTTGCGCCCACGCGATTCCTTCAAACAACATCGGTCCGTCTTTTACCCTTTATTCCCGTTTTTACCTTTTATTCCTGTTCCATGCCCCGTCCACCGCCCAGCCGCGCCAGCGTCTGGGCCGCGAACTCCCGGTAAGTGCGAGATGCGATAGCAGCTTGCATCCCGGCCATCAAGCGGGCGTAGAAATAAAGATTATGTTCCGTTAGCGCGCGCGCCGCCAGAATCTCGCCGCAAATATATAGATGACGCAGGTACGCCCGGCTAAGGCGCGTACAGGTCCGGCATCCGCATCCCTGCTCGAGCGGCCGGGGGTCGCGGGCGTGGACGGATTGCTTGATCGAGATGCGGCCGTCGCTGGTGTACGCGCTGCCATTGCGCGCGTTGCGCGTCGGCAGCACGCAGTCGAACAGGTCGTAGCCCATCCCCACCGCCGCAACCAGGTCCTCCGGCGTGCCGACACCCATCAGGTAGCGCGGGCGCGCCGCCGGCAGCAGGGTCGCACTCAGCGCCGCCAGCTCGAGCATTTGCTCCTTCGGCTCGCCCACCGCGAGCCCGCCCGCCGCGAAGCCGTCGAACGGCAGCGCGGTTATCTGGGCGGCGCTTTGGCGTCTGAGCTCGGGGTAGATGCCGCCCTGGATTATTCCGAACAGCGCTTGACGCGAACTGCGCCGCGCGCCGACGCATCGTTCGGCCCATCGCGCCGTCAGCTCGAGCGAGGCCGCGGCCCGCGCGCGCTCGGCCGGGTATGGCGTGCACTCGTCGAGCGCCATCATCAGATCCGAGCCGATTCGCTCCTGGATTTCGACCGCCAGCTCCGGCGTCAGCATGAACTCGGAGCCGTCGAGGTGCGAGCGAAAACGGATTCCGTCGGCGCTGACCGCGTTGAGCTTGGCCAGGCTCATCGCCTGGAAGCCGCCGGAGTCGGTCAGCACCACACCGTCGAAGCCCATGAAGCGCCCCACCCCGCCGAGTTCTTCGATAAGCCCGGCGCCGGGGCGCAGCGCAAGATGGTAGGTGTTGGCGAGCACCAGCCGGTAGCCCAACTGCCACAGCTCATCGGGCGCCATCGCCTTGACCGCGGCGCGCGTGCCCACCGGCATGAAGGCCGGCGTCGCGACCTCGCCGTGCGCGGTCGCAAGACGGCCCGCGCGCGCGTCGCCGTCGCGCGCGAGAACCTCGAAGCCAAACGCCGGCGCCGCGGTCTTATTCCGGACCAGCACTTTGTCGCTCACAGGATCAACATCGCGTCGCCGTAGCTCAGAAAGCGGTAGCGATGGCGCAGCGCCTGGCGATAGGCGCCGAGAATCTCCTCGCGCCCCGCAAACGCCATCACCATCGCGAGTACCGTCGAGCGCGGCATATGGAAGTTGGTCACCATCGCGTCGATCGCGCGAAAGCGAAAGCCCGGCGAGATGAAAAGTCCGGTCGCGCCCTCGGCGTCGCCGGTGATGGCGTGCGACTCGAGCGTGCGCACGCTGCTGGTGCCGACCGCAATCACCCGCGCGCCGGTGCGTCGCGCCAGCGCCAGCGCCTCGAGCGTCGCGGGCGGAATCGTGTACCACTCCGCCTCCATCGTATGCGCTTCGACCTGCGGCGCACGCAGCGGGGTAAATGTGCCCGGTCCGATATGCAGGGTCACGAAGGCCGTGCGCACGCCCGCCGCGGCGAGCCGGGCCATGAGCTCGCGCGTGAAGTGCAGTCCGGCCGTCGGCGCGGCCACCGCGCCCGGTTGCGCGGCGAAAACCGTCTGGTAGTCTTCGCGGTCGGCCGGATTCGGCGCGCGACGGATATAGTGCGGGAGCGCCAGCGCGCCGACGCTCTCCAGCATCGCTTCGATCGATATCGAATCGTCGCTCGTCACCAGCGGACGGCCCGGGCGTTGATAGCCCGCGATCCGCAGGGCGCGGCCGTCGTCGAGCACGAGCCGCGTGCCCTCGCGCAAGCCGCGATGGCCCCGCATCAGCGCAAGCCACGCGCCCGGCGGCTCGCCGACCGGACGCACCATCAGCAGTTCGACCGCTCCGCCGGTCGGCTTGCGCGCGAACAGGCGCGCCGGGAAGACCCGCGTATCGTTAAGCACCAGGAGGTCGCCGTCGCGCAGAAAATCGCCGAGCTTGTAGAAGCGCGAGTGCTCGACCGTGCCGCCGCGGCGGTCGAGCACCAGCAGGCGCGCCTCGTCGCGGCGCCCGAGCGGCTCCTGCGCAACCAGTTCGGGCGGCAAATTGTAGTCGAGTTCGGTTAGACGCATCCGGTCTGGCGCGCAACAAATGATGCGGGCGCCACCGGACAAAATATCATCCGGCAAAATCGCGCGATACGCGCTTGGCGCGCGGCACTCCGATCCTTTCCACCAATCGAACGATACTACCCTCGAGTACCGGCGTATTGACCTGGCGCGCCGGCACTGTTAGCTAAGACTGGTTATGCCGCATATTCCAGTTCACCCGTCGGCGGAGAAGCGCCATCGCCAAAGCCTCAAGCGGCGCGACCGTAATCGTGCGATAAAGACCCGCGTACATAGCGCGGTCAAGCTGGCCGTCAAGGCGATCGAGGGCGCCGACGCCAATGGCGCCCGACAGGAGCTGCGCCAGGCGACCCGCGTGCTCTACAAGGCCGCCGGCAAGGGCACCCTCCATCGCAACACGGTGGCGCGCAAGGTCTCGCGACTCTCCCGCGCGTTGCATCGCAAGCACGGCGCCGCCGCCAAATCCTGAACGTCCCTCACGGGGGCTTCGACTCGGCTTTTCCGCCGCGAGCTCCAAGCTTCGGCGGGATCGAGCGGGCCCGGCGCCGCGTGCCACTTAAGCCTGCGCCTGCCGCGCCATCAGCTCGAGCAGCATCCCGGCCAGCGCCTCCTTGCGCTCCTTGATCCGGCCGTTTTTGAAATCCGCGTCGAGCTGCGCGACCCGCCGATAGCCCTCGCTAAGCCGCGCCATTCCGAAGCGGCGCGCGCCCTCCATTGCGCGCATCGCGAGCGGGCTTGACGGCGACATCCCGAGCGCCGCGGCAATTTGCGCCGCGTTCCGCTTGTGCGCCGCCATCGACGCCGCCAGCATCATCCGCCGCATCACCGGAGCGATCTCGACCGCCAGCAACTCGAAGGGATCGCGCCCAGCGCCGATCGCGCGTTCCAGGATTGCAAGGGCCGCCGCCGCGCGCCCGTTCGAGAGCGCCTCGGCCAACTCGAACAGATCGGGGATTTTGGCGGCCGCCGGCTCGCCGAGGTCGTCCGGGATGAGCGTGGCCCCGGGTTCGCGATGAATCGCGGCCTTGGCGAGCGTGTTGGCGATCGCGGAGAGGTCGCCGGCATGGCGCGAGATCAGCAGTTCGGCGACACCGGAGCCCAGCCGCAGATCCTGGGCGCGGGCGAAGGCCTCGGCGAATTGCGTAAGCTGGTTGTCGTACGGGCGCGGGCAGTTTATCGCAAGTCCGCCCTGCTCGACCGCGCGGCGGATTTTTGCCGGGGCCGCGTCGCGCTCGTAGACCACGATCAGCGCCCCCGGACCGCGCATCGTCGCGAGCGCCTCGGCGAGCGCCGCTTCACCGCCGCCCGCGCCCGCGCGCGAGTTGCCGGACGCCACGCCGTCGGCCTCGTCGTCGCTCTGGTCTCCGCCACCGCGATGCGTGCGCAGCACGCGGCATCCGACGGCCCGCACCGGCGCGAACAGGTCGGCTTCGCGCAACTCCGCGAGCACCGCGTCGAAACCCTCGGCGCCGCCCACCTGGAAGCCGCGATACTTCATCCCCTGCCGCAGCATCCGGCGCCGCACGGTGTCGAAAACATATTCGCGCAAAAAGGCGTGGAGGCCGCCGATTACGATCGCCGGCGCGAGCGGCACGCGCTCGCCCGCACGGAGGATGGAGAGCGCCGTTTCAATCGCCATCTCCTGTCGCCCTCGCTCTCGCCACCAACGGTTATCCGGCCCCAGGGTTGTTCGGACGCGCGCGCGGCTGGAAAACTTCAGAAGCCTTCGGACTGTTCTAGAAGCCTTCGGACATCGCGGAATAAATGCTCTGCGCCATCCGCGTCATCATCTGGCTGCTGGAGGCGGCCTGCTGGGTCTGCGCAACCTGGAGGTCGGGCATGTTGGCGATGTCCTGCGAGCGCAGGTTCTGCTGCAGGAATTCCGGCGAGGTCGTGATGACGGTCGAGGAGACCGTCGGGAACTGGTCGATGCTGCTGAGCACGTTGTTCCACAGCATCTTGTCGGTGTGGCGATCCTGGAGCTGGGCGTGCACCACCATGTACTGCTGGTAGATGCTGGTCTCGGAGACGCTGTTGAAGCCCACCGGCGCCGTATCCACGCGCAGGATCTGGCCGCTCAGCACGAGGTCGGCCTGCTTGGGATCGTCAACCAGCTGCAGACGCTTGTGCTCGGCGATCTGATCCTTGAGGTAACGCATGAACTGGTCGTTGACGCCGGTGAACCGCGAGCCATTGCTGAAGCGGGCGACGTAAATCGTCTTGGCGTCTTGCGGCAGACCGGTGCCCGAGGACGCGAAATGATAGCCGCAACCCGCCAGCATCAGCAGCCCGCCCAGCAGCGCCGCGAACCAAGCCCTGGTGGTGCTATTTGTCAAAGCCTCGCTCGCCAACGCCACGCTCCTCACCCTTTTGCTTGAGTCCCAGCCGCCCCGCGAGCTCATCCAGCACGCCGTTGACGAAGCGCCCCGAGTCCTGGTCGCCGTAGGCCTTGGCCAGCTCGATTCCCTCATCGATCGTGACGCGCGCCGGAATCTCCTTCATCCATAACAGCTCATACAGCCCGATACGCAGGATATTGTGGTCCACCCGCGAGAGCCGCCCGATGGTCCAATGCTCCAGCGCGCCGGCCAGGTGCGTGTCGAGCGCCACTTGCTCGCGCTCCACCCCCGCGACCAACTCGACCGCGAACTTGCGCGCGCGGTCGTCGGCCTGGAAGCCGTCGAACAACAGTGCGAGATCTTCGCGCGAGGCGCCGCCGCGGAGGTCTATCTGGTAAAGCGCCTTGAGCGCGAGCTCCCGCCCCAGATGTCTGAGTCCCATGGTCTTGAAACCGCCGTCCGATGCTCGTAGGTGTTGCGCGGGAGCCGCGGCGCAACCTACGTGATGACCTTGAGCTTGGAGAAAAGATGGCCAAGCTTTTCTTTCTTGGTGCGCAAGTAATCGATATTGCCCAGGTGCGGCGTGACTTCGAGCGGCACGCGGCTGACGCGTACGCCGTAGTTTTTCAGACTCTCGATCTTGTGCGGATTGTTGGTCAGCAGCCTCGCCTCGCCGACGCCGAGGTCGCGCAGGATCTGAGCGCCGATTCCGTAGTCGCGCAGGTCCTCCTTGAAGCCGAGCTGCAAATTGGCTTCGACCGTATCGAGACCCTGGTCCTGCAGCGCGTAAGCCTTGATCTTGTTCGCCAGGCCGATTCCGCGCCCTTCCTGGTGCAGGTAAATGATCACCCCGGCCTCGGCGGCGAGGATGCGCTCGATCGATTCGGCCAGTTGCTCGCCGCAGTCGCAGCGCTGCGAGCCGAACACGTCGCCGGTCAGGCATTGCGAATGGAGCCGCACCAGCGCCGGACGCCCGCCGCCGACGTTGCCCTTGACCAGCGCCAGATGCTCGCGGCCGTCGACGGTGCTGCGAAAGACCACCGCCTTGAGCTCACCGGAATCGATCGGAAAATCGACGTCGGCGACGCGCTGCACCAGCAGCTCATTGGTCAGGCGATAGGAAACCAGGTCCTTGACGAACAGGATCGGAAGATCGTGAGCCTCGGCGAACTCGCGCAATTCGGGCAAACGCGCGGCATCACCGTCCTCGCGCAGGACCGTGCACAGCGCGCCGCACGGCCGCATCCCGGCCGCCCGCATCAGATCGACCGCGCCCTCGGCGCGCGCCAGGCGCATCATCACCCCGCCGCTCAGCGCCATCAGCGGCAGCACGTGGCCAGGCATCACAATATCGCGCGGGCCGCTCTTGTCGGAGGCCAGCACCTGGATGGTGCGCGCCCGGTCGTGCGCGGAAATTCCGGTGGTCACGCCCTCGCGCGCCTCGACCAGCGAACCCGCCTGCTCATCCGCAAGCTCGCTCTGAGGCGAAGCCACCAGCGGAATTCCGAGCTCGCGCATCCGCCGCTCGGGCAACGCCACGGAGACCACGCCACGCGCATGGCGCGCCATGAAATTGACGTGGTCCGGCGTCACCTTCTCGCCGGCCATCACGAGATCGCCCTCCGCCTCCTCGCCCTCTTCCATCACCATCACGGCCATCCGGGCGGCGCGGATGCGGCTGAAGATCTCTTCCAGCGATTTGGATGATTTTACCATCGTGGTTCGGACTGGAATATTATCACCGCCTCCGTAAGCTGACCAGTGCGCTCAACTCAGGCCCGCCGCGCGCGCGCTCGGCGCCGGGTGGCGACGCCCGCCTCCATCAGCAGGTCGCCGCCGAGCCGCCGCACGCTCAGACCGTCGAGCGCAATCGCATCGCGCACGCGCGCGAAGCCGAGTCCTTCGACTGCGGGGCGCCCGGCGCCGATCACGACCGGCGCGACGAAGAAGGCCAGCCGGTCGACGATACCAGCGCGTAGCGCCGAGCCTGCCAGGCGCGCACCGCCCTCGATCAGCACGTTGCACCATCCGCGCCGGCCAAGCTCGCGCATCAAGGCCGGCAGATCGACCTCGCCGCCGCGCGCCCGGCATCCGATGACCTCGACCTGCGCGCCGCCGTAACGGCGCCGCGCCCGGCCCAGATTGGCGGCCGTCGTCACCAGCAGGGTCGGCGCCGCCGAGTGCTGGACGAAAACCCGCGCGCGCGGCGGACATCGCAAGCGCCCATCGACTATGACTCGCACCGGGTCGCGCCCGCCCGCCACCCGGCAGGTCAGGCGCGGATTGTCGGCCAGCACTGTCCCCGCGCCGACCATCACCGCGTCAGCCTCGCCGCGCCAGCGATGGACCAGCGCGCGCGCGGCCGGCGAACTTATCCAGCGCGAATCTCCAGAGGCGGCGGCGATTCGCCCGTCGAGCGAGAGCGCGAGCTTGAGCGTCGCAAACGGGCGACCGCGCGTCACGCGGGTGATGAAACCCTGGTTGAGGCGGCGGCATTCGTCCTCGAGCACGCCGACGACGACCTCGACTCCCGCCGCGCGCAGGATCGCCACGCCGCGACCGCGCACCGGTGGATACGGATCGACGCATCCGACCACGACCCGCCGAACTCCCGCCTCAACCAGCGTCCGCGCGCACGGCGCGGTGCGTCCCCGATGCGCGCAGGGCTCGAACGAAACGTAGGCTGTCGCGCCGCGCGCCTTGGCGCCCGCGCGGCCGAGCGCCACGGCTTCGGCATGCGGGCGGCCGCCGGCCGCGGTCGCCCCCTGGCCGACAATCCGATAGCCGCGCCGGCCGCCGCGCACGATCACGCATCCCACGGCCGGGTTGGGCGAGGTCCGCCCAAGCATCCGGCGTGCGAGCGCGAGCGCCCTCCGCATGAAACGCAGATCGGCGGATGAGGCTGGGGCGGCGGGCACTGCGGTCTACGAAGCGGGCTCGCCTTTGCTGCGGGAGGCGGACTCGCCCTTCTTGTCGCGCGCGGGAGCGGGCGTCGCGGCGCCGGTTTCCTTGCGCAACCGGATCAGGTCCTCGAGCTCGTGCATGAATTCGTCGATGTCTTTGAAAGAACGATAGACCGAGGCGAAGCGCACGTAGGCGACCTGGTCGACGCTATGCAGCTCGTTCATGATCGCGCCGCCGATGACGGAGCTCAGAACCTCGCGCCCGCCCTGCTCGGCCACCGCGGCTTCGATGCGGTCGGCGATCTGTTCGATGGTCTCCATGGACACCGGGCGCTTCTCGCAGGCCTTCTTTAGTCCGGAGACTATTTTGGCGCGATCGAACGGCTCGCGGCGGCTGTCTTTCTTCACCACCATCGGCACGGATTCTTCGACCCGCTCGTAGGTGGTGAACCGCCGCTTGCAGGACGAACACATCCGCCGCCGCCGGATCGTCGCACCGTCACCGCTCAGCCGCGAGTCGACCACGCGGTTGCCGCGATGGCGGCAAAACGGGCACCTCATACACTGACTCTAGCGCGCCAGCCATAGCTGGCGCATCCTCGGTGCGCGCGATTGTGGTCGATGGGCGGATACGCCTCGAACGCACCCGGCGAAGCCCACCGGACCGCGTCGGGGAGCCGTTCGCAATCTGTGGAGGGCGTAAGTGCGTTGCGGACGGTCAGGCCTTATGCGCTTCGATATAGGTAACCACGTCCTTGACGGTGCGGATCTTCTCGGCATCCTCGTCCGAGATCTCCATCCCGTACTCCTCCTCCAGCGCCATCACCAGCTCTACGATATCGAGTGAATCAGCACCGAGGTCCTCGATAAATGACGCTTCCGGGGTCACTTCGTCAGCGGACACGCCGAGCTGCTCGCTGATGATTTCGCGAACCTTGGTTTCGACTTCTCCAGCCATCGTGGTTTGATTTCCTCCTGCCGGCCTGCGCCGGGGGTGGCGCGCCGCGCTCGTTGCATTGGTTCGATTATGGTTGATTCGGTCCCGCCTGCGCCGGATCGTGCTCGCACGCGCCTGGGCGGCATGTCCCCCGGGCCAGCAAACGTTACAGCGCAGCTTAGGGAGTTAGCCACAACTAGGCAAGTTGGTAAACGAACGCGCGCGCCGCCCGACTTGGCCGCGCGACCGGTCGCCGGCCCATGCCCTTCCCGCGCCACGCGCTTTGGCATGCGTCGCGAGAGCTATGCGCCCTGCGCCGCCTCTTCGGCCAGCGCCTGGCCGGTCGCCCGCAACGAGGCCGGATCCTCCACCGGCCGCACCTTGAACCCCTTGTTGATTCGCCGCATCAGTCCGCCGAGCACGCGGCCCGCGCCGAACTCGAGCGCGCTGGTGGCGCCCGAGGCGCCGAGCCGCGCCATCGATTCCTCCCAGCGCACCGGCGCGGTAATTTGTTCCAGGAGCAGCGGCCTGACGCGCTCGGGGTCGCGATTGACTTCGGCGGTTACGTTGGCAATCACTCCGAAGCCGAGCGCGCCCACTTCGAGCGCCGCGATCACCGGCTCCATCGCGATCCGCGCCGGCTCCATCAGGGGCGAATGGAACGGGGCGCTTACTTTCAGCTCGACCGACATTCCGGCCCCGCGCTCCTTGGCGATCTCGATCGCCCGCTTGACCGCCGCGGCATGCCCGGCGATCACGATCTGGCCCGGCGCGTTGAGATTGGCGGGCACCGCAAGCTGGCCGTCGTGCGAGACCTGTTCGCAGACTTCGCGCACCGCGGCGAGGTCGAGCCCGATAAGCGCGGCCATCGAGCCCTGCCCCGGCGGGCAAGCCTGCTGCATCTGGCGGCCGCGCTCGCGCACCGCGCGCAACGCCGCCGGAAATTCCAGCGCGCCCGCAGCGACCAGCGCGCTGTATTCGCCCAGGCTATGACCGGCGGCAAGCTCGGCGTCGACGCCGTACTCGGACTTGAAGGCGCGCAACGCGGCGATCGAAGTCGCCAGCGTCGCGGGCTGCGTGTTGGCCGTCAAGCGCAGATCCTCTTCCGGCCCCTCGAAGCACAGCCTGGAGAGCTTGAAACCCAGCGCCTCGTCGGCCTCCTCGAAGGCCGCGCGCGCGGCGGCAAACTCACGCGCCAACTCGGCCCCCATCCCGACCCGCTGCGCCCCTTGCCCGGGAAACAGGAATGCAACCTTCATCTATCAACCTTCACGTACGTCGTTTTCGAAGCGGAAATTTCGCGAGACCGCAAATATCGAGATCGTAAAAATCAGGCCGGGCCGGGCTTGTGCGCCCCCGGCTGGGTTTGGTGCTCGGGTTCGCCTGCCGCCGCCTCCTCGCCCGTCTTGTGCGGCTCACCCTGCGCGCCGTCAACGTGAGACGCCACGCCGTTGACCGAGGCGGCCTTCTCGGGCGGTGGACGCTCGGAAGTCACGACCTTCGCGCTTGCCAACGACGACCCCGAAGACGATCCCGAAGACGATCCCATGGACAACGCAGTGGCCGCATTCGGATGCTCCGAACTCGCGGCGGGCAGCGCGGACGCGGCGGCGGCTTGAGCCGGCGGCGCCGCGGCGCCCTCGCGGGGATGGCGATGGAGCCGCTCGCGCATCCGATCCAACAGCGCGCGAAAGCCTTTGCCCGCGGACTTGACCGGCATCGTGGAGACGTAGCGCGCGAGGATTTCCACGATCTCGGCGTTGACGCGCTCGATCAGCGCCTCGTTGGCGGCGGCACGGATGGCGTTGCGGATGGCACGTGGATTGGACGAGCCGTGCGCGATGATCGTGACTCCGCCGAGCCCCAGGAGCGGCGCGCCGCCGTATTCGGAGGGGTCCAGGCGCTCGCGAATCTCGCCGAGGCGCTTGCGCACCAGCAGGTAGGCGACGCGTCCGATAGTGGTACCGAAGACATCGCGCAGGTTGCCCAATAGGAAGGAGGCAAAGCCTTCCATCGTTTTGAGCGCCACGTTGCCGGTAAAGCCGTCCGTCACCACCACGTCGGCCTTGCCGCGGTTGATGTCCCGGCCCTCGACGTAGCCGATGTAATCGACCGCCTCCCGCATCTCACCCAGCATCGCGGCCGCGGCGCGGGTCAGGTCGGTACCCTTGGACTCTTCCTCGCCGTTGGCCAGGATGCCGACGCGGGGGTTGGGCACGCCACGCACGCGATGGGAGTACACGCTGCCCATCACGGCGAACTGCGCGAGATTGAGCGGCTTGACCTCGGTATTGGCGCCGGCGTCGATAAGCAGGGCGAAACCGTCGCTTGCCGGCACCAGCGACGCGATTGCCGGGCGGTCGACGCCGGGCAAAGTGCCGAGGATCATCATCGCCGCCGCCATCACGGCGCCCGAATTGCCGGCGCTGACGAACGCGCTCGCGTCGCCGCGCTTGACCATCTCGAGGCCGACGTGAATCGAAGAGTGGGGCTTGCCAAGCACCGATTCCATCGGCGAGTCGTCCATCGCGACGCTCTCGGGCGCATGCTCGACGGTTATTTTGAGCGAGCCGATCCTGTGCTCGGTAAGTTCGCGCGTCAGCAGGTCGAGATCGCCGACCAGGACGATCTCGACGCCGAAGTCGCGCGCGGCCGCCACCGCGCCCTCGACGGTCGCCTTGGGGGCAAGGTCGCCCCCCATCGCGTCAAGCGCGATTCTCACGCGCCGCTCCGCATCGCCTACTCGGCGGTCTCCGCGAGCTGTCGCCCCCGGTAGGCACCGCAATGATGGCACACGCGATGCGGCATCGTGGGTTCGCCGCACTGCGAGCAGGCGATGGGATTGACCGCGCGCAGCGCGTCATGGGCACGGCGTTTGTTGCGCTTGGAACGGGAAGTACGACGCTTGGGTGCTTGCATGGCTGGTTACTCTTTTTTGCTTGGCATGATCTGCTTGACTGTTGAAAATGCTTCGCTTGGCTTTCGAAAATAATTCGACCGGTTTCACGAGCGCTCGAGTTTGAGCGCTCGCAGAACCGCCAGGCGCGGATCGGGTGCCGGTTGTTCGCAGCCGCACCTGTGAAGGTTGAGGTTGGTCCCGCATTGCGGGCACAGCCCCTTGCAGTCCTCGCGGCACAACGCGCGGCTGGGGAGCGCAAGGATGATCTGTTCGACGACCAGCGGCGCAAGATCGATCTGTTCGCCGTCATAGAGCGAAAATTCCAGCTCTTCCGTCCGCAGCCGCCCCTCACCGTCGTCGCCCGCGGCGCGCGGCGCCAATACGAAGCGAAACGCACGCGCGTTGGGCGCGCTGAACTCCTCCGCACAGCGCGCGCAAGCGGCAACCATCGGAGCGCTCGCCTGGCCTTCGAAAAACAGCTCCATACCGGCCCGATAGTATGACAAATCGACCGCGATCGCGCCGCCTACCCGGAACTCGTGCACCGGACCCTGGGCGAGCCGCCGGTTGACTTCCTCTTCGGACTGAAGAAAGGAAACCTCTCTGGCCTCGGCGGTTATTTCGTCGATACGCAGTCTCACGGCACGTCACGCTTTTCCGGTGTCGGCAATTATTACACGTCGCCGCGCGAGGTCAAACACGGTTCTTGCCCGCGCCACCCCGGGATTTCTTTGCCCCGGCGCGCGGGCGCGCCACTCCTGCCACTGCGATGCGCGGGCAATCCGCCACCAGCGCGCATACCTCGCATCGCGGCTTGCGCGCATGGCACACCGCTCGGCCGTGCAGTATTAGACGCATCGAGAACGACGTCCATTCGACGGGCTCGAGCAGCGCCCGCAAATTGCGCTCGATTTTGTCCGGATCCCTGTCGCGCGTCAGTCCCAGACGCCGCGCGAGCCGCCGCACGTGAGTGTCGACCACCAGGCCCGGCTGGCCGAAAACGTGTCCCAGCACGACGTTGGCGGTTTTGCGCCCGACCCCGGGCAGCGTCACCAGGTCTTCCATCCGCGACGGCACCTCGCCTCCGAAGCGCTCCAGGATTGCGCGCGCCGCGCCCTTGAGCGAGCGCGTTTTCTGGCGAAAGAACCCTGTGTCACGGACCAGGCGTTCGATTCGCGCGGCCGGCGCGGCGTCCATCGCACGCACGTCGGGAACCTCGGCGAACAGGCGCGGGGTTACCTGGTTTACCCGCCTGTCGGTGCATTGCGCGGACAGGATGGTCGCGGCCAGGCATTGCCAGGGCGTCACGAAGTCGAGACTGATACGGGCTTCGGGATAGAGCCGGGCGAGCGCCGAGGCGATCCGGGCGGTGCGCCCGATGAGATGTTGGGGCGATTCGCGCGTCATTACAATTACGACTCCGTCCCGAACAATTACGACTCCGTCCCGGCGCTTACGACCGTGCCGCGCCGGCGGCGGCGGGCGCCGCGGTATCGCACGCCCTAAGCTCGGATTGCTCGCGCGCGGCGTCCCATCCAAGCTCCGCCGCCATCAGGCGCGCCGCAGCGGCAGCCGCCGCGCCGGCGGATCGTGGATGGCGCCACGAGAGCGCTGTGCGGCGGCGGATAAAATCGGCCACCGACACCGCCATCTCGTAGCGCATCGCGAAGATTACCTCGGCGGCCGCAACCGGGCATCCGGCGGCGAGCGGCCGCGCCAGCTCGGGCGATCGCTGGACCAGGCTTGCCGCCACGATCGCGCGAGTCCCGTAGCGCGCGGTCATCGCCTCGCGCGAATCCGCGGGCAGCGCGACCAGCGCCCGCGCCGCGCCGGTCTGGTCTTCAATTTCCACCGGCCGCGCGCCCGGCAGTGGCGTATCGAGCGTGGGCGAACGGCCCGCACCGCGACCCAGGATGGAGGCCACTCGATCGACCACCCGCCCGGCAATCTCGCGATGGGTCGTCAGCTTGCCGCCGGCGATCGAAATCAGTCCCGCGCCGCTCTCGACCATGACCTCTTCGCGAGAGACCGTCGACGGCGCGCGCCCGTCGCCCGCCGCCGCCAAGGCGCGCAAGCCGGCAAAGCTCGCGACGACGTCGGCGGCGGTGAGCGCCGCGGCCGCGGGCAGGCCTTGCGCAACCACGCCGAGCAGATAGCCGATGTCCTCGGGCGCCGCGGCAACGCGCTCGCGGTCGCCGTCGAAATCCGTGTCGGTGGTGCCGACCAGCACGACCTCGCCATGCGGTATCACGAAAACGATTCGGCCCTTGGCATCGCCCAGCACCAGCGCCTCGCGCACGGGCAGCCGCTCGCGGTCGATCACAAGATGCACGCCCTTGGTCAGGCGCACCGAGTGCGCGGCGGCCGGATCGTCAAGCCTGCGGAGGTCATCGATCCAGGGTCCCGCGGCATTGACGAACAGGCGCGCGCGCAACTCGAAGCGCGTTCCGCTCAGACGATCGCGCACCGCGGCCGCCGCAATTCGGCCCTCGACGCGCGAGAAGCGCTCGAGTTCGACGTAGTTGGCGATCGCACCGCCATGATGCGCGGCGTCGAGCGCGTTTTCGATCGTGAGGCGTGCGTCATCGCCGCCGGCATCGTAGTAGAACGCGCCGCCCGCCAGCGCCACGGGATTGAGCATCGGCTCGGCCGCGAGCGTGCCTGCGCGGTTGAGCCGGCGATGGCGTTGCGCGCGCGGCGTGCGGGCGAACAAGTCGTAGAGCCACAGTCCCACGCCAAGCTCGATCCGGCCCGGGCCGCGCCCGCGATAGAGCGGAAAGAGAAAACGGAGCGGCTTTACCAGATGCGGCGCGGTCAGACGGAGCAACCGCTCGCGCTCGGCGAGCGCCGTGCGCACCAGGCGGAGTTCGCCCTGCGGGAGGTAGCGCAGGCCGCCGTGAATCAGCTTGGAGGAGCGCGAGGAGGTCGCGCCGGCGAAATCGCCGCGGTCGATCAATGCGACGCCAAGGCCGCGCATCGCGGCGTCGCGCGCCACCGCGGCGCCGTTGATTCCGCCGCCGATGACCGCGAGGTCGAAGCGCTCGCGGGTAAGCCGCGCGATCTGCTGGTCGCGAATCAGAAAAGGTGTCCGCGCCTGATTAATCTTCGGGATCTTCCTGGAACGAGTAGCGCTCCTGAGTCCACGGATCGGCATGGTTATGATAGCCGCGCACTTCCCAGAAGCCGCGCCGATCCTCAAAGGCGAATTCGATCGCGCGCACCCACTTGGCGCTTTTCCATCCGTAGAGCTTTGGCACCACCAGCCGCAGCGGCCAGCCGTGGTCCGGTTCGAGGTCGCGCCCGTCGTGGCGCCAGGCCAGCATCACGTCCTGGTCGACGAACTCCTCCAGCGGCAAATTGGTCGTGTAATCGCCGTCGCAATGCACGATGACGTAGCGCGCCTCGGGCTTCAGCCGCACGCGCGCCATCAGGTCGACGGTCCTGACGCCTTCCCACAGATTGTCCAGCTTCGACCAGGTGGTGACGCAGTGAAAGTCGGAACGCTGACGGCTGGACGGCAACGCGCGGAATTCCTCGTAAGAGAAACGCAGTTGCTCCTCGACCATGCCGAACATCCGGAAGTCCCACGTCCGCGGGTTGAAACGCGGCGTGGGCCCATAGCTCAGGACGGGAAACTTGTCGACCAGCGCCTGGCCCGGAGGAACGCGTTCGGCGAGTTCGCCGGAGGATGACCGCTTACCCATGACGGGAATACATAGCTAAGCGCGATCGCGCGGAAAAGGGGCGCTATTTGAGCGCGCGAATCACCGCCGCGGTGAGATCCGCGGTGCCCGCCTTGCCGCCGATATCCGGCGTTACCACCCGGCCCGCGCGCAGGACCGCGTCCACTGCGGCGCGGATCCGATCGCCGGCGCCGGCGTGGCCGAGATAGTCGAGCAGTAACGCCCCGGTCTTGATCGCCGCGACCGGGTTGGCGATGCCCTTGCCGGCGATGTCGGGGGCGGTGCCGTGGACGGTCTCGAAAATCGCGCCGTGTTTGCCATAGTTGGCGCCGGGCACGAAGCCCAATCCGCCGACCAGGCCGGCGCAGAGGTCGGAGACGATGTCGCCGTAGAGGTTTTCCAGCAGCAGCACGTCGAAAGCCTGCGGATCGGTCACCAGCCGCATGCAGGCGGCGTCGACGATCTGTTCCTTGTACTCGATGTCGCGATAGTCGCGGGCCACGCGCTGCGCGCATTTGAGAAACAGCCCGTCCGAGAGCTTCATGATGTTGGCCTTGTGAATCGCGGTCACCAGGTGGCGATGGTGGGTGCGCGCGTACTCGAAGGCAAAGCGCGCGATCAGCATCGAGGCGCGCGCGGTTATGATCTTGACGCTCTCGACCACGCCCGGAGCGACCTGGTACTCGATGCCGGCGTAGAGGTCCTCGGTGTTCTCGCGGATTACGACCAGATCGACGCCGCGAAAGGGCGTGTGCACTCCGGCCTGCGTTCGCACCGGGCGCACGTTGGCGTAGAGCTCGAAAAGCTTGCGCAAGTAAACATTGATCGAGCGATAGCCCTCGCCCACCCGCGTCTCCAGCGGCCCCTTGAGCGCCACCTTGGTGGTCTTGAGCGAATCCAGAAGCTGCTCGGGCACCGGCGAGCCGAATCTTCTAAGCGCGATCGCGCCGGCCAATTGCCGATCCCAATCGATCTTTACCCCGGCGGCTTCGATCACCTTGACCGCCGCCTCGATAACCTCCGGCCCCACTCCGTCGCCCGGAATGAGCGTCACTCGCGGTATCCCCGCGGCCTTGCCGCGCGCGCCGCGCCGCCCATCGTGGTTCACCGTGCCGCGATGCACACCTGCCCGCCTGACGCCCGCCTTTACTGCCGACCTCGCCATCCGACCTTCTTCCGCCTCCTTGTTACGCTTCTTTTTCAGCTCGGAAATGAATGCGATCCCGAACCGGCACGGCTCGAGATCAGTGGTTGACCAATCCTATGAATATATCCGAGACATTGGTGCCCGTCGGCCCTGTCATCAGAAGATCGCCGAGCGCGGCGAAAAGCGGATAGGCGTCGTTGCGCGCCAGCGCCGCGCCAGGGTCGAGGCCCGCCTCGCGTGCGCGCTCCGCCGTGCCCGGCGAGACGAACGCGCCGGCCGCGTCGGTGGGACCGTCGATCCCGTCGGTGCCGGCAAATAGCGCCATGACGCGGCGTTCGCGGCCGAGCCGCTCCAACTCGAGCGCCATCGCCAGTGCCGCCTGCTGCGCGCGCCCGCCCCGCCCGCGCCCGCGGATCGTGACCACTGGCTCGCCGCCAGCGACCACGCACACGCGCGCGCCCGCGATTCCAGCGATCGCTGCGAGATGCGCAGCGAGCGCGCGGCCCACGTCGTCGGCCGCGCCATAAAGCTCGCGCCACCGGTCGACCGTGTAGCCGGCCGCGGCGGCAGCCGCGGCGGCGGCCTCGACCGCCATACGGTTGTCGCCAATCACGAGGTTGTCGGCGCGCGCGAGCAGCGGGTCGCCGGGCTTGACGGTCTCGGCGATTTCCCCGGCCGCGCCGCGCTCGAGCCGCTCGCGGATCGCTTCCGGCGCGCGGCCCCACAGCTTGCGGCGTTTGAGCACACCCACCGCCTCAGCGAAAGTCGTCGGGTCGGCGGCGGTGGGGCCCGAACCGATGGTCGCAAGATCGTTACCCTCCACGTCGGAGAGAATGAGGCTCAGCACGCGCGCGCCGCCGCAAGCCCGCAGCAGCCCCCCGCCTTTTATCGTCGAGAGATGGCGCCGCACGAGGTTGAGTTCGCGAATCGGCGCGCCCGACCGCAGCAGCGCGGCGTTGATCGCAATCTTGTCCGCGAGCGCAACAGGCTCGGCCGCGGCCGCCATCAGCGAGGACGCGCCGCCGCTGAGCGCAAACAGCAACAAGTCGCCGGGACCGGCGTGGCGCGCGACTTCGAGCGCGGCTTCGGCGGCGCGCTCCGATGAGGCGTCGGGCAGCGGATGGGCCGCCGCGATGATCCGAATCCCGACGCGCGCCGTGCCGAACGCCCCAGCTTGCGGCTCGGGTCCGCCCGCCGGCGGCGGCGCGGGAACTATCGCGAGCGCGTCATGAAGCTTTGGGCCAAGTCGCGCTGCAAGCTCGGCCGCCATCCCGCGCGCCGCCTTGCCGGCCGCGACAAGAAAAATCCGCGACGCATCGGCCAGCAGCGCCGGAATCTTCTCCGCGCCCGCGAGCTCGCCGTCGAGCGCGCGCCCGATCAGATGCGCCGGCGCAACCGCCGAAACAGCGGCGGCGTAGATGCGGGTCAAATCGCGCCGCGCGTGCGAATTGCCCGAGCGTGCGGAAGCGTCATCCATCGACTCGTCCGCCTGCCGGTGTCACGCGGCATAAGGATGCCGGTCGAGATCCTTCGACTCCGCTCGTAGACTCACTTCGCTCAGGATGACCACTTGTTGCGTGCAACTTATTGATGAGGCGTCACATCAGCGACGGCGCTCGAGCCTGGTGATCGAACCGTCCCCGTTGGCGACCAGCACGACGCCGGCGATACCGATGAAGAGCCCGGTGCCGACCACGCCGGGAATCGCGAGCAACCCGCGTTCGAGGCGGGCCGGGCCGTCAATCACACCCACGGCGCAGTCCACCACCAGGTTGCCGTTGTCGCTCAAGAACTCGCGCCCGCCGGCGCCGATTCGCACCGACGGTTTGAGACCCAGCTCGCGCATCCGGCGCATCGCGTAATGCGCCGCGAACGGCACCACCTCGACCGGCAGACGGCCGCGCTGACCCAGACGGCTCACGCGCTTTTCCGCACCGACCAGGATGACCACCTTGCGCGAGGCGCAGGCAACTATCTTCTCGCGCACCAGCGCGCCGCCGTAGCCCTTGACCAGATTCAAACGCGGGTCGACTTCATCAGCGCCGTCGATATCGACGTCGAGCCGGGCCTTGCCGTCGAGCGCGACGATCTCGATTCCGAACGAGCGCGCAAGTTCGGCGCTGGCCGCGGAAGTCGCAACCCCGCGCACTTTGATGCGGCGCTGGCCGAGCGCGCGGATGAAGGCCGAGGCGGCGTGCCCGCTGCCCAGCCCCAGGGTCTGGCCGGGTCTGACGTAGCGCAGCGCGTACGTGCCCAGATGGTCGAGCACTTCGGCTGAAACGGGTTCACTCATCTTTTTCATCGCGTGCGGTGGCCTCATCCGGCATGCGGGACGGCGGCGCCGTCCGCGACCGGGGCTACTGCTTGCCGTTGCGCAGCAGATTCATGAACTCCTGCCGGGTCTCGAAGTGGGTGCGAAACACCCCCAGCATCGCCGAGGTGGTGACGTAGGAGTTCTGTTTTTCGACTCCGCGCATCCGCATGCACAGGTGCTCGGCCTCGAGCACCACGGCCACGCCGAGCGGCTCGATCTCTTCCATCAGGGTGTGCGCGATCTGCGTGGTCAGCCGCTCCTGCACCTGCAGGCGGCGCGCGTAAATCTCGACCAGGCGGGCGAGCTTGGAAAGCCCGATGATGCGGCGGTTGGGCAGGTAGGCCAGATGCGCCTTGCCGAAGAAGGGCAGCAGGTGATGCTCGCACAAGGAGTAGAAATCGAGGTCCTTGCACAGGATGATTTCCTGGTACTCCTCCTCGGAGAAGACCGCGCCGTTGATCGCGACCTTGGGATCCTCGTGATAGCCGCGGGTCAGGAATTCCAGGGCGTGCAACACCCGGTTCGGCGTGAGCTTGAGTCCTTCGCGTTCCGGGTCCTCGCCGACGTGGCGCAGAAGCAACCGTACCGCGTCTTCGACCGCGGCCCCGGCGGAACCTGCCGCCGCCGCGCTCCCGGTTTCCAGTTGCGGCGGGCGGGCTGCCGTCTGAAGTCTGATTTTTCTAGCGCGCACCGGAATCCTCCAGCGAGCGGCTGAAC
>Ga0307374_10001557_pt1 | contig 42372 bp, 36 predicted proteins | sample OX3MG_FD_202532 | JGI IMG/M metagenome (GOLD analysis project Ga0307374, IMG submission 202532) | Soil microbial communities from Risofladan, Vaasa, Finland - OX-3 | ecosystem: Environmental > Terrestrial > Soil > Coastal area > Acid sulfate soil | place: Finland: Risofladan, Vaasa | collected...
CGACCCGACGAGCGGGCACGTGGTTCCGGTCGACCTGACCAACCCGGTCCCGATCGCCACCTCGCCCACGGCCCCCCAGGCCGACCACGTCCGGCTGGCCCTCTCCCTGCTCGGGCGCAGGGTTACCTCCGGCGCCGCCTTGATGCCCGCCACCGGCGCACGCACGGCCACGGTCAACCTGGGCGGTCACTTCCTCCTCGGTGGCGCCTTCACGGGCACCATCTCCCTCCTCCACCAGGGCCGGACAGTGGGGACGTACGACTTCGGGGTGCGCACCACCCAGAGCGCCTTCGCGTCGGTCTCCGGTGCGGCACCGTTCCTGCTCTTCCTCTTCTTGCTGGCCTACGCCGAGTCGTTCCTGCGCTCCTTGCGCCGGGGCAAGAGGTCGGTCACCGCCGTCCCCGGGCTCACGGTGATCGGGGCCCTCTTCGGCGCCGATGTCGTGGGACTGGTCTGGGTGCTGGCCAAGCACCGGCCCACGTTGGCCGCGCTGGTGGCCTGCGCCGTGCTCGGTGCCGCCGCGGGTCTCGCCGCCGGCCTCGGCGGGGCCCGCATCGGGCGCCAACGCCGCTACAAGCGGGCACAGCGCCGCGAGCGCCGCCTGGGCGCGGCCTGAGCGGGCGGGCATGAGCGCGCGCCCCCGGGAATCTCGACCCCGACGTGGATAAAGTCACCGACGTGGAGACCGGGTCCCGGCTTGGTTCGTTCGAAACGGAGAGGAGCTCTCCGAGTCCGTTCCCGCCGATCGCCTCCTACGCCTTCATTTCGGACAGCGAGGTCAATGCGCTGATTGCGCCGAGCGGGAACATCGAGTGGATGTGCGTGCCCCGGCCCGACTCGCCCTCCATATTCGGCGCCATCCTGGACCGCGCCGCGGGCGGGTTCCGCATCGGTCCCACCGATCGCATGGTCCCGTCCGGTCGTAGATACGTGCCCGGTTCCATGGTCATGGAGACGACCTGGGAGACGGACAGCGGATGGCTGGTCGTCCGCGACGCCCTGCTGGTCGGGCGTTGGCACCACCAGAAGGAGCGCTCGGCCGTCTATACCCGGGTGCCGACCGACTACCAGGCCGAGTCGGTGCTGGTGCGCACCATGGAGTGCATCAGCGGTACGGCGGTCATCTCGCTCGACTGCGAGCCCGTGCTCGATTACGGGCGCCACCCGGTGACCTGGTCCTACGCCGCCGAGGACTACGGCTCGGTGGTGGGGGTGGCCGAGGGGATCGACCTGACCATCGCCCTGACCAGCGATCTCCGCATGGGCTTCGAGGGGCGCCGGGCCCGCGCCCGGGTGGCCATGCGGGCCGGCGAGAAGGCCTTCGTGGCCCTCACCTGGTCCGGCGCCACCCCGCCGGCGACCTACGAGGAGGCCGACGAGGCGGTCAACCGCACGGCCGACTACTGGCGCCGCTGGCTCTCCCACGGCCAGTTCACCGACCACGAGTGGTCCCCGGTGCTCCAGCGCAGTGCGCTGACGCTCAAGGGACTCTCCTACGCGCCCACCGGCGCCCTGCTCGCCGCCGCCACCACGTCGCTGCCCGAGACTCCGCAGGGCGAGCGCAACTGGGACTACCGCTACTCCTGGATCCGCGACTCGACCTTCATGCTCTGGGGCCTCTACACCCTGGGGTTCGACTGGGAGGCCAACGACTTCTTCTGCTTCGTGGCCGACGCCGCGGGTGCCGGGAACGACCTTCAGATCATGTACGCCGTCGGCGGCGAGCCCGAGCTGAAAGAGGAGCTGCTCGACCACCTCTCGGGTTACGAGGGGGCGCGACCGGTCCGCATCGGCAACGGCGCCTTCGACCAGCGCCAGCACGACGTGTGGGGTGCCGTGCTCGATTCGGTCTACCTGCACACCAAGTCGCGCGACCACATGCGCGAGAGCGACTGGCCGCTGCTCACCTCCCTGGTGGAGGCCGCCCTGGAGCACTGGCGTGAACCCGACCGCGGCATCTGGGAGGTCCGCGGCGAGCCGCAGCACTTCACCTCGTCCAAGGTGATGTGCTGGGTGGCAGCCAACAGGGGGTCGCGCCTGGCCCACCTGCACGGCGACGAGCTGCGGGCCGAATGCTGGCACGAGGCCGCCGCCGAGATACACGCCGACATCTGTGCCCACGGGGTCGACGGGCGCGGGGTGTTCGTCCAGCACTACGGCACGACCGCGCTCGATGCTTCACTGCTCTTGCTGCCCCTCGTGCGCTTCCTCCCGGCCGACGACGAGCGGGTGCGAGCCACCGTGCTGGCCATCGCCGACGAGCTCACCGTCGACGGGCTGGTGCTGCGCTACCGGGTGGAGGAGACCGACGACGGCCTGAGCGGCGAGGAGGGTACGTTCGCCATCTGCTCCTTCTGGCTGGTGTCCGCCCTCTCCGAGATCGGCGAGCACGCCCGAGCCCGGGCCCTGTGCGAGAAGTTGCTCTCCTTCGCCAGCCCGCTCGGCCTCTACGCCGAGGAGATCGACCCCCTCTCGGGGCGCCATCTGGGGAACTTCCCGCAGGCCTTCACCCACCTGGCCCTCATCAACGCCGTCATGCACGTCATCCGCTCCGACGCCCGGGAGGGACACGGGGACCGGTGACCTTCTTCGACTACCCCGGTACCGAGGAAGAGGTCGCGGCAGCGCCCGCCGAGGTCTTCCTGCCCGAGGCTTCGGAGGCGGACTGGGCCCTCCTGCTCCGCTACTCCCGCCGTCTGCACTTCGCCGCCGGCGAGGTGGTCATCGATCCCGGCGGGGCGGAGCGCTCCCTCTATCTCATCGTGGACGGCCACCTTCAGGTCCTGGCCTCCGAAGGCGGCCGCCGCGGGCCCGCCATCGCCATCGGGCCGGGCAGCGTGCTGGGCGAGATCTCCTTCTTTGACAACGCCGGGCGCTCGGCCCTGGTGCGGGCCACCAGCGAGGTGGAGGTGGCCGAGCTGGGCCTGACCGAGTTCGACGCTCTGGCCAAGGTCAACCCGGACCTGGCCCGGCAGATCCTCTTCGACCTGGGCCGGATACTGGCCCAGCGCCTGCGTACCGCCCAGGGTCCCCGCTGATTCCATGGCCGAGCCTCCCGTCATTGAGATCAGGGAGCCGGGGCAACCCGTGCGCCGCCTGTCCCTGGACCGGGCCATTGAGGTGGGTCGGGAGTGCGACGGCGCGCTCCTCAGCGACCCCGGCGTCTCGCGCCGGCACCTGAAACTGGTGCCCAGCCCGACCTCGCTGTCGGTGGTCGACCTGGGCAGCCACAACGGCACCCTCCTCAACGGCTACGCCGTAGAGGGCCGGGCCACCCTGCAGCCGGGCGACATCCTGCGCCTGGGCCAGACCGAGATCATCATCGTCGGCCGCCCGGCCGCGCCCTCCCCCGTCCAGCCCGCCGCCTCCCGGGGCACGGTCATGTTGGGGGCCGTGCACGAGCCCGCCATCCCCGCCCCCCCGGTCCCGGTGGCTGCGCCCCAGGGCCCTTCGGCCGGGCGGCACCTGCTGGACCGCATGCTCGGCCTGGTCACCCGACCCGACCAGCCCGTCTTCCCCAACTACATGGAGCTGCCCCGGCGCATCCCCATCGGGGTCTGGCACGTCGTGCGCATCGTCAGCGTCGCCACCTACATCACCCTCTGCGTGGCCCTGTTCATCCGTCCGGCGGGGGCCCTGTTCGCCTTCTTCAAGGTGATCGTGCCGCTGCTGCCCATCCTCTTCTTCGTGGCCCCGGGACTGTGGCGCAACATCTGCCCGCTGGCCGCCTCCAACCAGGCGCCCCGGGTGCTCGGCTTCACCCGGGGTTTCACCACCCCCGAGTGGCTGCGCAAGCGGGCCTACATCATCGCCCTCGTCCTGTTCTTCGGTATCACCAGCGCCCGCCTGGCCCTCTTCAACCTCAGCGCCCAGGCCACCGGCATCCTCCTCTCCCTCACCATCGCCAATGCCTTCTTCATGGGCTTCCTCTTCAAAGGCAAGAGCGGGTGGTGCTCCAGCATCTGCCCGCTGTTGCCCCTGCAGCGCGTGTACGGGCAGACCCCGTTCGTCACCGTGCCCAACTCGCACTGCCAGCCCTGCGTGGCCTGCACCAAGAACTGCTACGACTTCAAGCCCCGGGTGGCCTACCAGGCCGACCTGCACGACCCCGACCCGGCCTGGGTCAACCCGCGCAAGCTGTTCGCCGCCGCCCTCCCCGGGTTCATCCTGGGCTTCTTCACGGTGCTCGACCGCGCCGGCCTCACCAAGGTCCACGCCTACGAGCACCTGGCCCTGTACTTCGGGGGCAGCGTCGCCATCTTCTTCGTCCTGGACGCCCTGTTGCCCGTCGGCGCCTCCACCATGACCGCACTCTTCGGGTCGGCGGCCATCAACATCTTCTACTGGTACGTTGGCGTCGCCCTGGCCGACACCGTCCACGTCGTCACCGGAGCCGCCGTCCCGTGGCTGCGCTGGCCGGTCCGGGCCCTCGTCCTCGTGCTGTCGCTGATCTGGCTGGCCCGCACCCGGGCGGCCGAGCGCCTCTTCGACCAGGAGTCGGCCCCGGCCGGTCAACCCATCCAGCTCAGCGCCCGGGGGGCCAAGGTACTGAAGGAAGTGAAGGAGAAGGAGGCGGCCAACACGGTCACCGTCTGCTTCGAGGCCGACGACAAGGGCGTGGCCGCCGAGGCCGGGCTCAGCCTGCTGGAAGTGGCCGAGCGCAACGGCCAAGCCATTGAGTCCGGCTGCCGCATGGGCGTGTGCGGGGCCGATCCGGTGGCGGTGACCGAGGGCATGTCGTGCCTCTCGGCCCCCGAGGAGGAGGAGCGCAACACCCTGCGTCGCCTCGGCTTCGCCGAGAGCACCCGCATGGCCTGCTGCGCCCGCCTGCAGTCGGGCCCGGTGCGGGTCTCCCTCACCCCCGAGGCCGGGGACGCCAGCGTGGCCAAGCCGACCGTGTACGACCGCTCCATCGTCAGCGTGGTCGTCATCGGAAACGGCATCGCCGGCGTGACGGCGGCCGACTTCATCCGCCGCGGCCACCCCGACTGCGAGATCCACCTCGTCGGCGCCGAGTCGCACGTCCTCTACAACCGGATGGGCATCTCCCGCCTGGTCTACGGGCGCTCGGCCATGCAGGGCCTGTTCCTCTTGGCCGAGCAGTGGTACGACGAGCACGGCATCACGGCCTGGCTCAATACCGTGGCCACCCGCATCGACCTGGGGACCAAGCAGGTGCACCTCGGCACCCGCGACGCCTTGCCCTACGACCGCCTCATCCTGGCCATGGGCAGTGCCAGCTCGGTGCCACCCATCGACGGCTTCGGCCAGCCCGGCTCCTTCGTCATGCGCCAGGCCGGCGACGCCATTGCCATCCGCTCCTACGCCCAGCAACACGGCTGCCGTGAAGCGGTGGTGGCCGGCGGCGGGCTCCTCGGGCTGGAAGCCGCCCACTCCCTGCACGAGCTCGGCCTGCACGTCACTGTCCTCGAGCGCGGCAACCGGCTGCTGGCCCGCCAGATCGACGAACGTTGCAGCGAGCTGGTGCACAACTACTTCGACGCCATCGGGATGACGGTGCTCTACGGCGCCGAGACGGTGGCCCTGGCCGGCGATCCCGCGGTGGGCGCCGCCCTCCTTAAGGACGGCCGGGAGGTGCCCTGTCAGCTCTTCCTGGGGGCCATCGGCATCAAGCCCCACACCGAGCTGGCCGCCGAGGCCGGCATCGCCGTCAACCGGGGCGTCCTGGTCAACGACCGCATGGAGACCTCGGCCGAGGGCGTCTTCGCCGCCGGCGACATCGCCGAGCACAACGGCATGCTGCTCGGCCTGTGGCCCATCGCCGCCAAGCAGGGCGAGGTGGCGGCCGTCAACGCCCTGGGGGGCGACGAGCGCCTCACCGCCGAGGTGCCGGCCTGCATCCTCAAGGGTGCCGGCATTGAGCTGTCCTCCATCGGCCGCATTGAGCCCGACCCGGGCGACGAGCTCATCGTGGTCGAGAACCCGGCCGAGCAGTCCTACCGCCGCCTGGTCATCTCGGGGGGCCGCGTGGTGGGCGGCCTGGTCCTCGGCCACCATCCCGAGGACTTCTCGGCCATATTGGCGGCCACCAAGAAGGAGGCGGACATCGACGCCTCCACGGTCGCCTCGCTCCGCAACGGCGATTGGAGCGTGCTCAAGGGTGTCGCTGCCAACCAGCCCGTCCCGGTGTGACCGCCGTCCTCCCTCTCCGTACCGCGGCAACCTCAGCCGGATGCGCTCAGCCCGGAGCGCCCATCCCGGCTGTGCCCAAGGTGGCGACCTGCCCCAGCGGGGCGGCACCGTAGACCTTGACCCGTCCCGTGCGGCCCTTCACGTCCACCTCGGCCGGTTCGGTGTAGGAGAAGCGGTCCGCCGCCAGGGCGTGCACCGAGTCGGTGACCACCACGTCCGACCACCCGGTGCGCCCGGCGATCCCCGACAGGCGGAAGGTCACGTTGGTGGCGTCGCCCAGCACGGTGACCATGGCCCCCGTCATCAGGCTCACCGCCGCCGGCCCCGAGCCGATGCCGAACCCCATGCGGATGGGTTGGTCGTCGGGGTCACGCAGGCTCAACGAGGGACCGATCTCGTGCACCTTGGCCGCCGCATCGAGCGCGAAGCCCACGGCCAAGGCCGCCGCCTCCGGATCGGCGCCCACCTCCCAGGTGGCGAAGAAGGCGTCGCCCACGTAGTTGCTCAGCGTCCCCTTGTAGGCGTTGAGCAGCTTGCGCAGCTCCGAATAGGTGCGGTCGATGCCTTCGAGCAGCGCGACCTCTCCGGTGTATTCGGAGATGGTCGAGAACGAAATGATGTCGCCCACCACCATGACCAGCTCGGTCATGGCCACACTGCGCACGGTCGATTTCGAGTCGACGCCGGAGGGGACCACGAAGTTACGAGAGAAGAACTGGAACTCCACCGGCCCCACCCGGACCCGGTCGCCCGGCATGATCTGCACCGGCACCGAGCGCTCAATCCGTGTCCCGTTGAGCCGGGTGCCGTTCGTGCTGCGGTCGACCAGCCAGGCCTGGTCCTGCTCGGTGTCGAGGCGCACCTCCATGTGGTTGCGCGATACGGCGTCGTCGTCGATCAGGAAGCGGCGCTCGTCCTCAATGCCGCTGCACTCCCGGCCGACGTAGAGGTGGTCGTAAATGGGGATCGACTGCTCGTCGCTCTCCCCCGGCCACGCCACCAGGTAAGCCAGCGCTCCCCCCGACACGGTGCCCGCCCCCCTAGGTCGAGGCCGAAAGGGAGTCGACGCTCATGTGCGTGAAGACCTGCTTGCCCACCCGCAGGCTCCACGTCGGCGGCAGCACCACCGGATCGGGGCCGACCCGGGTCCACTCCGCATCACCCGGCTTGGCGATGTAGGTCCCGTTGGCCGAGGAGGAGTCGCGCACCGACACCTGCCCGTCCTTGACGCTCACCACGCCGTGCACCCGCGAAATCAGATTGTCCGAATCGTCCAGCTTGATCGGGGTGGCTACCCCACTGGTCACCCCGGGATCGTCCTCGGGGGCCCGGCCCAGGACGTAGGCCCGGTCCAGGGGGATGCGCATCCCGTCGGTGGCCACCAGGAAGCCGACCGGCCGCACGACCATCTGCGTCGCCCCGGCCGGCTCGCGCTCAGGGCGCACACTCTCGCCGACCGCCGGCATGTCGAGGGTCGAGCCCTTCGGTGGGTCCGGCCGGGGCAGGTCGGCCTTCGGGGGGTCGGGCCGCGGTGGGTCCGGCCGGGGTGGGTCCGGCCGGGGCAGGTCGGCCTTCAGGGGGTCGGGCCGCGGCGGGTCGGGCCGCGGCGGTTCCGGTTTGCTCTCCATCGGTGCGGCGTCAACGGTGGGAGCTGTCACCGGGGCGAGATCAGTGGTGGGGCGGGAGGGGGCCGGGGCGGCGATCGGGGTGACCGGAGCGGGGGCGGGAGCGATCTCCTCCAGCGGGGCACTCGGACCCTGGGTGGCTCTGACCCCCGCTGTTCCCGCCACTTTGGCCCCTTCCTTGGGCTCTTCCTTGGGCTCGTCGACCACCACGGCTGGTGATCCGGTCGACGACCCTGACGGGGTGAGCACGAAGCCGCTCCCGGGGACCAGGCCGGCCCGGAGATCGGACCTCGGATCCACCTCCATCTCCTGCGCACCGCTCCCGACGCTCAACTGGAGCACGGCAACGTCGACGATGTGGTCCACCCAGGTCACCGCCTGCTCGCCGGAGATCCGTTGGCTGCCGTCGGGGCCGGTGACCTCGGCCCACACGGCGCCGTGCAGGAGCACCACGTAGGTATCCCCCAACGAGGCGACGACCCCGAACGGGGGCACCATCCCTGGTTCGCTTCCGGCCACGAGGGTGCCCAGGCGGGCCGCCAGGACACCCGCCGCCGACTCGCCCCCGGAGGCGGCGGACTCGACCGCCTGCAGCACTTCCCCGGTGCCCTTTTCGTGTGCCGCGTCCTCAGTGACGAGCACGATGGCGTCGCCGAAGCGCGCGACCAGACCTTCGCCCCGCTCGACACTCACATGTGGTTGTGCGTTGTCCACGGTGTGCCCTCCCTGGTCGCTGCCGTCATTAAAGCAGGCAAACGCCCCTGCGCTCCCGTCGAAGTTGCGAGGGCCAACGGGAAGGGGGTCACCGAGGCCAATCGGCAGACCAGGCGGGTGGGCTCATCGGAGCGGTGTCCGGGCCAGCGCAGGCGTACACTGCTCCCTCCATGTACAAGCTCACTCCTCCCCGACATGAGGGATCCGTGGTCGTCCGGGGGGGTCGGAATCTCGGCTACGCCGACTTCGGGTCGGAGACCGGGCGCACGGTCGTGTGGTACCACGGGACGCCCGGCGGGCGACGGCAGGTTCCCGAGGATGCCCGCGTTCTGGCGGCCAAGAACGACCTCCGGGTCATCGGGATCGACCGTCCGGGCATCGGCCTCTCCACGGGTCACCTCTACCGCAACATTTTGGATTTCACCACCGATGTCGAAATCCTCCTCAATGAGCTCAAGGTGGATCGGTTCGCCATAGTCGGGCTTTCCGGCGGGGGACCCTACGCCCTGGCCACGGCGTACGCCATGCCGGATCGGGTGACGGTGGCCGGAATACTCGGCGGGGTCGCCCCCCATGTCGGGGAAGAGAGCATTGAGGGGGGATTGGTCGGCTATCTCTCCCGGCTGCGTTCCAGCCTCCCGTTCATCAGCCTCCCGCTGGCCCGCGTCCTGCAGGTCGCAATCTTCGGCCTCGGGCCGTTTGGTCCTCAGGCGCTTGACCTCTTCGCTCGATACTCCCCCGAAGGTGATCGCATCGTCTTCGCACGAGAGGAGATCAAGTCGATGTTCATTGACGACATCATCGGGAACAGCCGGCACGGCATCTCAGCGCCCCTCCGTGACCTGGCGCTCTTCCTCCGGCCCTGGGGCTTTTCCGTCGCCGACATCTCTGTCCCCGTCCGCTGGTGGCACGGCGACGCCGACCACTTCGTGCCGCTGGAACATGCCGAACACCTCGTGCCGCTCATCCCGCATGCCCAGCTCTACATCCGGCCTGGAGAGAGCCATCTGGGGGCCTTCGGCGCTGCCGAGGAAGTGCTCCACGTCCTGCTCGAACACTGGACCTGACCGCTCCGCCGCGGCCTCCCTGCGAGGTCCGCATCTTTGGTCACCCGGACCGATGCACCGCCTACCCGAACCTTCAGGCGCCGTTTTCCTGTCCGGTGGGATGATGCAGCCATGAGTAAGCGGAAGCGCATTGTCGTATGGGGCACGGGGTTCGTCGGCAAGATGGTCATTCCAGAAGTGCTGCACCATCCCAACTTCGAGCTCGTGGGCGTCGGGGTGAGCAGCCCCGACAAGATCGGCCAGGACGTTGGCGACATCTGCGGTATCGGCCCGGTCGGCCTGGCAGCCACCGACAACCTCCATGCGCTCATCTCATTGCGACCCGATGCACTGGTGCACTACGGGCCCACCGCAGCCCAGGCCGACGACAACATCCGCGACATGAGCGCCTTCCTGCGCGCCGGCATCGACGTGTGCTCCACCGCCATGACGCCCTGGGTCTGGCCGGCCATGACGCTCAACCCGCCATCGTGGATCGATCCCATCACCGAAGCGTGCGCGGCAGGCGGCGCCACCTGCTTCACCACCGGCATCGATCCGGGTTTCGCCAACGACCTGTTCCCCATGACCCTGATGGGCCTGTGCAGCGAGGTCCGCCAGGTAAAGGCCCTCGAGATCCTCGACTACATCAACTACACCGGTGCCTACGAGGACGAGATGGGCATCGGCCGGCCACCCGAATTCACACCCCTGCTGCAGCACACCGACATCCTGGTGATGTCGTGGGGCGCCACCGTGCCGATGATGGCCCATGCCGTCGGCGTGGAGCTGAGTGAGATCACCACCACCTGGGACAAGTGGGTGACCGACACGCCCATCACCACCGCCAAGGGGGTGATCAACCCCGGCGAGGTGGCGGCCATCCACTTCACCATCAACGGGATCTACCAGGGCGAGCCCCGGATCTGCCTCGAGCACGTCAACCGGGTGGGCACCGATGCCGCGCCGGACTGGCCCCGGGGTACCCAGGACGACGTTTACCGGGTCGAGATCGAGGGCACCCCCTCCATCACCCAGGAGACCGCCTTCCGCTTCACCGACGGCAGCGGGCACGACGCCGCCGCCGCCGGCTGCCTGGCCACCGGACTCCGCGCCCTCAACGCCGTTCCGGCCGTCAACGACCTTCCACCAGGGTGGGCCACCGCCCTGGACCTGCCGCTCATCCCCGGGGCGGGCACCATCCGCTAGGGACTACGAGTCCCGAACAGCGCTCGGGCCTGCCTGGCCGTCCGGACGATGTCCGTCTGCGGCGGCCTCAGCTCAGGTCAGACGCTCCAGCTGCCAACATTGGCGGATGGCGGCGGACCCGGAATGACGTCTTACTGCCGCATTCGCCGTGCATCAAGGCACGGTGCGCCCATTCTGCGTTCCGGTCGCACACCATGAGCCAAGACCCTCTTGATGAAGCACTCGATGAAGCCCGCCGGGGTGAGGAGCAGGGTGTCGTCGCGCTCTATCGCGCCTTCAATCCCGGCCTCGTCCGTTACCTGCGTCACCAAGCACCCGGCGTGGAGGAGGACTTGGCCTCGGAGGCCTGGGCGGCTGGGGCGGCTCTGCTGCCCCGCTTCGAGGGCGATGCCAAGGCGTTCCGAGCCCTCCTCTTCACGCTCGCCCGCCGGCGGACCATCGACCACTACCGCCGATCCGGCCGATCACCCTCGGTCGTGGAGCTGAGGGAGGCCCACGAGCCGGCCGACCAGTGGGACCTCCAGGCGGCGGTGGTCTCTGATCTCTCTGCGCAAGAAGCCATCAAGGCCCTGGTCAAGGGCTTACCGACCACGCAGGCGGAGGTCGTCCTGCTCAGGGTCGTGGGCGACCTGAGCGTCGACGAGGTGGCGGGCATCCTGGGCCGTTCACCCGGCTCGGTGCGGGTGATCCAGCACAGAGCGCTGCAGCGCCTGGCCAAGAAGTTCAAGAAAGTTGTAACGCTATGAGCCCCGCCGACGATGACATGGATGAGATGTTTGGATTGCCAAAAACAGGCGGTATTGCAGATGCCCTGTTGGAGGGACGGGTGGAGCCGGATGACGCTCCGCCTGGCCTTCAAGAAGTGGCCACGTTCGTGCTCGCCGCCAGATCCTCCAACGCCGATGGGGACCTGGCGGGGGAAACCTCGGTCGTCGCTGCATTCATCGAATCCGTTCGGGCCCCTGTCGGCATCTTCCAAGACACCGAAGGAGGTGCGCGGGTGTTCAGTCGATCATTCTCAGCAAAGGTGGCCGGTGCTGCCGCTGTTCTGGCCCTGGGCGGTGCGACCGTTGCCGCAGCCACTGGGTCCCTGCCGGGTTCAATCCAAGGCGTGGCCTCTCGGAACCTCTCCCACCTGGGGATCAACGTGCCCGATCCCGAAACGGATGCGGGTCGGTCCGGTGGGGCAGGATCGAACATCCACGGCAGCACCGTCAATGCAACGGCGCCGTCCACGACGGCAAACGAGTTCGGCTTGTGCACGGCGTACTTCGCTCCCGATTCTCGATCCTCCACGAACACGAACCGCGGGAAGGCCCTGTCGTCAACGGCATTCTCCCGATTGAGTGCCGAGGCCCAAGCCAAGGGGGAAACGGTCCAGGTGTTCTGCGCAGCCGTCCCCAATCCGGGTACGACTTCGAACTCCGGCTCCGACAACTCGTCGACCACGGACACTGGGAAGCCCGTCACCACGCCGGCGGGGAAGACACCGGGCGGCCCGCCGAACTCCACGCCGGCAGGCAACACGCCGGGCCAGCCCCCGACCTCGACGCCGCCATCGGGCACCCCGGCCGGGCCGCCGACTTCGACCCCTGCAGGGCACACGCCGGCCGGCCCGCCGTCCTCGGTGCCACCCTCACATCCCGGCCACTCCTAGTCCCCGTCAGGTCGGCACCACTCCCGCTTCGCCGACTTCCCGACGTCGCCGCCCGAGGCGCGTATCCGATCACCGAAGCAGCGCCCTCCCTCCCGCTGGGCCGAACCTCGTCGTTCAGCTCTCTGCCTTGCCGCCCGAGAGCGCAGCGGGGAAGTCTCACCGTCGACATGCCGACTCCGACGGTGACGGGTCGTTGACCACCTCGGGATTGTGCATCATGACCGAAACCGTGGAGGCAACCCCGACAACAAGGTAACTTCATCCGACCGCAATGCTGCCGCCTCCGGTCCTGATTCACAGCTGTTGCCCAGGAATTCGATTGGAGCGGGCGACGAGAATCGAACTCGCGTTCTCAGCTTGGGAATCACGCCGAGGGCGAATTGGCGAACGACGGCGAACAAGAACGGCAGGTCAGCGACTTGTCGGACTCTGGCGAACGACCACGGATGGACCCGAACGCGCCATAAACGCGCCATGGTGCCGACGGTTCTGGCATGTGGATTCTGCCGAATCAGGGAAGCCGGAGCTTGACTCCGGACGCATCAGCGAGGCCGGGATCCATGTATGCGTTGAGCTGGCGAAGGGTCTTGTCGGAGTCCTCGAACGTCGTCCAGTCCACGGCTCCAGTCCATTTCTGGGCGAACTGAAGAACCGATACGAGTGTCTCGCCGCGACCACTCCGGTTGCTCACCCCGGCGAGGCCCGCGAGGTAGTTATTTCGGTACACGGTCGGGACGACGATTCGGATCTGCCCCGCAGCGGACAGCGCGCCGTTCGAGATAATCCTGGCGACCCTACCGTTCCCGTCGTCGAACGGGTGGCATTCAGTCACGAGCAGCATTAGGGCGACTGCACGTTGGAACGGGTCGGTGACGCCAGCGAACACGTCGAAGCCCCGGCGAAGAGTGCCAGACACGAGGTCCGGGTCGACGAACGCATATCCACCCGCGTAGTTCTGTTTCTGTTTGAACTCACCCGGGTTCTTGTCCGGTCTTGCCGCAAGCAGGACCCGGTGATGGTCACGCAACAATTCCACGAGCTCATCGGCGCTGGCCGGTGTCAGACCGCGCGTGCCCGGGTCGGAGACGATCCGGTAGGTTGCGGCGACGTCATGGGCGTCCGCGGGGCGTTCAGGTGGGATCTCGCCTTCGATGGCGATTCTACGGGCTTCATCGATGCCAAACTCGGTTCCTTCGATGAAGTTGGAGAAGTACGCCTCGAAGAACGGCTCCCATTGCCACCGACCAACGTCGCCGAGTGCCGGGCGGGGTTCGGGTGCTGTGTCGCTGAGCAGCTCTGCGAGCGCCCGGAACATCGTTATCCGGTGCTCGTCGTAGGGCTCGCCTGACAGCCGGGCGGCGAGGCGTTCGGAGGTGGGCTTGGCGCCGGTGAAGGTCCCGAGGACCGCAACCAGCCGGTCTCGGACCGTCTTGACCGGTCCGTGGGGGAGGTGAGCGGCGACAACGTCAAGCTGGTTGAGGACGTTCTGGATCGCACCGGCCCCGCCGCGTCGGGCGAGATCGTCAATCTGGTCCTCCACTGCCGTTGTACCTGCCTGCCTCGCGGGCCGGCTTACTGGAGGGCGTCCGGCGGCGCTGACGTTCTCGACCAACTTGCGCGCCGGACCGGACAGATAGAGGCCATCGAGCATCGGCATGTCTCCCGGCAGCGGGCCGGGGCCCCGCCGTGGGGAGACGGTTACGCCCGGCAGCACGAGGTCGGACTGGCGGGAGGGATCGGGGTGCGCGACAAAGACCCACCCGTCGACCGGCTCGCCACCGGCGATGGCGGTGCGGTCGGACAGCACCCCACCTGCCCAGAACACCGAGATGATCCCGGTGCGGTGGTGGCGGACGGCGTGCTCGAGCGGCAATGTCGCTCCGACGATGTACACGCCAGGCGCGACCCGAAATGCCGCGCCTGCCTTGGTCTGGCGGGAGAGCCCAGCCTTGTTCTGCGCGGTCGAGACCACGAGTCGCCCGGCCGGGTGCTCCCGCTCACGCTGGGCAACTTGAGTGGGCTTATCTGCTCCATGATCGACCATTGGCGCAACCTAACGGTAGTTATAAGACGTCAAAAGCAACTTTAGATGATAAATAGGGAGATTCCGGCGATGGGAAGATTCCAACAACGCCAGACCGGTTATCTGCCCTCACTCCGCACCCGCAGCAACCAACGGCTGGAAATTGCCACCAAGGAGCAACCCTTCATCGGAATGTTTCCGAGGTAGTTGTGACCCACCGACCCGGCAGCGAACTGGGTCACCCTCGAACGGCTCGGTGGCCACACCTATCGGTCTCCCTGGCCTCGCTCAACCGGCTCGACCCGGATTGGCCCGCGTCTGCCGCTCGGCGACAGATCATCAGTCGTCGATTGCCTCGATTCCAAGCTGCTTGAGGCGTTCGAGGTGGTCCTTCATCGCCTGAAGGACATCGGGGGCGTGCCCCTCCCAGCTTGTGAGTTCCCCCGTGACCAATAGCGGGTCACGAGAGCGGTACGACATCGTCGGGTTGCCGGGGAACTTCTTATCCGTCAGGTTCGGATCGTCCTCGATGGGGCCGGTTGGTTCCACGACGTAGATCCTGCCGGGGCCTTCGCCGATTCCCAGTTCCGCTCCCCAGACAGCGGCGTCCACTGTGGCCGTCAGATAGACGTGGTTGGCTTCCTTGCGGCTGCCGAAGTTGGAGTTATAGCCGGGCTGGATCAGATCTCCAGGCGTTAAGTCGGCACGTGTGCCGTGGTAGTAGCGCTCCTGGCCTCCGTCACTCATGCTCCCAGGGTGCCACGCGAAGGCTCGGCGGCAAGCGAACTCGGACGGCGGCCTGTGTGATTGCCTCACTCGTGTCGAAGTGCCCCACCGACCCGTTCGGGGCGAACCTCGGTAATCGATGAAGGTCTATTCGGGGACCCTTGAAACATGGTTAGGGGAGGCTATGTCCTCGGTACCGGAACCGTCATTGGCGCCCGCGCGCACTCCTTCGATCACCTTCTGAGGACCAGAATCCCAATGAGCGAACTCATGGCTTCCTAGCCCGAGCGGCCCACCCAAACGGGTTCGTCTTGACCTCCACGTCGGCGAACCCGCACGCCTCCAGGCGCTCAGCCATACCTTCAGGGTCGATTGGGTTGTAGGTGTCGCTCTCGTGGTGAGCCTCGAGTTCAGGGCTCGCCAGGCCGTCGCCGGCAACGAACACACCGCCGGAGCGCAACACCCGGCCGACCTCAGCGAAGAGGCGGTCCTGAAGCGCCACGGTCGGTACGTGGTGCAGCATTGTGAACGACGCTGCGCCGCTGAAGCAGCCATCGGGGAACTCAAGTGCCGTCGCATCTCCTCTCACGATGGATACCGAGCCTTTTCCGGCAAACCGGTCCATCAACATCGCCGCGAGGTCGCGGTCAATCTCTACTGCGGTTAGCTTTGGCACCAACTCCCCAAGAACATCGGTCGTGGCTCCGTAACCCGGGCCAACCTCAAGGACGTCGTCGCCGAGGTCCAGGTCCCCGAGCGCCCAAGGGAGGAAGGAGTCGCGAACCACTGCTCTCCATTCGTCGCTGCCGCACAGCTTGTGGTACTCGTTCACCTCCCTACTCTTGCTCACCCAAGGCAACCACGCGCCGGTCGGCCCGTCATCAGGCCAACAAGGACGTGCTGCGCTTGGCCCGGTACCGGCGGACGGGGCTGCCCCCAAGGCGACGTTCTGCTCGCGGATCGGGGACACCTGCTGTCCCGGTTGACGTTCCCCAGCGAGAATCATCATCGGGCGGGGCCTACGGGACGCCTCCGAGCAGCGACCCTGGCTGACATGGGCCGTTGCCGCACGAGGTTCGACTTGCGGACATCTGCTGGGAGTCGCTCGCACCCGGGTTTCTATGTTGGCGGTCCAGGGACGACGAGCCCGCTCTCGTAGGCGGCGACCACCGCCTGGGTGCGGTCGCGTAATCCGAGCTTGTTGAGTACACGGCTCACGTGAGTTTTCACGGTTTCTTCGCTGACTATGAGGCGTTCGGCGATCTCATGGTTGGACAGTCCTTCCGCTACCAATCGCAGGATCTCGGTCTCGCGTGGGGTGAGAGTGCCGAGTGCGCCGGCGGTTGGACCACTCGGTTGACGCCGGGCGGCAAATTCGCTGATGAGATGACGGGTGATGGATGGTGCGAGCAGGGCGTCACCGCCAGCAATGACGCGTACGGCGTCGAAGAGCCGTTCCGCTGTGCCGTCTTTGAGCAAGAACCCGCTGGCGCCGGCCCGCAGGGCCTCGTAGACGTATTTGTCGAGGTCGAAGGTGGTCAAGATGAGGATGCGTGGACCGTCTGTTGCAGATCGGACGAGCTGGCGGGTCGCTTCGATGCCATCGACTCCGGGCATGCGAATGTCCATGAGCACTACATCGGGATGGAGTTGATTGCAGATTCGTACTGCCTCGGAGCCGTCGGACGCGGTAGCTACGACGGTGAAGTCGGGTTGGGTGTTGAGGAGCTCGGCGAATCCGTCGCGGACGACTTGATGGTCGTCGGCGACGACGAGGCGTATGGGCTCCGCAACCGTCACGCTGGTCCTTCGATCTTGGCCGGGAGGGTGGCTTCGATGAGGTATCCGCCTCCGGGTGCGGGACCGGTGTAGAGGTTGCCTCCCACCGCGGCGGCGCGCTCGTGCATGCCTGCCACGCCGTGGCCACCGACCGGTGCGGAGAAATCTCGACCGGGTCCGTTGTCCCTGATCCGTAGGCGCAGCCGGTCATCGCTGTAGGTCATCTCGACGTCGACGGCGGCGCCGGGCGCGTATCGCATGGCATTGGTGAGGGCCTCTTGGACGATGCGATACCCCGCGAGCTCGACAACCGGATCGAGCGGGATCGGCGCACCGCGCAGTATCAGCCGGGTTGCAGACCCAGACACCCCGCGTGCCTCGTCTATCAGTTCGTTCAGTTGGTCCAGGCCCGGTTGGGGGTGGCGGTCCGCTGTGTCGATCTGGGCGTCTTGGCGGAGCACACCAAGCAGTCGTCGCATCTCGACCAGCGCAGCACGGGCCGTGTCGCCGATCCCCAGGAGCCGTTGGGCGCCGGCCGGCGGCATACCGGGCACCGCGAGCCGGGCTGACTCCGCCTGCACCGCGACCATGGAGATGTGGTGGCCGACGACGTCGTGTAGTTCACGGGCGATGCGAGCCCGTTCACCGCGGGCGGTGTGATCGATGAGCGTGTCGGCAATGACCTGGCGTGCGGCCCGGTTGTCTTGGACCTCCTGGCGGGCCTGCTGAGCGAACCCTCCCAAGGACGCGACCGGTGCCAGCGCGGCCAGCAGCACCGTGAGGACCGCCGCCTCCGAAGAGGTGGTGGGCGGGCCGGTCAAGGTCAATACCAGGAACGGAATGGCGAGGCCCAGGGCCGACAACTGAATCAGCACGTGCTGTTGGACGCTGCCGCGGCCGAGCCTGTAGAGGGCGATCAAGACGGCGACGAAACCGGCCGCGGTGAAGGCGTGGAAGCCCGCCAGCGACACGACACTCGACGCGCAGATCGCCGCTGCAGCGCCCACCCTGCCCAAGAGCGCGAGTGGCAGGGTGCTCCCAAGAGCGAGGAGCCCGACGGCGAGCGCCGACTCGCCCCCGAGCCCGCCGATCACTGCCCGAGCGATGACCTCGCTCAGTCCAGTAACGGCGAGCGATGAAGCAAGCACCGCATCAGCCCGTGGGGCGGCCATAAGTATCCGACCCTTCGCGGCGTACCTGGCGGACCAGTCTCGAGCTCGGCTCACGATCCCATTGTCGCTCCTGTTTCAAGAAAGGGGCATCACCCCGGGCAGGGATATCTCTCTCGCGGTGTCCCCCCTGAGAGCTACGCCGAAGATCGCTCCGTAGCGTGACGACAACGATGGCCTGGCTCCGTACCGTCTATAGGCATGGAAGCCACCATCGAGGTCAACGGGATCAGTAAGCGGTTCGGGCCCACGATGGCCCTGTACGGCCTGTCGTTCACTGTGGCGCCAGGGCAGGTGACCGGCTTCGTCGGCCCCAACGGTGCGGGGAAATCCACCACCATGCGGGCGATCCTGGGTCTGGACTCGCTCGACGAGGGGAGCGCGTTGGTCGATGGGCAGCCGTACGCGAAGTTGCGCCATCCCCTCAATCACGTCGGATCGCTCCTCGACGCGGCCGCCTTGCACCCGAGCCGCACCGCCCGGAACCACCTGTTGTGGTTGGCCCACTCGCAAGGACTGTCAGCGCGACGCGTCGACGAGGTGCTCGAGCACGCCGGTCTCGGGGCAGTAGCCAAGCGGAAGGCCGGCGGGTACTCACTGGGCATGCGTCAGCGTCTCGGCATCGCCGCGGCCCTGTTGGGCGACCCGCCGATCCTGATATTGGACGAGCCGTTCAACGGCATGGACCCCGAGGGCATCGTGTGGATGCGCGTCTTCCTGCGCTCCTTGGCCGCTCAAGGCCGGGCCGTGCTCGTCTCCAGCCACTTGATGAGCGAGCTGCAAGACGCCGCTACGCATCTGGTCGTGATCGGCCGGGGCCGGCTGGTGGCCGACACCAGCGTGGCCGAGCTGATCGCGGCGGCCTCCGACGGCCGGGTCAGACTGCGCACCACGGCCCGCTCGCAAGCGGCCACGGTCTTAGCAAGCGCCGGGGCGACGGTAGCGGTCAACGGGACGGACACCCTCACGGTTTCCGGGCTGGCCCCTGAGCGAGTCGTGGCGCTGCTCTCTGAATGCGCCGTGCCCTTCTCGGAAGTCTCGGCCCACCAAGCCACCCTGGAGGAGGCGTACATGGAACTGACCAGGGACCAGGTCGAGTACCGCCCTATCGATGTGGACGGGGTCGAGCCTTGACGAATACTGTGACCCCGTATCGTTCCAAGCAGCCGGTCGGCCGTGACGGGTTCGCCCACCTGCTCCGAGCCGAGTTCACCAAGTTCCGCACGGTACGGGCCTGGATGATCGCCCTCAGTGCGACGGCGGTCGTGTTCGTGCTCCTGGCGTTCCTGAGCGTTTCATTTAGCCGAACGAATCAGCCCCCAGTGCCGAACGGTCCGGGCGGCGAAGCCGTCTCCGACAGCTACATGTTCGTGCACCAAGCACTGGTGAGCAACGGCACCCTCACGGCCAGAGTGACGTCTCTGTCGGGAACGTACACGTTGCCTTCGCCCACCTCGGGAAACGGCTTTAGTCAATCATCGAAGAGTCAGCAGAGTCCGCAACTGCAGCCTGGGATGGCACCGTGGGCCAAGGCGGGGATCATCCTCGAGCCGATTACCAACCAGGGAACCGCCTACGCGGCCGCGATAGTCACCGGCTCTCACGGTGTCCGGATGCAGTACAACTACACCCACGACAGGCCGGGCCTGGCCGGCGCCGTCGGGCCGTCCTCCCCCCGGTGGCTTCGGCTCACCCGAGTCGGAGACGTCATCACCACCTACGACTCGGTCGATGGCGTCCACTGGACCGAGATCGGAAGCGCCAGCCTCGGGAGTCTTCCCCACACGGTCCAGATCGGGCTGTTCGCCACCTCCCCGCTGTACTACCCACCCGGGGCCAGCGGGCCGGTCGGAACCCCCAGCGTTGCCACCGCCCACTTCGACCGTGTCTCCACTCGAGGTGACCTTCCCTACCGCTCCTGGACCGGAGACGCGATCACCGATGTCAACTCCGTACCATCGGCTTCCACCTGGCAACAGCCATCCGCAGACTCGTTCACCATCAAGGGGTCAGGCGATATCGCGCCGCTTGTCGGTGGTGAAGGTGTTGCTACCCATTGGTCAGGGGCAAGCATCGTCAACGGGACGATCGTCGCGCTCCTCATCGTGATCGTGCTCGCCGCCTTGTTCGTCACCTCTGAGTACCGCCGCGGGCTCATCCGCACCACCTTGGTCGCCAGCCCACGCCGCGGCCGCGTTCTCGCCGCCAAAGCCGTCGTCGCCGGATCGATGGCCTTTGCCGCCGGAGCCGTCGCAACCGCGATCGCCGAAGTGATCACCCGCCACGTCTTCGCCGCCAACGGGAACTATCTCTTCCCGCAAAGCGGGGCCGCCCTGGCCCGCGTCATCATCGGCACCGGACTGTTCCTGGGGCTCGCCGCGGCCCTGGTCGTGGCTCTCGGCACGATGGCGCGGCGCAGCGCCGGGGCGGTCGTCGCCGGCCTCGTGCTCCTCGTGCTGCCGGGCATTCTCGGATCCGCTGGCTCCGAACCCTGGCTGATGCGCTACAGCCCTACCGCGGCCTTCGCCATCCAAGCCACCTTGCCCCGCTTCGACCAAGTCACCAACGCCTACACGCCAGCGAACGGCTACTTCCCGATCAGCCCGTGGGCCGGCCTCGCCGTCCTGGCGGCCTACACCGCGGTGGCCATGGGCGCAGCCACGTGGCTACTCCGCCGACGAGACGTCTGAACTCCGCGGCCCCTCAGGACGGAGCATATGAGAGACGCCTTCCACGCCGAGTGGACCAAACTTCGCACCCTGGCCAGCACCTACTGGCTGCTCTCCGGGACCGTCATCCTGACGGTCGGTGTCAGTACCGCTGTCGCCGCCACCACCCACAACACGTCCGGGAGTGGCCAGGACCTCACGAAGTTGAGCCTGACGGGCGTGTACGTCGGCCAGACGTTGATCGCCGTCCTCGCCGTCCTGGCCATCTCCGAGGAATTCGGTACCGGCATGATCTGCGCCACCCTCACCGCCATACCGCGCCACCTTGTGCTCCTCTCAGCCAAAGCCACCAACGTGGCCTGTTTGGCGTTCGTCTCCGGTCTGGTTGCCATCGCCGGCTGCCTCGTTGCCGGACGAACGGTGCTCCCGAACGATGGGCTCAACCCGGCCCATGGCTACGCTCTCGTGTCGATAGCCCACGGCCCGACGCTGCGCGCAGCGGCCGGCAGCGTCATCTACCTCGTCCTCATCGCCCTCCTCAGCCTCGGCGTCGCTACCGCCATACGCGACACCGCCGTATCCATCGGGGCGATGCTCGGCCTCCTCTACCTGCCACAGCTCGTGGCCCAAGTAGTCAACGAACCGTTACGACGACACATCCAGCAGATCGCACCGATGACCGCCGGCCTCGTCATACAATCGACCACCAACCTTCGCTCCCTGCCCATTGCCCCCTGGGCCGGACTTGGCGTCCTTGCCGCATGGGCGGTCACGTCGCTCCTTATCGGCGGGCTGCTGCTTCGACTGCGGGACGCATGACCACCAGACATCAGTTGGCCAGTCGCTTGGCGCAACTGCTTACCGGGCGTTGGCCTTTGCGACCAAGACCTCGACGACGCCCTCGATGACGTCTCGCACAACGTGCTCACCGACCCGCTCCGACGGGCGGAACGTGACGACGGGTATGCGTGGGCCGCCATGCGATCGATGACCGTACGGCGATCCCTATCCGGCAACTCAAATGTCTGGCGTGCCCATCGACACGCGCTGCTGAAAGCGCTCAACGATGTCCGCAGACCTAGACAGCTACAGCTCGATGCAACGCATCCTCTGGAAATGAGATCTCATCCGAACCGAGCTCTTCCCCCGACGGCCCGCGAACCGGCACACGAACGATCACGGAGTGATGGCCGGGTGGTCCATAGATTTGTAGAACTGTACCGACGACCTCGTAGAGTCCCCAGGGAACTGTCACCCGGTCGCCCGGCTGGAATCTTTCTTGAATCGCCACGGTCACCTCCTACCAGGGTGCGGGTTGCCCAAACAGTTTAGCGAGTTGACTCGACACCTCAGCATCCAGATGCTCGCTCAGCAGGTCCAAGTGTTTTCGCCACTTACGAAAGGTGTTCAGCACGATAGGGTATCCATCTGCTTTCAATCCCGCGAGCTTGACCTCGTCGGCATGTGCAAGCCCGTTTCGGGCCGTATTTAGACGCTCCAGCGAGTCGTTCAACGTTTTTGATGTTCTAGTTCTGAGGGCTAACGCTGGCCACAACTCGAATCCGAAGCGGCCAAAGTCCTTGCCAAGTGAACCGGGTTGGGCATTGCCTCGGTCCAGGTCGCGGTTCAATCGAAGCGCATTCTGGATGACCCCCTGAAGTGCAGAACTCGACGGAGACGTCCAAAGCGCGAAGTACTCGCAGGAGAGGTCGTGCAGGTCGCGAGCGAAACCTTGAAACTCCACCGCGAGGCGAAGGATGAGGGCTTCGTTTAAAGCCTGAGTTCTCCAGCGCCTGCCGCGCGCTGGACCGCTTACGAGACTATGCGCAGACACAAGTTCGTCAAGATGGTCCGAGCGTTCACCTTGCCAGAAGCCGAGTGCGCTTGACGACACGCTGAAGAAGGATACTCGGGCGGCGAACGCGGGCCGTGGGCAGAATGGCAAATCCACGACCGGCATTCAGATCGAGGGTCCGGGCCTCTGCTCGGTCATGCCGATGCCCAAGCCGTGCGTCCCATCAGCCCACCGCCGACATCGTCCATAGCCCCATTATCCACCAAGAAGACGACCATCCGGGATGGCCGCGTGACGATCCCCAAGGGCAACATGGAGGTGACAAGGCGGCCTCAAGCCCAAAGCCGGCCGCCCAGGAGCCGCCCATGACCGGCGTGTCCAGCTATTACTTGAGTCGGATGATTTCATCTCTCAGGCCGCGGTTGCGAACTTCATTCAGCAAACTGCTCAACGACGTCGCCACGCGCTCGCAAACTGAGCTGACCTTCCTGCGCGTTTGACCATCTCTTCATAAACATCCCCACCCTGCCACCTCTTCGCTCTCCGCCATTGCTCCACATGAGCGATCGAAGTGGGGTCAAAGTCGAGCAGGCGATCCATCACGGAACCCACGACGGCAAGCGTCAAACCTCTTGGGGCAGCGATGGTCCTCTCACTTGAGTCTGCGACGTGAACGGAGGCACGAATTGTCGTCCATCCAGTTTCCAAGAGCACCTGTTCCTTCAACAGGTCGACTTCAGGGTCAAGACGATGCCCACCCCCATCCCATTCGACCACTGCTCTTTGCTCGGGCAGGATCACGTCGGGAGTTACAAACGATTTGTTGAACAGATAGCCGCGGGTTCGGATGGCGTCGTGATCGAAATCGACAAAGAACACCTGACTCAGTTCAGCGGCAAGTCGGATCTCCTCTTTCGATCGTTGCATCGGTTTGTCGAGCTTGAAGACCCCGCCGATCTTCGCCTTCTGAGATACTGTGTCATCCGATTTCTTGCGGGCCCAACAAGTGGCGCACGAAAATCCCCCATTTAGAATTACAGGTGATGCGACGAACTCGTGTCCGTTCTCACACACCCACAGCCAGTCCAGCCAGTCCCCTCCGGCAGCTTCTTCAAGCGCCACAGGGTTTCGTTCCGAGAAGGTGACGTCATTTCGAATGATCTTGTCTACAAGCCGCTCCGATGTGGATCGGCGGTGAGCGAGCTGGTAGCTGACCTCACACCAAGGGCATCGTTTGCCATGGTCGGTATGGGCCCGCTGATTGACCGACTGTTTCCATCGGTGCTCGGCGTTGCGCGGGCAGATCCACCAGGCCACAAAATTGGAGGACGCTCCGATCGACCACGGCGTGATACTTCCGTTCGCCTCACTATCCCACTCAGCTGCCAGGAGGGGGACTTTTTCGGCCAGTGATTGACCCTCCCGGGCCGTTCTCGGTCGTGACGGTCGTTCTGAACACCTCGGGAGTTCCCGAGACAACGATGGGTTCCACTGCGCCAACCAATCCTCAGCCGAGATTCTTGACATGATCGGAAACGTATCGAGAGGGTGTATCAGCCAGGTTTATGGTCCGGCAGGCGAGTTACACCCGATCGTTACCATGGCCCATGATCTCAGAAGGGCCAGCCGAGTTGGGCCGGGGCGTGGTGGTTCTCCCCGGCCACCAGCCGCCCGAGGCCTGGGAGTCTTGCCCCCGCATCGTCGTCAGGGACGCCGCGCTGAGAGACCCGGGGCCGGTGGTGGAGGATCTCCACCGTTTCTGGATCGATCGTCGGCCCGCCGTGGTTGAGCTGGGTGTGGACCCCGCTGCTCTGCGGGCTCCTGAACGTTGTCATAGTCCTGTCTACGACCTCACGCCGAACTTCGAGTTCATCCGCGAGCGCCTGCAGTTCCTGGTCTGGGCCAACAATTACGACGCTCGAGGCGGCGATTCGATCTGGTGGCACGGCCGGAAGGCGGCCCGCCACTTCGCCGGCAACGGGGTGAGGGAAGGTGGCGCGGCTGACATCATCCTCACCGACGGGACCCCGATGTACATCGACGGCGGTCCCCCCCAACCGCCGACGCTCCCTTCGAGGATCGGGGTGGTTCACCGCTGGAACGCCGAAGCCGGAAGGCTCCAGCCGGCCGGCCAGTCGCAACCCACTTCAGAACTGGCGCCGGACCAGCTGGCCGCAGTCTGTCACCGTACCGGGGCGGCACGGGTGATCGCGCCGGCGGGGTCCGGCAAGACCAGGGTCCTCACCGAGCGCCTCCGCCACCTCGTCGGTGATCGCGGTGTGCACCCGGGCACTGTCACTGCGCTGGCCTACAACACCAAGGCTGCCAGCGAGCTGAAGGAACGCTGTGCGGATATCGAGGGTTCGGAGAAACTCAACATCCGCACCCTGAACAGCTTCGGGTTGTGGATCTGCAACGAGTTCGGATCAGCCGGTCACCTGCGTGTCCTCGAGGAGCCTGCCGTACGGGAACTGTTGCAGCGCCACATCGAGATCCGCCGGCAGGCCAACACCGACACTGTGGCTCCCTATCTCGCCGCCCTCTCTTCCATTCGGCTCGGGCTCAACTCGCCAGAGGTGGTCGAAGAGGCTGATCCAGACGCCTCGGGCATCGCGCAAGGATTCGAACCGTACCGTGTGGCGTTGGCTGAAGCCGGTGCAGTCGATTTCGACGAGCAGATCTACCAGGCCATCGAGATCCTCCTGACCAATCCCGACGCCCGCTCTGTGGCTCAATCCAAATGCCGTCATCTGCTCGTCGACGAGTTTCAGGACCTCAACCCCGCCCACCTGCTGCTCATCAGGCTCCTGGCCGCGCCCACCTACGACTGCTTCGGGGTCGGAGACGACGACCAGGTCATCTACGGCTACTCCGGGGCGACCCCCGAGTTCCTCATCAACTTTGCCCACTACTTCCCCGGCGCCGGCGCTCACGACCTGAAAGTCAACTATCGGTGCCCACCGGCAGTCATCGGCGCCGCGCGTCACTTGCTCTCCTACAACGCACGCCGGATCGAAAAGACCATCGATGCCCCAGAAGACCGAACCGACGAACTCGCCACCTTCGGCGGGCCATTGACCGGATGCGGACCCGTTGCCGTATTGAAGGCCCCTGCGGACGCACTGGCGGGTCTCGCCGTCGAGGCCATCTCGGCTTGGCGCGCCGCCGGGGTCGACCCCGGCGACATCGCCGTCCTTGCCCGGGTCAACTCGGCCCTCTTGCCCGTACAGGTGGCCTGTATGGAAGCGGGCGTCCCCTGCACTACCCCATTGTCCGCCAGCGTGCTGCAGCGCACCGGCATCCGCACTGCCTTCGCCTACCTCCGGATCGGGGCCAGCCCTGACAGCATCAGGCGTGAAGACGTCCAAGAGACGATCCGCCGCGCATCCCGGGGCATCGCATCCAACGTGGTCGACAAGCTCACCAGTCGGCCGGCGACTTCGATCACCGACATACGACGACTCGCCAGCCGCCTCTCGGGCCGCGACGTCTCAAAACTCGAGGCCTATGCAACCGACCTCGAGACCGTTGCCAAGGCTTGCGGTCGCTCATCTGCTGCGGCGCTCAAAGCCATCCGTGTCGACATCGGGCTCGGCGAAACCATGGATGTCCTCGATGGCTCGCGCAAAGAGGCCGATCGCTCCACCCATGCCGACGACCTGACCGCACTCGAATCAGTCGCGGCCCTGCATCCCGAGGTGACCACATTCGAAACCTGGTTGCGACAGGTTCTCGCCCGGACACCGCTCAACGGACCCTTGGTGCTGCTATCTACGGTGCATCGCATCAAGGGGCGGGAATGGGGGCATGTGGTCATCTTCGATGCATCGCGGGGACTCTTCCCGCATCGACTCGGCAACGACGAGGAAGGCGAGCGTCGGGTGTTCCACGTGGCCCTGACTCGGGCCCGGACTCAGGTTGTCACTCTCGCCGACGCCGAGGCCCCCTCGGTTTTTCTCGCCGAGGTTGACGGGAGCCGCGTTCGGGCTTCCTCCCGGCGCAATGCCGACCCCGACACTGAGAAGAGGCACAGGCCGTCCAATGGCACGAGCCCCAGCCGACGAACGGCGGGGCCCGGACAGGGACGCGGGAACGGCCGCTGGAAGGCCACCGCTCCACGCGAGGTACGGCTTCCCACGGTGGAGGCGACCCTCGGGCTCGTCGTAGAGGACCGGGGAAGCATCGGCACCATCGTCGAGGTCACTGCGGCCGTTGCGGTCCTGTCCATCGGTGCCGTGAGGATCAAGGTGGCGCTCGGCTCAGACGTGCGAGTCAATGGAAAGAGTGTCACGCTGGTCGGCCCAACAGTGGATCTCGAAGGCGGGAAGACCGGAACGACCAATGTCGAGGAAGCACTGCGCACGTGGAGGTCGGCGATGGCGAGCAAAGAGGCGGTCCCCGCCTATGTCATCTTGAAGGACATCGAACTCGCAGCCATCGTCGACCGGGATCCTCGAACGCTCGCAGAGCTGGCCGATTGCCGCGGGATTGGCCAGATCCGCCTCGAGCGATGGGGCGACGAAATCCTCGCCATCCTCGACGCGGCCCGGTCGGGATAGAAGGCCCCTCGAGGCCCGCACCCAGAGTCAGCGTGAGTCCAACTGAGCGCAAAGTCGGCAATCTGTCGCCCCGTCGGAGAAGTGCCGCCGGCTACCGGTCAACGATCCTCTTACGGATCGTCATTTCCGGACCCTGGGGCGCCCCCAAATCTCGGCGGTCAGAGGTGCCCCACTTTTACGCGGTCATAACCAAGGGGCATGACCCCGAGGTGCCGCCTTGCAGCAGGGCAACGCCAGCAAACACGGAGGGCGTTCCGGGTGACCTCATTCCGGCCGATTTGGGCAGGTCGGAACGAGGAGGAGTCGACCCCAAGTCCGTCATGGCGTCGCGAACTCGATATCAGTGCTGCGTCCGTCGCTTTGGGACGATCATCCAGAGACGCGTTGCCGTTCCGACGGCGGCGGAAAGATGACGCTGACCGAGAGCCCGCCGTCGGGCCTGGGATGGGAACTGATGCTGGCTTGGTGGGCTGTAGCGATGGCTCGGACGATGGAAAGTCCGAGCCCGTGCCCGTCCTTGTAGTGCCTGCGGCGGGGATCGAGCCGTTGGAAGGGTTGGAAGAGGCGGTCGACCTCAGCTGCCGGGATGAGTGGTCCCGTGTTGGTCACCAGCAGCACGGCCTTGCCTTCCTTCACCCCGGTCTCGACCTCGACGCAGCCGTCGACGACGTTGTGGCGTACGGCGTTGTTGAGCAGATTGGCGACCAGCCGTTCGACGAGTATTGGGTCTCCACGGAGGGGCGCCGGTGACATCGCGACCTCGATGTGGATTCCCAGTCGCTCGATCTCGGGCTGGAGGTCGGTAAGGCTCCGGGTGACCGTGACGGCGAGGTCGACGGGTTCGCGTCCATTCAGTCCGCTTTCGCTGTTGGCGAGAGTGAGGAGGGCTTCGATTAGGCGCGCCTGCTCGTCGCTGGATGCGAGCACCTCCTTCGCGGTGCAACGCCATGCGGCGCTGGTCGTGTCCGGGTCGTCAAGCGCAACTTGGAGGAGGGTGCGCTCGGCGGTGAGAGGGGTGCGCAGTTCATGGGAGGCGTTGGCGACGAAATGTCGTTGGGCCTCGAACGCGGCGTCGAGCCGCCCAAAGAGGTCGTCGAGAGTGTCCCCGAGTTCCTTGAGCTCGTCATCCGGGCCCTCCAGGGCCAGGCGCTCGTGCAGGCTGGTAGAGGAGATGGTTCGGGCCCTGCGGGTGATGGTCCGGATGGGTCGGAGCATCCTGCCGGCAACGAGCCAGCCGGCCACGAGCGCGAGTACGGCCACGATGGCCAGTGCGATTCCTGAGTTGACCAGAAGCTGGTGCGAGTCAGTGGCGCGTTGAGCGGCCTGGATGCTCCCTGCCTGTGCCACCTGATGTACAGCCAGTGCCAGCTGCCGCTGGGCCTGCGCCAGTTGATGCTGGTCCTGTGTCAACTGCTTCTGGACCTGCGCCAGCGGACCCGCAGCCAGCGGACTCCCAGGAAGTGTCAACTGCTGTTGGTCCTGCGCCAGCTGCTGCTGGACCTGCCCCAGCTGAAACAGAGCCTTTGCCGGCGAAGGGAGCAGCTGGAGATTCTGGATGGCCGGAGTGTGCGGGACCGTCGGGAGGTGCGGCGTCCTGTATTCGGTCGCCCGTTCAAAGAGGGCGTAAGTGATGGCGACCAACGCGGCGCCCGAGAGCAGGAAGAGGCCGCTGTAGAGAGTGGTGAGGCGGCGACGGGCGGTGCGGCCGGGCAGTCGCCGCCAGAAAGGGGCTGCCTTACGGGGGTGTCTGGCGCTCATCACTGGCCTCCGATGCGATAGCCGCGCTCGCGGACGGTCTCGATCATCGGTGGATCACCGAGCTTGGTGCGCAGCCGGTTGATGGTGGCTTTGACGGTCGTGGTGAACTGGTCGGTCGCCGGGTCCCACACTCGTTCGAGCAGTTCCTCCGCCGACACCGGCTTTCCTTCGGCAACGAGCAAGCATTCCAAGACGGCGAACTCCTTCGGGCTGAGCGCCAGGTGTCGTCCGGCGCGGGTGGCGAGACGCCTTTCGGTATCCAAGGTCAGGTCGCGGTGGCCCAAGTGGTCTGGCGTCGGGGCGCCAGGTCGACGGCCTAGCGCCTGGACCCGGGCGACCATCTCGGTGAAGTCGAAGGGTTTGGGCAGGTAGTCGTCTGCGCCCAAGCCGAGGCCTTCGACGCGGTCGCGCACCGAGCCAGCTGCGGTGAGCATCAGCACCCGGCTCTCACTTCGCTCGGCCACAAGGGTGCGACAGATCTCGTCGCCGTGGGTGCCCGGGAGGTCCCGGTCCAGCACCACCACGTCGTAGCGGGTAGCCCCCAGGCGAACGAGGGCGTCGTCTCCGCCGAGGGCCACGTCGACGACCATCCCGTAGCGGCGCAGCCCGGCCGCCACCGCCCTGGCCAACCGCTCGTGGTCTTCAGCTACAAGCACTCTCATCGTTCCTCCCGACCACAAGCGTGGCAGCCGTCCTGGCCGATCAGGCGGCACCCTGGGGCGGTTGCCCTCGGTCCACAAGATGCCAGGTCGCAGGTCACAGGCAGGTCACAACTGTGACCGGGTTGTGACCTTGCGTTTCGTACAACTGCTCTCAACACCGTCTCGACCGGGGGAGAGCGAGCAGTTGAAAGATAACGAGGCAGGCTCCGAGAGCGCTGATGGCACTTCTTCGAGGGCGCCGGGACGGCGGCGAGACAGGACAAGGACGTACCGGCGCTCGGGCGGGCTCGCGGTCCTCGTCGCGGCTGCCATCGGTTTGGCCGCCTGCACGGGTGGATCCAGTTCTCCCACCGTCGCCAGCCTGGGGACCAGCACCACCTTGGGAACGAACAGCCGCAACAGCGGCGAGAGCACCACAACCAGTCAGCCGACGGGCGACGCAGTCCAGTTGCTGCGCCAGTGGGCCGCATGCATGCGCAACCATGGCGATTCCAACCAGGCCGACCCGACGATCGACGCCAACAAGGTGATCCACCTGACCTGGAATGACGCCATTCCTGGCGGGATATACGGGACGAACAAGGGCGGCCAGGGCAACGCCGGGCCGGGCCAGTACTGCCGGACGTACTTGACCGAAGCGGTAACCGACTTGCAGGGCGGCCAGAATCAACAGCAACCAAGCCAGGCCCAGCTGGTGAAGTTCTCGCAGTGCATGCGGGCCAACGGGGTCCCGGACTTCCCCGACCCAACCGCGAACGGCGGCCTGTCGTTCAATCGCGCCGGGGGAGGTGACTTGAACCCGAGCAACCCGGTCTTCCAGAACGCCTCGACGTTGTGCGCGCAGAAGACCGGCGTGCCAGGTTTTGCCGCCGGCGGCTCGCTCCAGCCGGGATCGATCGAGTTCAACGGCGACGGCCCGGGCGGTGCCGGTGGCTGAGTTCTCGGTAAGACCGGACCGCTGCAACGGCGGCCCAGACGTCCTCCAGCGCCAATCGCGACAGCTCGGCGATGTCGTCGGGCGGCGACAACAACGAAGGCTCTCACAGCGCTGCGTGGAGGACGCATCGCAGGAGGCGAGAGACATGAAGAAGACCTACCGGCGATCGGGCGGGATCACCGTCCTTGTCGCGGCCGCCGCCATTGCGCTGGCCGCGTGCGGCGGCGGTCCCAGCTCTCCGCACGTCGCCAGCCTGGGGACCAGCACCACCGGCAACACGAAGAGCGGTGGGACCGCGACCACGGCGCCCACGGGCAACGCGACCGCGCTGCTGAACGAGTGGGCAGGCTGCATGCGCAGCAACGGCGACCCCACCCAGGCCGACCCGACCGTCGACGCCTACGGGGTGATCAACATCACCATGCAAAACGTGACGGCGGCTGTGTCCTCGGAGGTCCACGGAAACAGCGGTCCATGCAGCCAGTACGAGCTGGCGGCCGAGAACGCGTTGCGGGCCGCCCACCCGGTCGCCCCGCCGCCGCACCAGGCCCAGCAGGTGAAATATTCCGAGCGCATGCGTGCCAACGGGGTCCCGATCTACCCCGACCCAGGCACCGGGGGCGAAACTGATCTCCGGGCCGCCGGCGTGGACCCGAACAGTCCGTTCGTCGAGAACGCCAACAAGATCTGCGGCAAGCAGATCGGCGCGCCGGCCTGGTGGATCGCCGGCACCGGTCCGCCGGGTGATGCCACCGTCGAGAGCTGTAGTGGAGTTCCCAACTGCCAAGCGCCCGGCGCCGGACTGAGTCCCAACCGACCGTCAGCGGGCCGCGCCCCGTGACGGGCAACAGTGGCGAGTCGGGTGCCAATGGCTGAGTTCTCCGCCAGACGGGTCGTGGCCATTGCGGCTATTGTCGGCGCCCTGGTCGGGGCGGCGGTGGCAGCCGGGGTGGCCCTGGCGTCCACCAGCGGCAACAACAACAGCACGGCTTCGGCGTCGGGCACCAGCAGCTCGGTCACCACCGTCGCGGTGGTGCGGACCAACCTCACCACGTCGGTGCAGGTGGGCGGCTCCATCGGCTACGCCGGCTCCTACACGATCGCCGCTCCCTCGGGGGCAAGTGCCCAGGAGGTCAGCCAAGCGCAGCAGGCAGTGAACCAGGACCAGCAGGCCCTATCCGCCGACCAGACCGCCGAGACCGACGCGACCACCGCGGACAACCAGGCGATCGCGGCGGCCCAGACCTACGTCAACACCGCCCAGTCCACCCTCGGCGCGGACCAGGCCACTGAGACCCAGGACTGCGCCGGCACGGGGGCGTCCACGCCGGCGTGCAGCCAGGACAGCCAGAAGGTCAGCCAGGATAAGACCCAGCTGACCCAGGCCCAACAGCAGCTGGCGACCGCTCAGTCGACTGCGACCGGTCAACAAAACCAGAACCAGGCCAAGGTCGCCTCCGACCAGATCAAGCTCCAGGGTGATCAAGCCACCCTGGCGTTGTCGCAAGCCACCGCGATCAACCCGGGCACGACCTACACAGCCCTGCCCACGGTGGGCGACGTCATCAGCCAGGACCAGCCCGTCTACTCGGTCAGCAACGAACCAGTGCCGCTCCTCTATGGCTCCATCCCCGCCTAAAGCGCCTTCTCCGTCGGCATGTCCGACGGCGCAGACGTTGGTGAACTTACGCACGACCTGATCGCCCTCGGCTACGGCGCCGGTCTGACCCAGAGCAACCACTACTCGCCCGCCACGGCCAGCGCTGTGGAACGTTGGGAGCGCACACTCGGCTTGCCGGCGACGGGAGAGATCCTGCTCGGCCAGGTGGTCTTTGAGCCCGGTCCCATCCGGGTCACCTCGGTCACGCCTTCGGTCGGCTCGTCCGGCGGTGGCGGGGGGGTTGGCAGCGCCGGCGGCGGGGGCAGCGCCGGGGGCGGGGGCGGCACCGTGCTGACGGCCACGAGCACGACCCCCATCGTCACCGTCGACCTCGACGTGAGTCAGGAGTACCTGGTCAAGCCGGGCGACGCGGTGTCGATCGTCCTGCCCGACGGCACTTCGACCGTGGGGGGGCACATCAAGACGGTCGGCAACGTGGCCACCTGTCCGAGCGGCGGCGGCGCCGGCGCCGGCACCGGCGCCACAAACGGCTCCAGCACGGCCGCCCAGTCGACCTGCTCGTCGGGCGGCAGCGGCAGCAGCTCCACCCCGACAGTGCCGGTCACCATCACCTTGGACAGCACTTCGACGTTGGCGACCTTGGACCAGGCCCCGGTGAACGTCAACATCACCACGCAGCGGGCCAACGACGTCTTGGCCGTGCCGGTGAACGCCCTGCTCGCCCTCCAGGGCGGTGGGTTCGGCGTGGACGTGGTGAGCGGCACTACCAGCCATCTGGTCGGGGTCAGCACCGGCCTCTACTCCAACACACTGGTCCAAGTCAGCGGCTCGGGCATCAGCGCCGGCACCCGGGTCGAGGTGCCATCGTCGTGACGGTCACCGCCCCGATCCCGCTCCAGGAGGCCGCCGTGCCGGCGCCGGTCCTCGAGCTGATCGACGTGGTCAAGGAGTACCCCGGCGACCCACCGGTTGTGGCGCTCGCCGGTGTCGATCTGCGGATTGACCGAGGTCAGTTGGTCGCCATCGTCGGCCCGTCGGGGTCGGGCAAGAGCACCCTGCTCCACGTGATGGGCACCCTGGAGCGACCCACGCGCGGTGTGGTTCGCATCGCCGGAGAGGACACGTCGACCATGTCCGACACGCAGCTCTCGGGCTTGCGGGCCCGGCGCCTCGGCTTCGTCTTCCAGCAGTTCTTCCTGTTCGACAGCCTCAGCGTGCTCGACAACGTCGCCGACGGCCTGCTGTACCGGGGCGGTCGGTTGGCCGAGCGCCGCCGGCTGGCGCAGGTAGCAATCGAGCAGGTCGGGCTGGGTCATCGCGCCGGGCACCGGCCGAACCAGCTCTCGGGCGGCGAGCAGCAGCGCACCGCTATCGCCCGGGCCCTGGCCGGCCTGCCCGCACTGGTCATGGCCGACGAGCCCACCGGGAACCTGGACTCGGCGACGGGCGAATCCATCGTCGAACTTCTCCGCGAGCTGCACCGGGAGGGCACGACCATCGTGGTCATCACCCACGACCTCGACGTGGCCGCCGCCATGGAGCGGCGCATCGAGATCCGAGACGGGAGGATCATCGGTGATGCGCCGACCGGCTCCTGACAGCGGCACCGGCGGCTCCCGGCTGTCGCGTCCGGACCTGCTCCGGGTCGGGAGCCTGGGGCTGCGCAGTCGGCGGGTGCGGGCGTTGCTGTCCGCTCTCGGTATCAGCATCGGGATCGCCGCCATCGTGGGCGTGATCGGCATCTCCCAGTCGTCGAAGTCGGGCTTGCTGAACGAGCTGGGACAGCTCGCCAACTTGGTGACCGTGCAGCCCGGCAACACCGCCTTCGGCCAGCAGACCGAGCTGCCCACCACCTCCGTTGGCATGGTGGCGCGCATCGGACCGGTCACCAACGTGACCGAGATCGCCAGCATCGCCAACACCTACGTATACCGCAGCTCATTCATCCCGACCATCGACACCAACGGCATTTCGCTGAGCGCGACTGACGCCGCCCTGCCCGCCACCCTCGGCGCCAGCCTGGCTCACGGCGCGTTCTTGAACGCGGCGACCGCCCACTTCCCGGCGGTCGTCCTCGGTGCCGAGGCGGCCAGTCTGCTCGGCGTCAACAACTTGGCGAACCCGACCCAGGTGTGGATCGGCGGTCACGGGTTCACGGTGGTCGGCATCTTGAAGCCCGTGGAGCTGGTCTCCCAGATGGACTCCATGGCGTTCATTGGGTTCCCCATCGCCGAGCAGTACTTCGGCTTCGACGGCCACCCCTCCGAGCTCTACGTGCGGAGCGTGCCCAGCCAGATCAACGCAGTGGCCGCCGTGCTGCCCGCCACTGTGAGCCCGGCCAACCCCTCGGTCGTGGCCGTCAACTTCCCGTCGGACATCTTGAAAGCCGAGGTGGCCGCCAAGGGGGCGTACAACGGCCTGCTCCTCGGTCTCGGCGCCGTCGCCCTCCTCGTCGGCGGCGTCGGCATCGCCAACGTCATGGTCATCTCGGTCCTCGAGCGCCGCTCCGAGATCGGCCTGCGCCGGGCCCTCGGCGCCACGCGCCGCCATGTGGCCGAGCAGTTCCTGGCCGAGGCGCTGCTCTTGTCGGTCCTTGGTGGCGTGGCCGGCACCGTCATCGGCGTTGCGGCCACTGCCATCTACGCGGTCAGCCAGCACTGGTCGGTGACGATCCCCCTGTTGGCCCTCTACGGAGGCGTGGGCGCCGCTCTGGTCATCGGCGCCGTCGCCGGCCTGTACCCGTCGATGCGCGCCGCCCGCCTCTCGCCCACCGAGGCGTTGCGCACGGTATGAGCGCCCGAACCGCTGTCGGCGCGTCCTGACGCACTTGTGAAAACCCGACTTCCGCAAAATGCTGAGGTGCCCCGTGTCGGGCCTGGTCGTACTCGGACCGAACGCTGGCGGATCCGACGCCTTACGGGTTTAGTACTCGCCCTTGATCACGAAGTACGTGCCTCGGATGGTCCCTGCCAGCTTCGACTTCTGGCGTGCGAAATTGAACGAGCCCAACTCGGCGGGGACGTCCATCCCTTCGGAAAGCTTGAATCCGACGGCCCGCTTCGGATTCGGTCCGTCGAGCGTGTAGAGGACGTTGATCGAGAGCCCGCTCTCGTAGAACACGTAGGTCCAGCGGATGTTCTCCACCTGGAACGTCGTTGCCTCGAGCGGGGGCGACCCGATGACGATGCCCCGTTCCTCCTTGAGGATGCGGTGCACCAGGTCGATGTCATTCTTTGCCTTGGCAGCAGGCTCAACCGTGAAGACGTGGTCGTACTTGTTCTTGAAGTAGCGAGCTTCGTTTGCTCGGAGGCCGGCCAGCGCAGCCACCACGAGCGACGACTTCAGGCCGACCGTAGACACATTGACGAAATCTACGGAATAGCTCACAGACGGCTCAACCTTCGGGAAGCGCGGCAAAATCACGTTTGGCCTGCCGATACCAACCCATACCTTTGATCGGGTTCTTCCACCGGCCCTTCATGTCCTTCAAGGCAGCTTCGTGCTCCGTGTCACCGTTAGCGACCATCTCCTTGAGATGTCGATCTTGCGCCTTGATTACCTCGTCCGCAGTCGTGCCTTGGTGCGGAGAGTCGCACGGGCCACCAAGTTGCTCACACGTCATGGTCTTCATGCTCCTCGCTTCCTTTCCCTTTCTGACTGTTGCTTCGGAATCCCAACGTGATCCAAGAAGGTCAATCTCTCGACTTCGCCCGGACACGGACTATCTCCATGGTTGCCACGACATCTGGGTCAGCGATCAGCTCGACCTCGTGCACCAGGCCTGCCTCGTTGAGATGGAAGACGAATGCCACCTTGGTCGATCCGGCTTGGATCCAAGCGGCACCCAGCTCACCGTCGATGGTGACCGGTGCCGCTCCCCGGGTGCCGTTGAAGCGAGCAGCCACTGCGGCTGCCCCCATATACGCGGATTCCGAGCCCATCGTTTGCCCGACCAGGTCGGCGCGCATGACGGCGTCGGGCGCGAGCAGCGACAACAAGGTGTCAAGCTCCCCACCGCGAGCTGCAGTGAGGAATGCGTCGACGACGCGTTGGCTCTGGGCGCGCGCTACCTGTAATGCGGCAGGCTCCGGCACGCCCTGCACCTTGCGCCGCGCCCGGCTGGCCAACTGGCGGACAGCGGTACTTGAGCGCCCCATGACAGCGCCAACCTCGTCGAACGGATACCCGAAAACATCGTGCAGAACGAATGCAACCCGCTCGGCTGGTGCCAGGGCATCGAGGACGATCTGCATCGCGTCACCCGTCGCCTCGGCGAGCAGCGTGTCGCCTTCAGGGTCAGTCGGAGCATGGCCGTCAGGCACCATGGACTCCACCACCGACCTGGTACGCCGCCTGCGTAGATGGTCAAGGCAAAGCCGCGTCACGACGGTTGTGAGCCAGGCGGGGAGGTCATCGATTGCGTCCGTGCGGGAGAGTCGAAGCCAGGCTTCCTGAAGGACGTCGTCCGCATCGGCCTCCGACCCAAGTATCCGGACGACGATGGCGGTCAACCGGGGCCGCTCGGCGTCAAAATCTGTCAGTTCCACCGTGGTCACACCCTATTGACGCACGGCACCTCCAGAATGTGACTTCCACGCTCACGACGGGAAACCCCTGGTGGAATCAACAACGACGCTCGCACGACTCGGGCCGAAGGGGTATCCCCGTACGTGGGCAGGGGTCGCGCCACCACCGGGGTGTCCAGATCGGGCCGTTCCAAGCGGGTTTGCTCGCAGTTAGCACCGGTCGTCATCAGGAGAGCAGCTGCCACGGTCTGGTTGCAGGGTGACGTTGGGGTTTCCGTCACCCTCCCTGGTCGGGGGCAAGTTTGGCCGGGGTGACGTTCGGGGTGACATCCCTCCGGACAATGGGTGACGTCCGAGACACACGGTCCGGTTCAGAGCCCTGGAGGCTTGGTGCTCATGCTCGACGAATGCGCCACCATCGCCCCGCTCGGCGACGCCCCCAAGCTGGTCGCCGAACTCGGCGACCTGGGGATCACCACGGGCAAGTCGAGCTCGTGGACGCCACGACGGATGCCGGTGCTACCCATCGGGGACATCGCCAATCTGGCGCCAAACCACGCGGCGGTCGTGTTCCCTCACCTCCGACCGCGCATCGCGTATCTGCCCTCCTGGCGAGATGACCGGAGCCTTGCCGCGCTGGTCGGATCAGACAGACGGGCCGAGCCGATCGAGGGTGGCCGTGTCTGAGGGCGCTGGCGACGGTACGCCCGGCGGCCTTCCCACTCTCGTGAGGGACCTCCTTGCCGAGGTGGAGGCGCTTCGAGCCGATGTCGACGAGCTGAAGTCGCAGGAGTCTGCGTCAGCGATAGCCGGCAAGCAGGCTCGGGCCATGAAGCGAACCCTTCCTACTGAAGGCAAGCCGGTCGATCTCGCCGTTCTGGCCCAGTGGGTAGACAGCCTCCAGGACCGGTACGCGGCGGATGGGGACTGGCTCAAGCCGTGCTGGTGGCGCCACGGGTTTGTCGTCGAGGAGCTGGCCGCACTGCGCGTGGCGTGGCTGGCCGTGTACGATACAAGCGAGCCAGTCGATCCGTCAGCGGGAGTCAGGTGGCACGAAGGAGCCGAGAGAAGTCGTGAACGGATCCGACGGACGATCAGTGTCGGTCCGGGCTGTACCGCGGTGAGGCACAAGCCGGATGAACCGGTCACCGACGATACCCGCTGGTCTGAGGAGCTGGCCGTGCTCAGGGAGCAGCACGGGTCCGGCGCAGGTTGATTAGTCCCTCCTCGGAATCGCACAGCTCACCGAGGACGGCGTGGAGGTGAAGACTGGTCGTCCAAGTCCGTGATCTTGGGTGACACAAGGTGAACTTCTTCGGAGGAACCGGCTCAATGGGAGCTGGATCAGAGTCCGAACCCCTCGTCGAAAACGTGCCCAGAGTCGATGTCGTAGCTCCACTCGAACTGCGGTGGTTCAGCCAACGACGTCACGTCGCGTGCCGGATCGAGCCGTGCGGTTTTGAGGGCATCCACCCGATCCCACAATGATGAGAGCCATGCCTCGTCAGGCCCGCTGCCCTGGGTGCCGGGAGCAGCGAAACCTGCCGACCCGACGACAGAGACAGCTCTTTGCCAGTGGGCACCCTGCTCGGGGTCGAGGGGTTCAGGGCCGAGCCCATCGGCGGTGGTGACGTTCCAGTGGGCCCGGTAGGCCTCGATCGCACCTGCGGCGGATTGCCAGCGTTCAACTCCGGTGATGCGCTCGGGAAGCGGCCCGAGCACGGCCGTCGTGTGCTCCGGTTGGCTGTAGGCCGCGGCCTGGCCGAGTCGGTACTCGTGACGACGGAGGTCTCTGTCCAGCTCCGACCACCTCTCGATCTCAGCCTGGTGAGCATCCACCCAGGCGTCGCGCCGCGGCGCGGCGATGAGGTTCGCCACGTCGTCTTCGGCTCCGGCCCTGGTCTGTTCGGCACCCGACCTCTCCAAGGGCCCGGGGAAGGAGTCGACCGGTGCGTGATGGGCGATCCACCGCTCGAGGCTGGCGTGTTCGCGGTAGGCGGAGGCAAAGTCGTCGGGGGACACTGTGGGCCAGGTCGGGAGGCGGTCCCGGGCCATGGTCTGTTCCCGATTCTCCGAGAGGGTGCTGACGAGTGAGTCGAGGGCGTCGCGCTGTGCCAGGTCGTGGGCCGCGTGACCGATCTCCCACCTCGGGTTCTCCGGGGAGGCGACATAGAGGTTGTTCGACAGCCGGCCCCGGGACAGCGCGGTGTAGCCGGCTTCTTGGTAGAGGCTGTCGCCAGCGAGCCCAAAGGTGTGGTCGACCGTGATCCCCTGTGAGCGGAACACGGTCAGCGCGTAGCCGAGACTGGTGGAGGTCTCGGCGTAGGTGCGGGGGAGAACGGCGCGGCGCCCGTCGTCGAGTTGGACAATCAGCGAGCCCATCTCTTTGCTGCGCACCTCTTCGGCGATGCGACTGGCAACGTCACCCTGCGTTCGGCGAACGTCACCCTCCCTGGTCACAGCGTTGCCAGTGTCGGCGAGCGCCACCACGGTGGCGAACGTGCCGTTGCGCAGCCGGACCAGCTCGGGACGACGACTGGTGTCAGCGAGGTCAGCGCAACGCACCCGCTGGTTCTTCTCGAAGATGACCCGGTCACCGACGCTGAAGGCCTTGGCGCCGATCCTGATCTCGGCCCCCAGCTCACCGCCGGCCTGGCGGCGAGCCCGGACCATGTCGTTGAGGGCGGCGACGTCGGAGCGCCGCACGGCCAGGATCGCGGTTGTGTGGTCGCGATGGACGCCCCACCAGTCCTCCACGATGCGCTGACGGGCCTGGTCGATGGTCCCGGCGATCGTCACCCTTCCGTGTTCGACATAGGCGTGAACGGCCGGGGTGACGTTGCCGTGGCGGAGAGCGACGAGGGCGTCGCGTTCCCACTGCTGGTCCGAGCCGGCCTGGCGGCGGTTGGTGGTGAGTGTCACGACGTGGGTGCCCAGCTCCCTCGAGAGGGAGCGCAGCGCCCCACCGGCGTCGATGGAGGAGAGTTGCCGGTTGTCGCCGAGCAAGACGAGCTTGGCTCCTGTGACATCGACGTAGGAACGGAGCTGGTCGAGCGGGCGGCTGCCGACCATCGACGCCTCGTCGAGGACGATCACGTGGTGACTGGTGAGGCCACCGGCTTCTCGGAGATCGGCCAGCAGCTGGGTGAGCGACGAGGATGGGATTCCCGTGCCGGCCTCGAGGTCGGCGGCCGTCCGCGCCGCCACCGCCGTGCCGATGACTCGGAATCCGGCCTCCTCCCAGCCGATCCGGGCGGCCCCGAGCATGGTCGTCTTGCCCGTTCCCGTCTGGCCGATCACCAGGTCGTAGCCATTACCTGAGGTGAGCAGTGCCCGGACACCGTCGGCCTGTTCACCGTCGAGATGGGAGTGGACCCCGAGAACGTGTTCGACCGTGGCGGGGGCGACTTGGCCGGTTCCCTCCCCCATTCGTGCGACGGCGGAACCGATGATGCGTTGCTCGGCGGCCAGAAGCTCGGTGGTCGTGTAGCGGCGGTCGCCGCTGGTGGCCGGGACGACGTGGCCGCTCCGGGTCCGGATGTGCTCGGTGCCGGCACCGGGGTCGGCCAGGACACGGACCACCCCGTCCCGTTCGAGGAATCTGGCCGTCAACGCCGCCGCCTCGTCGGGGGTGACGTCGAATGCCCTGGCCACGGCGCTGATGGCGTCACGCCGGGAGAAGCTCGATCCGAGCAGGGTGACGGGCAATGCCCTGATGCTGGGGGCGCCGGAGTTCGAGAGATGCTGCTCGTCGATCTCCCAGTCGTCGAGCGACACGCCGTTCTCGCCGGCGAGGACCCGAAAGACCTGCTCCACATCTGCGGCACCGGCTGGGGTAATCGTCTCTGTGCCCAGGCCAGCGGTGATGTCCTCGACAGTGGCCTTCCGAGTGCCGTCTTCGCCGTCGGCAAGATCGATGCAGGAGAGTTGATCCGACCACCTGGCACGAAGCAGGTCGGCCGAAATCGTCTGATCTGGCTTGCGCGCTCGGGTGGCGAGCGCTGCTTTGGCTGCCGCGGCGGCCGAGCTGCTCCCTCGCTCCTCCATCGCCTGCTCGATGTCGGCCCGGCGCGTCGAGAACGCCCGCAGGACGCTCTTCGGTACGTCACGCAGCTCGCTCAGACCATTACGCCGGATGTCCCAGGCGAGGCCGAGCGGTGCGAGTTCGGCCCGCAAGGCGGACCGGTAGAGCGTCCCGCCGGTCATCTTCCAAGCGAAGAGGTGCCTCCCGTCAGGAGCGGACCAGCGACCGTCTGCGCCCTGGACCAGGTTGGGAACGACCACATGGGTGTGAAGCTGGGGATCGCCCGCCCGACTGGTGCGGTGTCGGAACGCCGCGCCGATGAACCCATCGGCTTCAACGAGGTGCTTCCCGTCACGTCCTCGGCGGGCGTAGCAGGCCTCCTTGGAGAGGTGGTCGAGCACCGCGCCGACTGCCCGGTCGTGGGCAGCGGAGATCGTTTCACGGACCTCGTCCGATCCGAACGCCCACAGGAGAGAGACCCCCTTGGGGGTAGAGAACGTCAGGTCGTAGCCGGGACGACGCTCCGGACGGAGCTGTACCCCGAGGCTCACTCCGGCAGCCGAAGTGCCCGCGAGTAGGTTGCGGAGCATGTCGGCGTCGACTTGGCCGACCAGCCCAAGCCGTTCGGCGGTAGCCCCGATCCATTGTCCCGGTGCCTCGCCCCGGCCGAGGTAGTAGTCGTCCACATTGTTGGCGACCTTGTCGAGGTAGTACTCGGCGCCGCCGGAGGTGCCCAGCCGGCCTATCGACAGCATCGAAGAGCCCAGCAGTGAGCACATCGAGACCGATCCACGCTCCTATGGTCCGGATCGACGTCACCCTGAACGTCACCCCAGAATCCGATGGGCTTTTGACCTGGGACAACATCGACCTGGTAGCGACGGTGTATTCCGCCCGGAGGGCGGATCGGCATCCGATGATGCACAGGTGTGGAATGTTTCGTACAGGTCCGGCGAAGCCGATGGGTGGGCATAACGAAGACCCCTTCCTCGATGGAAGGGGTCTTCGTGTGGGGCCCCGCACTGCGCTCAACGCCCACAGGGAACCAACGATTGTGATCTGACCGGCTCTGGTTGCCACCACTCCCAAGTCCTCCCCAACGGCGCGAGAGCCACACCAGGGTCCGGCTCCGCCTCGGAGCAGGGCTCGCCCTTGCTCCGATGGGCGCGTCCTTGCCGGCATCGACAGGCGGGGTCAAGGGACGGCCTCCGGCCGAGCGAGGAAGTGGAGCCCGGTGCCCGAGTTCGAGCGGTAACGAGCTGCACAGCCTACGGGCAGCGTGGCGGAGCCCCACAGCGGCCCTTGACGCCGGATGGCGTTGACGGCCACAACCGTTGGCCAGGCGCCGGTCGAGCTGGACGCAGCGCCAGAGGGGACCCGAAGGCGAGCCTCCAAATGGCGACCCGGACCACTCCGGTCCCTCAAGGTCAGAGAACCCAGGGAGGGTGACGTCATCGGCAGGTCCAAGGTGACATTCGACGTGGGTGATCGCCAACGTCACCCTTCGGCGGGGAATTCGGTTCCCCCAAGGGGGTGACGTTCAGGGTGACGTTGATTCGGAAGATTGGTTCATGAACGACTTCGCAGACCTCCTGACATTGCTCCCCGCTCCTCCCGTAGCGATCCGCGACGCTGCGCATCGAGGGACCTGCTGATGGACAAGCTCCTACTCACACCCCAGGAAGCAGGCGCGGTCCTGTCGATCGGGCGCACCAAGGTC
>Ga0307374_10001561_pt1 | contig 42340 bp, 49 predicted proteins | sample OX3MG_FD_202532 | JGI IMG/M metagenome (GOLD analysis project Ga0307374, IMG submission 202532) | Soil microbial communities from Risofladan, Vaasa, Finland - OX-3 | ecosystem: Environmental > Terrestrial > Soil > Coastal area > Acid sulfate soil | place: Finland: Risofladan, Vaasa | collected...
CCCCGAATCTTCGAAGGCGCGAGTCCCGCCAATGTCGATTGACCAAGCGAGGGCAGAATGTGCTTGTCGAGTACGTACCGATACAACTCTCTTGTTCGAACAGCTAAATCTGGGCGACGTTTGAGCCTGTCAACGCGCATCGAAAGTAGCCACACCTGTGCATCGAAAACAGCCACACGTGGTTAGTGCCTTCAGTCTGCCTGAAGAACGTGGCTGACGCCAACTTCTCTCAGGACTTTCTCGTCCGTGACCGCCTTGTGGCGTCCTGGAGTCGGTAACTTTCTCCCTTCGTCTCGATGATCTTGCAGCGGTGCGTCAACCGGTCGAGTGTGGCCCCGGTGAGCCGTTCTGAGCCCAACACCTCGGTCCAGTTCTCAAAGGGCAGGTTGGTCGTGACCATCACGCTCGAGCGCTCGTAGGCCGTGGCGATCACGTCGAAGAGCAGCTCCGCGCCGACCTTGGTGGCAGGCACGTAGCCAAGCTCGTCGAGCACCAGCAGGTCCAACTTCGAGAGCTGGGTCTTGAGGCGTGCGAGCACCCGCTGGTCCTTCGCCTCGATGAGCATCGTCACCAGTTCGGTCACCCGGAAGAACCGGACCTTGTAGCCCTTGGCACAGGCCTCGGCGGCGATCGCCGTCGCGAGGTGGCTTTTGCCGGTGCCGGGATTTCCGATGAAGAGCACGTTCTCTCGTTCGTCGATGAACGAGCAGCGTGCGAGCTCTAGGACCATCATCTTGTTGACGCTCGGTCTCGCCAGGAAGTCGAAGGTGGTGAGTGACTTGGTGGTCGGGAACTTGGCCGCCTTCATCCGACGCTCAGCGGCCTTGCGCTCGCGCTCGAGCAACTCCAGCTCGCAGATTTGCAATAGGTAGCTGAGGTGGTCGACGTTGTCACTCGCCGCCTGAGCCGCTACCTTCTCGCATTCGCTGCCGATCGTGGGCAACCGCAGGGCCTTCAGGTGGTGGCGCAGCAGCACCATCGACTTCGCTTCGAGGCGCTTCATGAGCCGACCGCCGTGAGGGTGCGGTAGGCGGCGAGGTCCACCGCTTCGAGTGAGACGGCGCGCAAGTGCGCGTGGCCATCGAGACTGAACAGCTCGACCGGCGTCTCGTTCTTCGCCCGTATGAGCAGCTCGACGACGTCCGCGTTCACGCTCAACATCACCGCGGCGCGCTCGACGGCGAGGCGAAGGTCGCGCATCGAGTAACGCTCGAGGAGTCGCAGCACCTTGATGAACTCTTTGGTGCCGCTTCGTCCCAGGTCGACCTCGAGTCGTCGGCGCAGCGACCAGAAGCACGCCGGCAACTGCCACTGCTCAAGGGGTCGTGCCGCGTCGAAGGCGCCGGGCTTTCGTTCGAGCAACGCCAGGTAGTGAACCGGTTCATAGAAGGTCTGTTCGCGTTCCCAGCAGCGCGCGTGCGTCGCCACGAGGTGTCCCTGGGCGACGAACTTCACCGTCTCGACCCCGCCGATGACGACCACATTCTGGTGGGCGTAGGCCGTGGGGACCGAGTAGTCGTTGCGGTCAAAGCGCACGAGCGAAAGCGAGTTGGCCTTGGCGTAGGAGACCTTGCGCGACTCGAAGGCGGTCTTGGGGAAGCCCAGCATCGCCGCGCGATCGGTCTCCAGGCGTTCGCGCTTGGACTCGGTCTGTCCGCGCAACGTGCGGTCCAACTCCTCCTCGCAGCGTCGCGCCAAGTAGGCGTTGAGCTCAGCGAAGCTCGTAAAGCTCGGCACCGGGACTAAGAAGTTGCGCCGGTGATAACCAACGAGCGATTCCACGTGGCCCTTCTCGTTGCCCCGCGCGACCCGACAGAACCGGTGCGTGAAGAGGTAGTGGCTCTCCAGGCGCAAGAACTCGGTCGTGAGCTCGCGGTTGGGGCCTCCCAACACCTTCTTCACCGCGACCGTGGTGTTGTCGTAGGCGATCTTGGTGGGCACGCCGCCGAAGAACTCGAAGGCGTCGTCGTGGGCCTTCTGGAAGGTCTCGGTGCACTCGCGCGGATAGGCCGTGACGTTGAAGGCGTCGCTGTAGGGCAGGCTCATCACCGCGAGGGCGGCCTTGCGTCGCACGCCCGCGATCTCGACGACCGCCTCGCCGAAGTCGAACTGGGCCTCGCCCGGCGGCTGGGAGAGCGGCACGAACACCTCGCGGTGGCGGTGGTCGATCTCGGCCAGGTAGCGCCGGACGTGACTCTCGGAACCTTGGTAGCCGTGCTCGTCGCGCAGGCGCTCGAAGATGCGCTTGGCGGTGTGGCGCTGCTTCTTGGGGGCGGTCTTGTCGACCTCGAGGATCTGGTCGATCACCCCGAGATAGGGTCCAAGCTTGGGTCGGGGTCGCTCACCCTGGCCCTGCTGATAGCCCGGCGGCTCGACGTTCTCGAGCATCTTGGCAACCGTGTGGTGGCTAAGGCCGTAGTCGCGGCAGATTTGTCGCACCGAGACCTTCTCAACCAGTACTTTTCGTCGAATCTCCGTCCAAACTTGCATGTTGCTGTGCACCCTTCTCCCGTTTCGCTGGCTGATTCCCTGAGGAACCAACTTGCCAGCCGGGGCTGTTGGGTGTGGCTGTTTTCGATGCACATTTCAGAGGCGAAGTGTGGCTACTTTCGATGCGCGTTTACAATATAGCTCATTCCCTTAGTTACTCTCTACAGGATTACGAAGTAGGTCACTCTCTAGATCACTTCATCGAGCAAACCGGCCAGGCCGAAAATTAGGTCGCCCATGCATACGGAGTTGAATGCTTACTTCGTTCTTCGTACGGAGGTTGAATGCATTCCGGCGAATTGCATCCTTCATTCACCGGGAGACAATCTGATCGGACGCAACGGGGTGATAGACAGCACATCGCTGGCTTCGGTGATTGTGCGCCGCAGCGTACGCACCAACGCGATATGCGGTCTCCTTCCCGACCTGAACCACCCGTTCGAGGTGCGTGCGCACCACCACGTCGACCTCCCAATGGAAGGCCGCAGCCATCCCCTGGGGAGCGAGTTAGGCGCGCCTAAAGCGCTCCTCTCCGGTTCCCAACCAAAATAGCGTTCTGCGAATTTTCCCCCGAATGGCTGAAGCGGGAACGACCGCGCAATTCATTGGACTTCTGAATTCGGGTCCAGTGAAGTCGTGAGACGAGCGTCGGTCATATCGTTCGCTGCACTGGAGACACAAGGCAGGTTGTTGTTTAATCTACGCTTTGATGCCGGCTGGAGAGGTTCCTCAATTATGTGTCCGACACCTAAATCCTTTGAAACGCATCGGGCCCTTGGCGGCACCAAATGAATTGCTTCTAACCTGCGTTTCGCTCGAACTATTTGATCAGCTACTGCGACCTTGTCAGTCGTAATGTCGAAACGCCTTCCATGCAGTGGCCCAAGAGCCCTTCAACCCGCTCACGAGGTAGATTTCGACCCCCTCCTCATCATTCTTGACCCCGATACCGTTCTCGAACGAAGCGACGGTCCGGACCTGGGAGAACTCACGCCGGAGCAGCGCCGGGTCGATGCCGACCACGACGGCTGAGCGGTCGGCCGGTGGAGGGGGACCCCAAAGCCAGAAGTTGTTATTGCCGCTGTAGGCTTGGGGAAGCCCGAAACTGGCATCGTAGCGATCGATCGCTCCCGCCTCCCCGTAGTTTTGGGTCAGGATCGTCGTGCTCCTTCTCACCGAGGCAGGCAATGATTGATACTCCCGGGCAACCAAGGCCACGAGGCGGGGCCAGGCAATTGTTTCGGCGAGGTCGTAGTTGATTTTCTGCAGCGGGGCAGCATGTAAGGCCCGAGCCGGCAGGATCGGTATTGCCACCGGCAACACAACGGCGCAGGAAAGCACCAGTGCCGAGGTGAATGTCACAAGACGCCACTTTGAACTCTTAGCGTCAATTGCGACCGGACGCCTCAACAGCCAGCGCTCGAGAGGGACCGAACCAGCCGCAAAGAGGAAGGTAAAGATTGCGCCCGGGTAGTAGGCCTTGCCACCGGAGAGGAAACCAAGAACCAGCACGACGGCCGAAGCGATCGCGACCGGACGAAAACGGCGCGCGGACGAAATCCGTAAAGACCAAACAAGCCCGGCAATCCAGACCGGGGTAAGTGCGAAGCCAGTGTAGACGACCTGAGCCGGCAAATAGAGGGACCGATTGTGACCGGCTGAACCCTGCAACGACCGAAACACGTCAAAGTTCGGCCAGTGATGGACTGCCTGCCAGGCTAGGTCTGGAGCGGTGAGTGCCGCGGCCAGGACGGCGCCGATGACGAGGTACCGGCTTTGCAACATTCTCCGGTACGGGGTGGCCATGAATCCAATGACCAGCGCCACGACCAAGAACGCAATATTCCACTTAGCCTCGGCACCAATTCCGATCGACGCACCGATGGCCAGCCAATAGCGACGGTCTCCGCGCTCGAGCAGTCGCAGGACCAAGAATAAAGTGAGAGCCCAGAAGTCGAAGTCGAGGGTCGTCGTCGTGAACAAATGTTCGGTCCCGATGTACTCGCCACAGGTGGCCGCGGCCAATGCTGCAAATATCTGTCCGATTCGGCCAGCACCGAGCATTCGACTCATCGCCGCGGTCATGACCACCAAAAACGAAAGGCCGAGCGCTGGGAAAACGCGCAGTCCAACTAACGAGTTACCGAACACGGCGGACATCAATCTGACGGCGACGGGCGTCAAGGGCGGTTGATCGACGTAACCGAAAGCCAGATGTCGGGAGGCCTGAAGAAAATAAAGCTCATCTCGGTGGTAGCCGTATCGAGCGCTCACCGCCATCTCAAGGGCGAAGGCCGCTGCCGCGATGCCGGCAATTGCGATTACCGGCACCTTTCCAGGCGCATTGGTTCCTGTACCCGGCGACTCGACTGGCAACGCGGGCAACTCGGATGGGTTCGAAATGATGGTCGTCAATCTCATGCACCCATTGTGACGGCACCAGGGCGCGGCGTCATCGGGCGCACGCATGATTTGTAGACTCCGACGTGAGTCCCAGCCAGCGGCACCCGTCAGACTGTTTGTCCTTCTTCGGTTGTAGAGAGAAGATCCTCCTGGCGAATGAGTTCGTCCCGCATAGCTCCGTCTACTATCGACCTATGCGGGAACTAATACTGAGGGTCGCAAAATTTCCGCCACGCTCTACCGACCTGGTCTTGGCAACTACTCTATCGATGATAGAGGTGGCCACACTGTTGGCCTATCAAAGTAAATTGCACCCGTTTCCTCTCGCGGTCGTCCTGGTAATTGCGCAGAATGCACCCCTCGTTTTTCGTCGGGACCACCCGATCACAACCTTTGTCATAATCGGCGGCGCCCGGATTGCCTACGACGTTCTGGGGTTCGGCTTCGCCCCATTGCCTCTCGGTCCCGCGATTGCCGTATTCACGGTGGCGGCCACCTGCTCTCCAAAGGTGCGGACCGTCGTCGGCGTACTGTTGGCCGCCGGTATCGGGATATCTCAGTTCTCTGCCGGGCATAACCAGCCGTATGACATCACCATGGCAGTCCTCGTTTTCATCACGGCGTGGATGGCAGGCGTCGTGAGTCGGACAAGACATTCCTACCTGGAAGAGGTGGAGGACCGCGCTCGCCAAGCCGAGAGGAATCGTGAGCGGGACGTGGCTCGAGCAGCGGACGAAGAACGCACCCGCATCGCCCGTGAACTGCATGACGTGGTAGCACACCACGTAAGCCTGATCGCCGTTCAGGCTGAAGCAGTCGCTTCACTGCTTCCCGACCGGCCCGGTGAGGCCAGTCGGTCGATCGATGTGATTGGAACGACTGCCCGCCAGGCACTGACCGAACTGAGAAGGCTTCTCGGGGTCTTGCGCAGTCCATCCCAGAGTCCCGAGAAAGCACCTGCTCCTTCGCTCAAAGAACTCCACGTCGTTCTGGACCAGGTGCGTTCTGCCGGGTTACGGGTCGACTTCAGTGTCGTCGGCACGCCGTGCGCACTGGCACCAAGCATCGATTTGACGGCGTACCGCATTGTCCAAGAGGCTCTGACCAATGTCGTGCGCCACGCCGCCCGCACCTCCAAGGTAGAAGTGATCGTGTCCTACGAGCCGAGTTTCGTCTCTGTGCACATCGCCGACTCCGGGCCAGGATCCTTTATCTCACCAGCACCGGCTTGCGTTCAAACGCCTTCGAAGCCGATTCCCGCCAGCAGCCCCGGCTTCGGTTTGGCCGGAATCGCCGAACGCGTCGCCTCGTGTGACGGCAATCTCACTGTTGGTCCCACGGACATCGGCGGATTTGCCGTCCGAGCCCGCTTGCCGATTCGATGACCACCCCTCGGTTGGTACAGTCCATCCGTGTGGTCGTGGCCGATGACCAGGAACTTGTGCGTTCGGGCTTCTGCGTAATCCTCGAGGCAACCGACGGCATCGACGTGGTTGCGGAGGCAGCAAACGGGATGGAGGCTGTGTCCGCGACATTGGCCCACCAGCCCGATGTCGTGTTGATGGATATCCGCATGCCGGAAATGGACGGCCTCGAGGCCACGCGCCTTATCAAAAGGGATCAGGCGACAGCGGGTACCAAGGTAGTGATTCTTACCACTTTCGATCTCGATGACTACGTGTACGAGGCTCTGCGCGCGGGGGCGAGCGGCTTCCTCCTCAAAGACTCCCCGCGTCACGACCTGATCGCCGCCATCCGCGCCGCGGCGGCGGGAGATGCCTTGCTTGCGCCCTCGGTAGCGCGCCGACTCATCGAAAGGTTCGCGCGCCGTCCGCAAGAGGCGGCGCCACCTCCATCCAGTGTAGCGTCGCTCACTGGCCGAGAACGCGAGATCCTGCTTCTGCTAGCGCGGGGTCGCAGTAACGTCGAGATCGCTGTCGAGCTTTTCATTAGCGAGACGACCGTTAAGACCCATGTCGGACACATCCTCAACAAGATAGGTCTCCGTGACCGGGTGCAAGCCGTGATTCTCGCTTATGAAACTGGCATCGTGGTTCCGGGCGACCAGACTGAATAAGAGTTCTTCCAGATCCAGTCCTTCTCCATCTCCGGCGCTCAGTATTCGCGGTACGCGTAGGGATTGCATGTCACGTAGGGGTCCCTGCCTCTCCTCAAATTCGACGAGCTCCGCGATCTCCGTGAGACCACCGACAAGAAGAAAGGTGCCGAGGGCCGTGTCTTCGCCGATAATTGACGGGCATAATTGTTGGCGTCCCCTGTAATGGTGTAATTCCTAAGGTCCTTTATGAGGAGGGGCCACCGGAGCAATCATTAAAGTGTCTGTCCAAGACACGAAAGGAATTCTCCGATGACCCATCACGATCTGGATGTATCCGAGCTGCTCGAACAACTCAACCGCAACCATGTGGCGACCTCGTTCGCCACATGGTCTTGTTCCTCTATGAGGCGCTGATCGACACCGAGGCAACGAGCGGCGTCCAGACCGAACGCCACGGGCGCACGATGATACGAACCAACCAACGAAACGGCTCGCGACCTCCTGTGCGCACGACGAAGGCCGGCGGCGCGGAGTTGAGGATTCCAAAACTAGGCCACGGCTCGTTCTTTCCTAATGTGCTCGAACGACGTCGTCGCATGGCCAGGTTCTCTATGCCGTCGTCATAGACGCGTACGTCCACAAGGTCTCTACCCGCGAGGTGGACGATCTGGTCGGCGCACTCTGGGTCGGACGAGGGAAACTCCAAGAGTGAAGAGCAACGAATCTGTGCGGGTCTCGACGAAGAGAAGAGGGACTTTCGACGGCGCAGCCTCTCTCACCTGGCCTCTCCCTGCCTGCTCTGTGACGCCACCTCCGTGAAGGCCCTCGCGGGTGGACGGGTCGTCTCTCGAGTCGTCACTACCATCGTCGTCGAATGATTCCAGTCGCGAGGTCCTGGGCGCCGCCATTGGCGACTCCGAAGACGCAGTCCTTTGGACCGAGTTCTTACAGTCACTACGAGGTCGCGGTCTTCACGGAGTTCGGCTTGTCATCCGTGATTCGCCTGGGCCGCAAGGCCGCCATTGCCAAGGTCTTTCGAGAGGCCACCTGGCAGCGCTGTCGGGTGCACTTCATGCGCAACGTCCTCGTAAAGGTGCCGCGCACCCAAAAGGCCATGGTCGCCGCGATGGTGCGCACGATCTTCGCCCCGCCCGACGCCACGCACGTCGCACGTCAGCTGAAAGAAGTGGCCGCTACGATGAAGCGCCAGTCCCCAATCGTCGCCGAGTTGCATCTTGGATGCCAGCGAAGTCGTCACAGCCTTTTGTCACTTTCGTTCGAACCACTTGCACAAGATTTGGTCGACCAACTCACCCGAGTGGTTCAACGCCGAGATCGAACGACAAACCAACGTGGTCGGAATTTTCCCCAACGACGTGGTGGCGCTTCGAGTCATCACCGCGATGGGCGTTGGAGCCCGCGATGAATAGAGCGTCTCGGAGCGTCGTCATCTAAGTCAAGAGTCCATGGATCTGTTGAAATCCGACGCGTCGATCTCAACGCCAAAGCCCATCGCCGAAGTCAAGTGCAAAGATGTGCATCGAGAGATACTCCGTCGGAGTTGCACCACTCGAGGCGTCGTGTTCGAGTAATGACAACGCTGCAGGCAATCACTTTCAGGAGCAAGCCATTCCTGAGTGCTTGCAGACGGTTATCATTTCTGAATGATCCGATCTAGCGTACTGCGTGAACTTTATGACAAGCAGATACGGCCCACAGAAGCGGCACACCTCCCGCCGCTTGTCTATGCGGAAACTGATGGCCCGATCGATCGCATTGTGGGGCAGCATCGTGGATTAATTAGTGCTCCTCCTGACCTCCGACTTGGCACCACTGCACTAGATGCGCTGATTGTCCGCCAGCGCGACTTCTTTGCAGCTCGAAACGAAGCTGTCGAGTGGAAAATTAGGGGCCACGACAAACCCTCGAACATTGAAGAACGACTGATCGCTGCCGGTTTCATTGCAGAAGAACCTGGGACCTTAATGATTGGCATGACCGATGATTTGGCCCGTCACGACGCACGGTTACCTGTATCCGTCACTCTTCGTCGGACCTTTGACGAATCGGACATGCATCGGATCGCTTCGATGGAGTCGCGGGTCTGGGACGATGATTTGGCCTGGTTGGCCCGTGATCTGATCCTGTGGTTGCGGGGCGGTCCACAGCAGATAGCGGTCTTCGTAGTTGAAACGGCAGATGAAGTTGTCTCAGCGGCGTGGTTGGTGTGTAAGCCAATAGCAGGAGTAGGTGGACTCTGGGGAGGTTCGACATTAGTTGACTGGCGTCGTCAAGGGATCTATCGAGCATTGGTGGCCCGCCGCGCCCAACTCGCCCAGGAATCCGACGTTCACTATCTCCAGGTCGATGCGTCGGTTAAGAGTCGTCCGATTCTAGAACAATTAGGATTCGTCGCCATCACCACGGCGATCAATTACGTCTGGACGAAAGAACCGGGAGCGCCACGCTGAGATATTAGAAGTACTGCGAAGCTCTCCTCGGGTGCAGTTGAAGTGGCCCTTGGTCGATGGCAGATCTCTGCCAGTTGGAAGGGATCGGGCATTGACCAAACACCTTGCAAGCAACGGCAGCGTGGAGTAGAAAGTAGACGCGTGAGCGCCGACGACCGACTTGTTGGTCAAATGTCTGACCTGTCGGAAGTAAGAAGTTCCGCATTGTTTCACGGCTTTGATCCAAGGTCGAGGGGAGCCAGACGACAGAGGGGTTTATCGCAATGAACGAGTTAGATCGTGCCAGGTACATTTCGCTCACCACCTTCAAAATGGACGGGTCGCCCGTCTCGAGCGCGGTGTGGATCACAGGGAATGCCGGCGTCTATGTGTTTACGACTGGTGACAAAACGTGGAAGACGAAGCGACTGTTGCGCAACTCGTCAGTCCAAGTGCACGTCTGCGACATGCGAGGTCGGGTCAAGCCGCAGGCGATCAGATACGTGGGTACAGGAGCGGTAATGACTGCAGCGGATGCCGTGGCTACGGCCGAACGAGCGTTAGCGGTGAAGTACGGCTGGCAATTCCGCGCCACCAAGCTTGTCGACCGAATTAAGGGTCTCTTCGGCGGGATGCAGCGTCAAGAACCTGTAGCCGTCCAGCTCTCGCTCAGTAAAGGTGGACACGACGCCATGGCAGTGTGTCCCACCGCTTTCCGAGTCCCGTCCGTGACGATTACCCCAACCCATGAGGAGGAAGGCCATTCGCTGAAGGGCAACTTCTGATCTGAGTGGGTGATTCGCCAACGAGGTTTTGGCCCCCGCAGCGTCTTCCAACTCCGGATACACCAGCGTTACATCGAGTCCAAGATTTGGCATCGGGAGTTGGTGCCGAGTCATTGACAAGGACCAAGTCATAGAGTTACGTGAAGTGATCGTGAACCTTTAGCGGCCGACAAAATGTGTTCGACCGCTTTGGCGAAACCGTGTCGGTCAAGCATGTAACGGCGATGCTCTCATTGTCGCGCTCTCGCCGCTTGGTCGGTCTCGCTATTCCCGAGGACATCTTCGAAGTTATCGAAGCAACTAAGAAGCAGAGTGCGAAAGGGAGTACGTCTCCGACCGGCACTTTGAAGGGAGCGAGCTCGAGCGTATTCATCGTGCGTGCCGCAGCGACACAATTCCACTTCGAGGGGTGCGAGACATCGCGCTGATCTCAGTGACGGCGAGGACAGCGGCCCGACGAAGTGAAATTACTCGCGTGGCTATTGACGTCCTAGGTTTTCATCGTGGGACGCTCCAGTTAAGAGCCAAGGGTAGCGAATCGAGAGGGCCTTGGTCCAGGACGCGCCGTTGGATCACGTCGATCAGTGCCTCGGCCATCGAGGAAGCGAGTCTGGTCCATTTTTGAAATCACTTCAAATGGGTGGCAAGGTTTTTGAGCGAGGACTCTCGGAGCACCATTTCTGGAAACTGATGCGGGCAAGCTTCGCCACGGTCAAGGTCGAGCCGCCGGTTTTGCCACACGACCTTGGAAGTTGGCTTACCACGTCTCTGCTCGACAAAGGGACCGAATCTTCACCGTCGCTCGCAATGTGGGACATCGAAGTGTGCAAAGCACTGTGCGACACGATTGTCGGTTGTTGACGCGGCTGCTCGGCGTCGTGGATGGACTGGCGCTCTCGGCAGTTGGCGACCTTACTCAAAAAGTCTGGCCACCGTCAAGTGGGACGTCGGGTAAGGAACACGAACTCTCGGCCCGGTCGGTCCGGCGCATCTCTGACCTCGTCGACTTCGAAGCCATCCTCCTTCAAGGAGCTCGAGTTCGTCGTAGCTTCGGAATCGCAGCGTCGAGTCCGGGGTGTACGTCGCATCGTCAGCCGCAAAGACGTACGTCGTACGAAATGAGACCGTGCCAGCGCGCACTTCGGTTACCCCAACCCATGACTCGACCGGTCCGACATCGGCAAGCACCGCGCGGCCGTGCGACGCCTCTCGGGTCCACCGAAGCCGCGCCTGGTTCTCGGGCACGCGGCTCTCAAAAGCCATGTAGCCATCGGGTCGCAGGGCCCGGCGGCAAGCTTTGAGTGTGGCTGACCATTCGTCGTCGTCGACAAAGACTTGAGCGACATTCCGCGTCATCGTAGTGAGGTCGACCTGAAGTGCTGGCAACGCATTCACGTCGCCGTGTACCCAGGTGACTCGATTCGCTCCAGGCTTCACACGAGCGACGTCCAAGACTGCTCCAGACCGACAGCGTCAGTACCTTTGCTTGCCAAAATGCACGCGAGGGTCCCAGTTGATTCAGCAAGTCCGGTGCACTCCACCAGATTGGAGGTGACGCCCCAACGAGACCACGATCCAGCATCTCGAGGCATCAAGTGGATCATGTTGGGTGTCCGCGGCGACTGCTCACGAACGCCACCCATACGTCGGTTCGCCGAACGCCGATGCACAAGGATCGTGTGCCGCCCTTCAACCAAATATGGGGAGGTATCCGACTCATGGGACCCGTCGTGATCAGGCGCTTGAGCCCCTCTAAATGCGACTGAGCGGCTTTGGACCAAATGAGGGGGCACTGCGAGCGATTGAGCGCCAACCATACCACTCCAATGATGCAACTCCACAACGCCGCAGTTGTGCAAGCCCTACTCGGTGAGTGTGCAGCTGAGATCGGTTGGCACGATCGAACGGTGACCACCGGACGCCTTAGTAGGCTTCGAAGCTGATGCTCACACCGGAGCTGGATGTCACAGAGCTCGGCACCTCCTTACGCTTCTACGCTGAGGTGCTTGACTTCCGCGTGCTTTTCGAGCGGACTGCCGAGAACTTCGCCTACCTCGAGCGCGATGGAGTCGAGCTGATGCTCCAGGAGGCTGCGGGACCAGGGCGCCGGTTCCGCACCGCTCCACTCGAACTTCCGCATGGGCGCGGCATCAATTTCCAGCTCGGCGTCGAGGATGTCGATGCGGTGTACGCCCGGGCTGTAGAGGCAGGCGCCACCATCGTGTTACCAATCGAGGAGCGCTGGTACCAGGTGGACGCCGCTGACAGCGGCGGCCGCTGGCAGGTGAAAGGACCAACCGAGACCGGCAACCGTCAGTTCGTTCTCGCTGATCCCGATGGCTACCTGTGGCGACCGTTCCGCGACCTCGGCACGCGGCCCGCCACACATTGAACCAACGGGTGTCCCCCGCGGCGTGCCCGGTCGCGTCCTACTGCGCAGAACCCCGCCATAGTCGATCGACACGTTCGCCCTGGAGGGTCGCCATCTTGCCCTTGACGGCTGGAGGGGTGGAGTTCGTCTTCTTCGGGCGCGGGCGGATCATAAGGTCCTCGTAGATGACTGGGCCATGGGGACCGCCTGCTCGAACACCCGGTAAAACAGCAGTCCACGACTGGTGGATCGCCTGCGGTTTAACCTGAAGACGTTCTCATCGAGGTAAAGGTGAACGTGCGTCCGGTCCACTGATTCCTGATGTGTGCCGAGTAGCCAGCGCTTCGAGAGTGAGATGACCCGGTGCACGTGCGGAAGGAGTTCGCTCGCCAGCTGCGCGGGCTGCATCCGTTCCACCGCGAGGAAGACGCAGAGGATCGCGAGCGTCCCCGGGGCCACGACCACGACGCGGAGATTCGTCATCGAACCAGTGAAGCTCGTGCCGCCCCAACGACTCGACCAACCAATGGCCACCAGCACGGTCGCCACCGCCGCAATGGAGAACGCCGGTAGGTACACACGAGACAAGAGCGGAGGCCCCGGTCCGCCCGATAGGGGGGCTGCACCGCGGCTACAGCAATCGTAGGAGGGCGACTGTCTGAAGCGACAAGGGCTGACAGGATGGCCTCCCTGTCTGCAACGTCAGTGTTAGAACCCGACGCTTCCGCCGGAGATCGCCGTTGTCGTACCACCGCCGGAACTCGCGGGCTTGATCGTCGCCACGTCGGACCACGTGCCCCACTTTCCGGTCACATTGTCGGTGACTTTCCCGGGGCCGGTGTCGAATTTGAAGAAGTAGAGTGCCTTGCCGGCGTAGGTCACCTCGAGCTTGCCGCCAGCGCGCCGGACGGTGCCGAGTTTGGCGGCGTTCACGCCCGGTCCGGCCGTCGCCCCCATGACGCCCTTGGGCAAAAGAAGCTCGGACCAGAACTTGACGCACGCGGCGGTGCAGCCCGCGCGGATCGGTTTCAAGGTGTAGAGGGTCTTGCCGATCACGAGGATCGTGCCAAACTTGACGGTCTTGATGACGGCGCCCCTGGTAGCGCGACTGCTGAGCGCCCGAGGTGGTCGACACACCCAACGTGGCGGCCAGACCCCCCAGAGCGAGGCACGCGGTCGCGAACGAACTTGACGACACTCAATTAGATGCGCGCGTCTTTCACCCCGCGCGCAAAGAGACGACTCGTCCCCAACTCGACTGAAACTACCTGAAGCGAGAACTAGCGAAGAAGGGAGTCACACTTCAACTTCTTTGGCTCGAGAACTTGGAGCAACACCCCGGTGGTTACGGCTTTAGCCAGTTCTGTCATCCCTATCGCACGTGGTACGCAATCTTTCATATGGCTCGACCTTCTTAGGTTCCGTTGTAAACAGCGACGCCGCTACTGCCCAGGACTAGCCGTCCGGACGCGTCGCTCACACGAACCCCGGTGATTTGACTCAGTGAAATGGCGCACGCCATGTTGACGTCGACGCGCTTTCCAGGGACGGAGCGGTACGTGCCCGCGACCCACCAGATTCCCTTCCCCGTTCTCATTGACACGGTGTATACGCGTCCACCTGGAAGACCTTGTTCGTGCAACGTAATTGACGTCCCCCAGGAGCGTGCGACGAGCACGGCGTTCGCACTGACCGATGAGGCACCTTGAAGTGCTACGGAGCGTTGGACTTGTGTCGGAGCGAACGTCGTGTTGTTGAAGATCGCCACGAGGATGATCGCTGCGGCAACTAGTCCGCCGGCGAGTGCCGAAGCGCGCACCCTTCGTCCGCGTCGCTGGCTCGCCGCGCCACGACGCAGATCCTGCAACACCTTTTCGGTGAGATCCGGGGGGATAGAAGCAGTCGACGAGACCGCTGCCGGATCGGCGTACCCCAGCACGTCGTAGGTCCTCTTCATCTCGTCGACGACGGCCCGGCAGCCATCACACCCCTCTAAGTGAGCGAGGAGACCAGCCTCTTCGTTCGCCGAGCCGTCTCCAAACACGTGCATGGCGAAGGCACCATGCCACCGGTCACACGCCATCTCGTTCATTGGTCCCATCCCCCTTCCTCAAGCAAGTGTCGCAAAATTCGAAGCGCGTAGTAAGCTCTGCTGCGCACCGTCCCCTCGGGTATTTGGTAGAGCTGGGCAACCTCGCGCCCCGTCCGGCCATTGAAGTAAAGCTCAGTAACAATCAGGCGGTGGTCGGGGTCCAGTTGCTGCAGTGCGGACTCCACCTGCCAGCCGAGCATCACTCTTTCGAGGACGTCCTCCGTTAACGGTTCCGCGACATGATCGATTTGGACCGTCGGAAACTTCGCGTGCTGAGCGGTCAAGTCCAAAATTACTCGACGTTCGATCGTGAACAACCACGTCCGAAGCGATCCGAGGGTCGGATCGAATCGAGACCTAGATCGCCACGCTCGAGCGAACGTTTCCTGCACCGCGTCCTCGGCGTTGCCCGAAGAGTACAGCGATCGGCGCGCGAAGCCGAGCAGTTCACCGCCGTAGGTGAGAAACGCGACGCGCAAGCCACCCTCGTCCGCAACCTCCGGAACAATCGGGCGAGATGACACCATCGACGCAACGTGTTCGATGCCCCCAGTTGCCACATTGGTCGCGCGCATCAAACTCCGCGTAGCGAAGCATCCGATCTGGACAATATCATCGCAGATGAAGTTACGTCTGGGGATATCATCAGAAGCCGACGCCTCCTCCACCATTGGACGTGGGCGTTGTGGTCGGTGTGGGCATGGTGGTCGGTGTCGGCATGGTGGTCGGTGTCGACGTCTTGGACTTCATAAAAAGCGTTCCGCCAACCGTGCGCGATGATGCGTGCAGGAGATACCAGGTTCCGCCGAGTGCGACGATGTCTTCGCCGTTGGACTGCTTGGGTCCCTTGTCACCAATGAAGGTGTAGACCGGGTACGAGTTAAAGGTGACCTGTTTCATGGTCTTACTTCTCGCGACGAAGCCAATCTTTCCCGTGACGTGCGCGCCGAGTGTAATCGACTTCACGCTCGACTTCACGAGTAGTGGCGGCCACGCCGCTAGACACTTGGCGTTGCACTTGAGCTTCGCGTTCTTCTCTGAACTCAACAAGTACAGCGTCCGCGAGGAGTTGTTAGTCAGAGCCCCCTTAAAGCCCATGACATTGGAGGACTGCAACGTAGGCGAGGTGGACGAGGAAGCGAGCGTTATTGACGCCGAACTTACGGCACCCAACACCGCCACCGCCGCCGCCAACTTGAGCACTCGAGAACCGAACGTTCCTCGTTGGAGTTGAGGTACTTTCAAATTCGACATCCGATTCCTCCTAAGATTCCGCACTCGGCGGTCCGACTTGGTGCCGTACTCATGAATACCGAGGTTCGGTCCTAAATGTTCAGCCTGGATCGACGGATCCTCGCAAGTTTCAAATACCTCCCGTTGAAACTCACTCGATCTCAAATTGCCAACTTTGAACTCTGTTCTCATGTCCGATGGCCGATACGAGGTTTGAAGTGGACAATCGGCGGAGTCGGCAGCATTTGACTGCCGACTCCGCACGTCAGTGAACTTCTTATGAGTTCGCCGACGTCAGTTCTGCGCCTTCCAGCAGCCCCGGCGCATCCCGAATGATCTCCGGCCTACGGGCGGCGAGTATCAACGTGTACGCAATGCCGACAACTATTAGCGCGATAGTCAGGTACGGCAAGTACTTGTACGGCGCCGCTTGACCCGGCTGAAGATCGCCGTAGATGGGAATGGCCAAGATGGCGACGCCCACGATCGGTATCACTAAGCGCATCAAGACCCGCTTGACGCCACCGTCGCGGTCATTCTTGGCCCAGTGAACTACCAGCGCAACGTTCGCCATGACGTACATGATGATGACACCCAAGATCCCGTAGGTTCCGAGGAATCCCGACGCGGTCCCGGGATTGGTGAAGGCGGTGGAGACGACGGCGATAACGATGCTCGGCACCACGAAGGCAACCGCCGCGAAGGCTGGCGTCTTGTATCGAGGAGAGATTCTGGCGAGGACTCGACTCCACAGTCCGCTTCGCGCCCCGCCAAAGATTACGCGGGCCGTCTGGGTGTTCGCCGCGATGTACGAGGACGTCACGCTCGTCAGGAATATCCAGGTGACGAACGGCGCCAACACCGAGATGTACTTTGCGGCCGCGGTATGGAAGGGGTTGGGGTCGGCAGCGAGAATACCAACGTGTGAAGGACCAAACGCGGTGACGAGCGCCCACGATCCCAGTACGTAGATAATCCCACTCACGACAACGGTGCCGAGGACTGCCCTCGGAACGTTCTTGGTTGGATCGCGCGTTTCTTCCGCCAACGGCGCGGCAGCCTCGAATCCACCAAAGGCAAGAATTGCCAAGGAGAAGGCGAGCAACGTACTCTTTGAGCCGCCGGGCCACTTGAACGGAGCGCTCGTAATACCCTGGGGACCGCCGTGCGCCAAGAACGCGATGCTCAAGACCAGCAGCAACACGGCCTCGAAGATGTAGAGCGCGTAGGAAACGCGAACGCCGAACTTGAGTCCCACAATGACCGGAATCGTCACTAACGCTCCGTAGATAATTGTCACGATTTGGGTAAGTCCCCAGATATGAGAGTTACCAAAGAGGTTCGAGACGATATAACTTCCCACGAAGATATAGATGCCGCCAAAGGCAATGATGTAGCCCAGAATCGTTATGACCCCGACCGACGTTGCTGTCTTGGCACCAATGGCCTTGGCAATATACGTGAGGAATGAGCCAGAGCTCGGGTACACGCCAGCAAACTGCGCCAGCGAGTTTGCCGTCGCCAACATCCCCACCATCGTGATGAGGAAAATCAGCGGCACCGACGCTCCCGCGAGCGACGCCATCACGCCTGTCGTGAAGAAGAGGTTGAATGCCGGCGCGACCTGCGCAAGTCCAGGTATCAGCACTCCCCACAGGCCGATTTGACCTCGGCTGAGTTGATGCAACGATTCGTTAGCCATACAGATTCCTCCCTAGGAAGCTCTAATAAATGAGATGAACTGCTCGTTAAACATGTCCGGGTGTTCCCAAATGCAAGCGTGCCCACCCGGTGTCGTTCTGAACTCCGAACCAGGAATCAATTCGTGCAGTTCCCTTGACAACGAAACAGGAATCAAGATGTCTTCCTCCCCCGCCAATACGAGAGTCCGTGTCAAGATTTGGTGGAGTCGACTCGTCGTGTCGTGGTGACGAATCGAATGCAACTGGGCGAGATACGCGGAGGTCGTCTGATCCATGTAGGCCATGGCCGTTTCAAACTCACGCAACTCCTCCTCACGATCGAGAAAGAAAGGCTGTGTGAAAGCCCAGAGTGTCACGTCGCGCATGACGGTGGGCACGCCCAGCACTGGCGCCATGTCCGCCCAAAGACCGAACATGCGCGAGCAGAATGGACCGGGGGCGGCGTAGGTACACGAGAGCGTGAGAGTCTTCAGATCTCCCGGGTACGCCAAGGCATACTCTTGCGCGATCATTCCGCCCATCGAGACTCCCATGAGATGAAAGTTCGAGATTTCGAGATGATCGACGAGGGCCTTCGCGTCCTGAGCGAATAACTCGGTGGTGTAGGGACCTGCTGGTTTCGCACTCTTGCCAATACCGCGATTATCGAATCGCACGACGCGAAATCCGGCCGACAGCAGCGCGTCCACCTGATAGACCCAGGTTTCGAGATCGTCAGCGAGTCCATTGATCAGGACAACAGTCTCGGGTCCGTCTCCCTCGACGCGGTAGTTGAGCTCCACTCCATTTACCTCAGCGAACGGCATCGTCTTCTCCTCATTTGTCGTTTACACCTCACGGTCGTGATCTCCCACGGCCCTCATTGTCGAGACCTCTGACGACGACGGGCTATCCCCGTCGTGCTCGTGCACCTCTACCGTCTCAATGAGTCGGCGAAGCAAATCCTCCGAGAGCCGGAAGTGTTGTGCAGCGAGCTGTCCCGCGAGATCGACGTCGCCTTCAATCACGGCCTTCGCCAACTCGGGGTGCTGGTGCAGCGCTCGCTCGCGCAACAGCGGGGAGTAGGGCTCGACGCCAAAGCCGAGGCTTACGTCGGCACGGATTTGAAAGCTCAGCGACTCGAGCATTGGATTGTGCGCGGCGCGATTGATCGCCAAATGGAGGTTGCGGTCGGCCACACCCGACGAGTGACGATCATTACCCGCGAACGCGTAGGCCGCCACCGCTCGCTCGATTTCCACGATGTCACTTTCGTCTCGCCGTAACGCTGCGGTTCGCGCCACCATGGATTCGACGAGGGAGCGAAGGTCCAAAAGGTGATCGATTCGCTGACGTTCCGGCACGAGGACTCGCCGGATGATCGCCTTCGAGTCTGGGGCCCATCCCGCCTCGACGAACGCTCCGCCGGAACGACCCCGTTTGATCGTGACGTAGCCGCCCACGGACAGCCGCTGAAGAGCCTCGCGGACGACGCCCCGGCTCACGTTCAGCATTGACGCCATCTCGCGTTCGGCCGGCAGTCGCTGACCGGGGACGAACTCCCCCAAGGCAATCGCCGTCACCACTCGATCCGCGACGCGCTCGCCGGCGTTTTGCATGGTCAGTGGCTCGAGAAGGTGCGACGACGTCAGCGAGAGGTCTTCCGGGTGATCGCTCACCAGTCACTCCCGTCGTGCCACGCGCTCAGACCGCCGTGATTCAAGTAGGCGTCCATGAATGTCGCCAAGGTCGTCGCGCCTTGAGCGATCGATTCCAGACTGACCGCTTCGTTCGAGCCGTGCATGTTTCGGGTGACCGGACCGTAACAGACAGCCGGTACACCCAGTTCGTTGAGGTAGTAGCGGGCGTCCGTCGTACTGCCAATGACGCCGGCGCTTGGCAACACGCCGTGAGCCGCGACGTGCGAGGTGCGCAACGCCCCGACGAGGGAGTCACTCTCGGGAAGGTAGAAGCCTTCCGAGCGAAACCCGTGAGACGTTACGTCAAAGCGCAACTCTGGTTGCTCTTGGAGCACACCTCGAACCAACGCGGTTACTTCCGAAATGACGTCATCGTCACTTATTCGACTCGGGTGGCCGACTCGAAGTTCCATCAACAAGTTGGCCGGAACGCTCGAGGCCCACTCGCCCATGCGAATGACGCCAATGTTCAAATTGTACGGCCGCGATAAGAGCGCAACGGGGCCGTCGGGACCCTCATTCAGTCGACCCTCGAGACTCTTCAGCTCTTCAATCATTCGATAGACGACCTCGGCGGGACTCGCCAGTCGATCGGAACTCTCGGCGTGGCCCCCACCAAAGGAGATTTCAACCTTCACCCACGTGATGGGGACACCCCCCAAGAGCACACCCAGGTCGGTGGGTTCGGGCAGGACGACCACGTCCGCGGTGACACCCTCGCGGATTGACGCCAGAGTTCCGTTGCCGGTGCACTCCTCTTCAATGACCGAGACAAAAGAAAGATTGTGATTTATCAATTCCGGATTGACAGTCCGCAGCGCTTTGATCGCGAGAAACGCCATCGCGAAGCCGCCCTTCATATCCCCGGCGCCGCGTCCATACAGCCAACCGTCATTGACGACGGGCCCGAATGGACTGGTGGACCACGTGGCCTCGTTGACTGGAACAACGTCGATGTGACCATTGAGAAGAAGTGTCGGGCCGGCGACGATCTCCGTGGCACCGACCACGTTGAAGCGATCTTCGTACGAAAGCAGTGGCGTACCCGCGAGTGGATCGCTCGCAATGGCCTCGGGGATGTATTGGCGTCTAACGCTGAATCCCAAATCGCCCAGTGTCTCTTCCACGAACTGCTGGGCACGCTGCTCATGACCCACCAGTGAGTCCCGAGACACTAATTCAGCGAGCAGTTTCGTGGTGTCCGCCATCTCGTTACGCACCGCGTCAACGAGTTGACTGGGCTGAAATGAGGGAGTCTTCGTCATCACTTTAAAAGTCCTAAATTCAGACCATAACACCAATAATCAAAGATCAATGAATCGAGTGTGTAATTCATCGACGTCAAGAGATTCACGAAACAACCGTGATGGACTCAACAACATCGCTACAGTGCAGTCTGAAGCCCACGGAGTCCAGAGCCTCCTTCTTGCAATTACGCCCACACCTCGACAGTCATGAGAGGGGCAATAAATGAATAACCGAATCATTTATACTAGTATCCATCCATGTCTAGGAAACGGCGCCCTGGCGCCCTCGATGACCTAACTCAAGTGGGCCTTATGGTCTTCGCTCGAGCGGGTTTTCGTGACGCACAGATGGCTGACGTCGCGAGAGTAATGGGAATTGCACTTGGTACCCTGTACACGTACGTGGAATCAAAGGAGGCGCTCTTCGGATTAGTGGTTGATCGTGCTTTCATCGAAAGTCCGTGGCCCGATATCGAACTTCCCGTGCGTACGCTATCGCCCGTAGAACTACTGCTCCGGACACGACTTCGGATGGAAAGCCTTACCGCATTGCCGAGACTCGAAGCGGCCCAACGACTCCACCAGAGCGTGGACCCCCGTCTCGAGTTACACGACGTCCTCGAAGAGATCTGGGACCTCACACTTAAGACGCGCCTTGGCGCTGACATGATTGAACGTTCAGCCCGGGACTGGCCCGAGCTGTCTGAACTTTATTACTCGACGATTCGCCGCGATCTGTTCTCTCGTCTCCAGACTTACTTCGCGTCACTGGCGAATACCGGTCAATTTCGATTTATCGGTGACCCACGCACGATTGCCAGGACGGCTCTTGAGACGATTACTTTCTGGACTCGCCATCGCTACCACGACCCTGACGGTCTCGGAGCTAGCGACGCAGAGGCGCGCAAGACCGTCGTTGCGTTTCTCGTTAGCGCCATCGCCGGAGATGCCTAAAGTGAGCGATTCCACTGAAGCTTTCGTATTGGTCCACGGCGCGCATCACGGTAAATGGGTGTGGGATTCGATCGTGCCCTACCTGGAACTGCCCGCGGTGGCGCTCGACCTCCCGGGCCGCGGCGTCCCGGACGACCTGCGCTCCTTGACAATCGCTAACTGTGCGGAGGACCTCATCGCACAGATGCGCGATGCCAGACTGAGACGAGTAACTCTCGTGGGACACTCCCTGGCCGGTTCAGTTGCGTGGACCGCGGCGGCCATGGCGCCCGATTTGGTTGTTGGCCTCGTTGGAATCGCCGCCGTGTTTCCTCCTCCTGGTAAACGCGTGACCGATTTGTGGCCGACCGGGCTTCGCTGGCTACCGCGAGCCATGCTCGCTGCGCGGCGGGGTGGACCAAACGAACCGCTCTCCCTGAGCGAGCGGAACGCGCGCCGTCGCCTGACCAACGACCTTGACAGTGAAAGGGCGTCGTGGCTCATCGCTCGTCTCGGTCCGGAAGCAGTTGGTTTGAGCACGAGCCGTGTGCCGCAACTCCAGCTGTCGCCTGCACTGTACCGAGGGTACGTACTGTGCCTGCGAGATCGCGCGCTTGCGCCAGCGCGCCAGCGCGTCCAGGCCAGTCAGATCAATGCCCCGATTGTTGAGATACCTACTGGCCACGACCCGATGGTGAGCGCACCCGCGGTACTCGCTCGAGTCCTGAACGATGTAGTAGCTGGCTGGGTACGATGAATGGCTTCGATGACCGTGGCTCGGGACAACTTGCGCACCTTCAGCCGAAGGGCGACGGGGATAAAGCTCCAAGGTAGGTGCCCGTCACTTCCGATGTGTTTTCGCGCACAATGCAGTACCACTAACCTGTGGACTTCGTGAAACTCCTGGACTCACTCGTTCCGATCGACTTTCGGTCGTCGCTTCGCGGACCGCTGCGCCGCTTCTACCTCAGCACGTTCATTAGTTGTGTCGGCATTGGCTTGACTCTTTCGCTCTTCGTCGTGTACTTGCACAACGTACGGGGATTCTCGACGAGTTTTTCGACCTTGCTCCTCGCGCTCTCAGCGATGGTCGGCCTCGCGAGTGCGCCTCTATGGGGCACTCTGACCGATCGCCTAGGACCACTACGGGTGATTCTTTTCGCCTACTGCGCCAACGCCGTCGCGCTCGTGTACTGGGCCGTCGCGCACACCCGCGCCCAGGCCATAGTCGGTGCTCTACTACTTGCGACCTTCAGTGGCGCCGGGTGGGGACCGAGCAGCACGATGTTGAGCCGTCTCGTGGTGCCCGAACTACGTCAACGAGCGTTCGGTGTGAACTTCATGCTCGTCAATCTCGGCATTGGCTTTGGTGGGTTAATTTCGGCGAGCGTCGTTGATCTGCAACGTCCGGACACGTTCACGCTGCTCTATATCTTTAACGCCGTGGTTACGATTGTTGCCGCGCTGTTCTACCTCACGTTGCGCCAACATGGTCGGGTTCTTTTGGAACATCACGACAATCCTCACACGCGCAGCCAAGGTTGGCGCGATGTTCTCAAAGATCGCCGCCTCGTTCGCTACGTGTTAGCCTCGGTCGTTCTCATGCTGGGGGGATACGGCTCGATTGACGCTGGTCTCAGCCTCTTTGTCGTCAACAACCTGAAGCTCTCGGTCCACTCCCTCGGGATCATCCTCTTTTTCAACACCTCCACCATCGTGGTCGCTCAGCTGTGGGTCTTGAATCGTATTGAAGGTCGAAGTCGCACACGAGTCATGGGTGTCGTGGCGGCGATGTGGTTTTTCTTCTGGCTCATTGTGGAGTTTACGTTGTCGCTCCCCCCAGCGGCGTCCATCGCGATGCTCTGTCTCGGTATGGTGATCTTTGCCATCGGGGAAACTATCCTTCAACCCGCAGGCTCGGCGATCGTCAACGACATCGCGCCCGAACACCTTCGTGGTCGATACAACGTCGCCGCAGGACTGGCGTGGGGAATCTCAGGCACCCTCGCCCCGGCCTTCACCGCGCTCTTCTACAGCGTGCACCTGGGAAATTGGTGGCCCTTCGCTACGGGCCTCACGGCACTGTTGGGCGGCGTCATGATCACTAATCTACGTCGACACATCAGCGCAAGTGCCGACGGACGCGCGCCGCTGACGCTGGGCTGAGGACATTCTTCGGGACCAAGACGTGGACGTCATACTCGTTGATTGCGCCAATTGGTTGGTTCGCCAAAGGAAAAACGGCAGTTTGACGACTAGAGACGAAAGGTATTTAAAGTCGGTTTTCAGGCTCAAGAAATAGTTGTGATCTGTGGCGAGAAACAACGTTTGTCATCGAATGTCTCATGGTGTCGTTGCCGTTTGATGTACTTACCTGCATAGAACCTCGCGACTTCTTGAACGTCGTCGCAGTCTGAATCCCTGCATTCATCGCGGAGAGCGGGCCGGACCCTCGTGCGAGACGCAGACTCATCGTGACTGAATTTTGATTCATTGCACTAGGGATCGGTAATGGCTCACTTAGAAGGTCAACCGTAGTGTTTGGCGTGGGGCCACAACGTAGCCCAAGAGGTGCGCTGGTCGCGGCACACCCAGATGGTCACGCCCCGTTCTTGGGGATCAATGGGCGGACCGCTAACGCCGAGCGTGGCGACTTGCGTCACGGACGACCAGTAATGGTGGACGAAGAAGCTCGACAGTCCGACGGCGACCACCACCGCTCCTGGGGCCGGATGGCCATACCCCCAAAACCAAAAAGTGTTATGACCACTGATCGCCGACGGCAGATCCAGTGCGGGACCGTAGAAGTCAACGGCGCCCGCTTCGCTGTAATCATTGGTAAAGATGACCACCGACCGTGACTCACTTGATGGCAGCGCGTGTACCACTGCGGCGATCTGATTGACGACGTGCGGCCACCCCATCATTCCGCCGAGATCCGAATTTAGGGTGTCGAAACCTGCGACCACCGCGACGTTGGTCGGAAGAATCGGCGTGAAGATTGGTGCGGTAAGCAACCCCGTTGCAACGATCGCCACGGCGAGTAGGCGGCCACTTCTCTGAGACCAATATCGTTCGACGCCAACCGCGCCCACCGCGACGAGAGGAAGGTACCAGGAACCTAGGTAGTACGCCTTACCTTCCAGAGCGAAGAGGACAACGAACGCTGCCACGAAACCGAACGCAAGCCACCGCTGGGAACGCCACTCGGCCCGACCTTTCAGTGCCCGAAGAGCCACAACGCACACCACCGTACCGGCGAGAGTAACGATCGCGAGTTGCAGCGGAGCGAACTTCACCAGGTCCGCTGACGAGTTGTTCGCGTGAAGATTCCGTAGAAACTCGAGCGTGGCCCAGTGGTGGCTTGCCTCCCAGGCAACGTTGGGCGAAACAATAATCAGGGCGATCGCGACACCAGCAGCGAGCCACCAACTCCCCAACAATTTCCGTTGGGGAGTGCACAGCAAGCCCACGCCCGCGGCGACTGCCCAGAACGCCATGGTGTCCTTATTCAACAGTCCGACGCCGCACACTGCTCCAACGGCCAGCCAGAGTCGGGTATCGCCACTGCGCACCATCCGAATCACGAGCCACGACGCCAGTGACCAAAATACGAGATCGAGACTCGTAGTGCTGAGGAAGTGGCTCGTAGTAAGAAAGATTGGGCCCAGCCACGCCACGAGCGACGTAACGACTTGAGCCCTTCGTCCGCCACCCAAGTCGGCGGCGATAAGAGCACCAAGGATGATGAATATCCCGCCCAACAATGCCGGGATGAAAGCGAGTGAGAGAATGCTGTGACCAAAAATGGTCTCACTGACGCGATAGAGCAGTGGTACAAGGGGCGGATTGTCGACGAAACCCCACGCTAAGTGGTGTCCACTCTCGAGGTAATAAAATTCGTCGCGGTGTGCACCATAGAGGTTGGCGGTTAGTAGCTGGAACACGATTTTCGTCCCCGCTAGTGGCGCGACGAATGCCCAAAAAACGTGAATCGGGTTGGGGCGCATGGCAGCGGCATCAGAGTTAATCCCCAGCTTCTTCTTTGCGTCCTCGCTGCTAAATGAACGAAGACGACGAATTGATTTGGAAGTAAGCGAAGTCGGGGGCGCCCCGTTCTCGAAATGTTCAAAACTTGTGGGCATGGTTACCTGACTAAATAGGAGGTGGGTGCTAGATCAACTGATTGACTGACTCATTCAATCAGTATAAGATTACCATATGCTCAGACCAACAGCAGCCTTACGGTTAGCAAATATCACGGGAGCCGCTAACGCGTCCTTCGGCCGGCTCGGTTACCTACGAACACACATGGCAGACGTTGCTGCCGAGGCGGGTATCTCGTCTGGATCGATCTACAACTACGTCGAAAGCAAAGAGGCTCTTTTTCACCTCGTTATTGCCACAGGCTTTGGATTGTTGGAGGATTTGCCCAACCTTCCGCTCCCAACTCCTCGTTTTGAGTCAACTTTGTGCATGATAGATGCCGGGCTTCGACGAAATAGCACCACACCGATATTGAGTGCAGCGCTTGAAATCGATGACCCCGCGAATCCCGTCGCGGAACTCGACGCGGTGATTAATGAGCTTTACGAAATGATGCGTTCGCTGTCTCGAGTACTTCCAGCCATTGAGAAGTGTGCCATCGATCTCCCAGACCTTGACAAGATGTATTTCGGACGCGGAAGACCTCAACTGATTAATCATCTCAGCAAGTACGTGACGAAACGTTCGAAAAGTGGACACTTCGTTGAGTCACCGGACGTTGCTATTACAACGCAAATCATTTTAGAGATTGTCGCGTGGTTTACTTGGAAACGATTCAAGGGCCACGACGCGAATCGTTTCGACGATCAACTTTCGCGGCAAACTGTCATCGAATTTGTCCGTCACGCTTTGATCCGTCAGCGCTGATAATGTTCCCTTCCATCAAAACGAAGTGGTCGAGGTCAACAAGTATCACGACGGCCGAAACTCCGCAATCCAAGGAACTCGAGAAAGTCGCGGGACTTTCCGCTCTTTTTATAGCAGCGACATTTTCAGTTTCGGAATTGTTGTTCGCGAGTCGTTTCGGATTTCATCGAGGTGAACCGGACTTACTTAGTTGCGCGCCAGATCTACAGGGCCGGTTTCGTCCATCCTCCAGATGGCGCGGTCCTTGTTTGATCCCCGTGTGACCGAATCGACAGCAGTCAAAGGCTGATCACGGAGTAGTGTTCGGGCGCTCGAAGTTGGGGCGTGGGGGACTGGGAGGACACCTTCCTTCGGGATATCTAGGCTTCTCCGACTGGTGCTAGTGAAGTGTCGGAACTGGATATCTACAGAGAAACGGCTCATGCGGCGCTCTTCGTTGTCTCCCGATAAGACTATGCGCCCGTGTGCGGCCGTAGTAGCTTCGGAAAAGCCATTGGAGTATTAATGTATCGACCCTCTGACGGCTTCATTAGCGTCAGCAACCCTTAGGTTGCTCTATGCGTGAATAGCAGACGAATACCCAAAGCGATCAAGATCGTTCCAGTCACGCGATCAAAGATGCGACGGACTCGCTGTCGGGCGAAAAGATGTCTAGCGTGTGTGGCGAGTTGTGCATAGATCGCCAAGCCGAGGAACGAAGCGACAGATGCAACAACAGCGTAAATGAGGAAAACAACGGTTGCCCAGCGCCCTGACGATACGAATTGTGGTAACAAAGCAGTAAAGAACACCCCCGCTTTTGGATTCATCAAATTCGTTAGAAGACCTTGCTTGTAAGCACTTCGCCGATCGAGCGAGGAGTTGTGTGGTATCTCACGATCGTTTTTCGCTCGTGAACCGAGAATGTATCGGGCGCCCAAATAGACAAGATAGGTGGCCCCCATAAGTCGAAGAGCAAAGAAGGCGTTGGCAGACGCAGAGAGTAATGCGCCAACTCCCAGCGCAGCCGTCACACCCCATACGAGGAGTCCGGATGCACTACCTGATGCCGTGCGAAGAGCGTCAAATCTACCCAGTCGTACTGCTCTGTTGATCACGAGCATCGTGTCAGGTCCAGGACTAATTGTTATCAATAGCACTGTCGCAATGAAGGCATGGAAGTGAGAGAACATAACAAGACGGTACTACGAAGATTTAAGATACTGAATGACAAAGGCCCCGTGAGTCGAGTCGCTCGCCAACTCGATCCGGAGTCGATGCGCATCTGGGTGACACGCGCCGAGATTGAAAGCGTCCAGCGCCCCGTGATGACCCAAGTCGAACGAACCGACCTCAAGGAACTGCGCAAGAAAGTGAAAGAGTTTCGCAGGACCAACGACATTCTGTAGACGGCGGCAAGTTTCTTCGGGCTGAGCTCGACCGTCGGGACTGTTGTCGATTCGGTTGACACTTTGTATCTGAGCCAACAGCGACAGGACTGGTGTCGCGATTATGCGCTATTGAATCGAGAGCACCCTCGTCGATTTCGTTAGGGTCAGACCCTCTACCGAGACACTTTTCAGATGCTGGGCTTCAAAAAGCTGGAAACATTCAACAAACTCGCGACTCGACTCGAGACCGGTTGACGCCGTATTTAATTGACGCCAAAATTTTCATTCAAGCCAAGAATCTGCACTACGGCTTTGACTTCTGTCCGGCTTTTTGGGAGTGGCTCGACGCTGGTAATCAAAGTGGCACGGTCCTTAGCATTGAGAGGGTTCGCGATGAATTGATTGGCGGGGGCGACGATCTCGCCGACTGGGCGAAGGCACGAGGCTCAAGCTTCTTTGTGTCACAGGATGGTGCTGACATAGCGAGTCTGGAGACCGTGAGCAATTGGGCCGCAGGCGGCGGATTCGAGGCGGGTGCCGTAAGTCAGTTTCTCCAGATAATGGACTACTACCTCGTCGCCCAAGCACTCGCCCGCGGTTTTGTCGTTGTCTCACATGAGGTCCCTGCAAACTCCACCAAGACAATCAAGATTCCTAGCGCCTGCATTGGACTCGGCTTCAAGTGCATGTCCCCCTTACGAGATGCTCAGAACCGAACGAGCTCAATTCGTGCTGGACACTTAACTCGACTCGGAGATAAGTCTCTCGTGATCGGCGGCGGGTGTGATGAATTGAGCGGGAACGTTAAGGTCAACTCACTTTCGGGTTTAAGACCTCTCCCGCTCGTCTGAAATTGCCACGGTTTGATGGACACCTTATTTCGGGTAAGAACTAGGCGGAGGGAGGTCCAAGTGACCTATCGGAAGTATCGGCTCGAGTTTCGAGAAGAGACGGGTCGCCTTCGTGCTTCCACCGAAACGACCGTTTTTGGAGGTCGCTCGTTCGCTCGGGTCTTGTCGCGACAATGGATGGCGAGAACTCCTTCAAACCAAAGTTAGAAACCAGTTCCGGGGGGACCGACTAAGAGCCAATAAGTGTAGCAAACTGTAAATACGGGGCCATATCTGGTCAGCTCAAGGAGACGGGTAAACGTGAATGAGTGATGAGTTGATTGGCAGTTAATTCGCTTTCATGGCAGGATTTGCTCGAAGCGCTTCCCGACGGAACCGCACTGATTGACGAGCACAGCGTGATTCACTACGTGAACGAAAGTCTCTTGACTCTCACTGGTTACACGCGCGAGCAACTCGTCCAACAAAACGTTCAGATCCTTGTGCCAGTTCGACTTCGAGGGACGCAAGACGTTGCCCGGCGCGAACGTGCTCGAAAAATACAAACGAGCCTCATATGGAGCGACGAAGATCTCACGATCTTGTGTCACGACGGCAGCGAACTCTCGGTTGACTTCACGCTCTCACCAATCTTTTTCGAGGGTGAGTCGTGGTCGGTGGCTTCAATCCGTGACAACACCGCGACCAAAGAACTGGAGCGGGCTCGTAGCGAGGCCGAGGAACGAACCATGCAGGTCAAGATCGGCGCGGCAGCGACCAATGCGGAAAATGAACAACGATTTCGTCTCGCCTTCGAGGACAATATGGCACCCATGGTCTTCAGTAGTAGTGGCGGTCTCTTGTTGGCAGTCAACGATGCATTTTGTGAGATCGTCGGACGAGAGATGGAAGAACTCATTGGTTTTGACTCGAAACTTTTTACCTTCTCCGACGATATAGGACTCAGTGAGGAGGTGTACCGTCGCATGACGTCCGGTGAGGCCAACCGGGTCCGATATGTCAAGCGATTCCAACATAAAGATGGGCGAATAGTTACGGCTGAAGTGTCGATATCGCCGGCTCGCGATACTAGCGGTCAAGCGCGCTACTTCGTGTCCTCCGTGCGCGACGTCACTGAGGAGCGAGCTCTCACCGCCCAACTTTCGCACCAAGCACTCCACGATCCGCTCACGGGGCTCGCCAATCGGGCACTCTTCAACGACAGACTCTCCCAGGCGTACGCGAGTGTAGTTCGTCAAGGTGGGCTGGGTGCGGTATTGCTAGTGGACCTTGATGATTTCAAAGAAATCAACGATACTCACGGCCATCTTGTCGGAGATCAATTACTCATTGGAGTGGCGCGACGCTTCGAAAAAGTTGCCCGGGCCTCAGATACGCTGTGTCGCTTTGGAGGCGACGAATTTCTTTACTTGGCCGAGGGTCTCGCATCCGCTGACGAAGTTGAGGCAGTGGCTGCCCGACTTCTTGATGCGCTCATCGAGCCGTTCGAAATTGTGGGGGCGCACGTAGAACAACACGCGAGTCTTGGGGTCGTGATCTGGGACGAAACGTGTGGAGATACGGCAGAAATTGTCCGACGGGCCGACGTCGCTTTGTACGAGGCCAAGGGCGAAGGTAAGGGTCACTACGCAGTCTTTGACCCCAACATGAACCAACAAGTGGTTGGTCGTTTCACCCTCATGCAAGATCTTCATCGCGCGCTCGCGGGGAACGAAATGTCGATGTACTATCAGCCAATAGTCAATCTCTTCAGCCAGGAACTCGTTGGCTTCGAGTCGCTAATGCGCTGGCAACACCCGCAGCAAGGTTCGGTGCCCCCGAACGTTTTTATCCCTCTCGCTGAACAGAGCGATCTTATTTTAGATCTCGGTGTGTTCGCTCTGCGCGACGCCGTAACGGAAGCGAGTTCTTGGAAACAACGTGATGGTCAGACGAGCGAGCTATTTGTCACGGTCAACCTCTCTGCACATCAGTTCCACGATGTAGGTCTCGTGCCCATGATCGAAAACGCACTGCGCACCAGTGGATTAGCGCCGGGCCGACTCGTTGTCGAAATCACCGAGAGCGTGACACTTCACAACGTCCCCGAAACGATGAATGTGATGGAACGGCTCACTCGCCTTGGCGTTGCTTTTGCGCTCGATGACTTCGGCACGGGCTACTCGTCGCTCTCCTATCTCGCGCTGCTGCATCCAAGAATCATCAAAATTGATCAGTCCTTTGTGAGCCCCGCAAAGGAAAGTATCCGAAACGATACGCTGCTCGAAGCAATTGTCACCCTCGGCAACAATCTCAACATGACCATGCTCGCTGAGGGAATTGAGACCGAAGCGCAACTCGAGCGCCTTCGTCGCCTCGGGTGCGAACTTGGCCAGGGCTTCCTATTCTCACCCGCGGTACCAACTGGCGAGGTGCTCGCCGTGCTCGCTCGAATGCAAGGGGCCAAGTAGAGGCTGACGATGAATTGATGTCGGTATTTGCCAATGGACCCTGCTGATGCATAATGGGAATGATCACACCATGCGAATATGAGGCGATTAATGAGGCCCTGGATGCGCTGTTTCACCGAGAGACCTAAATTGGAAGTTCACGCGTCACTAACGCCTACTTCCGCAATGCGCCAACCGGCCCTTCAATCACCCCCGCGAGTCGGAGTTCTTAGATTAGGCAACGAATCAGGCTTCTCGGATGATGTAACACGAGTCAGCGGGGGTTCCATCTGAAGAACAAAAGTGGCCTTCTCATCTGAGCAACTGGTTGGCGTCCCCTGAAGTGGTGTAAATCCCGCGTTCCTTTTGAGAAGGGGCCACCGAAGTAATTCTTGATGTGTCCGGCAAGACACGATAGGAAAGCTCCGGTGACCCACCACGATTTTGACCTATCCCAGGTGCTCGAACAACTCCAGAGCGACGACAGCGGAGACCTCGTTCGCCAAATGGACTCGTTCCTCTACCAGGAGTTGATCGACGCCGAGGCGACCGACGTGGTAAAGGCTGATCGCCACGAGCGCACGCTCGCGCGCACCACGTAGCGAAACGGATCACGAGCGCGACTGGTCTCGACCAAGGCTGGCGACGTCGAGCTGAAGATCCCCAAACTCCGCAAGGGCAGTTTCTTTCCGAGCGTGCTCGAGCGCCGCCGGCGCATCGACCAGGTCCTCTACGCCGTCGTCATGGAGGCCCACGTCCACTGGGTCTCGGCGCGCAATGTCGACAATCTGGTCCAGGCGCTCGGCGTCGACGCCGGAATCTCCAAGTCCGAGGTATCGCGAATCTGCGCGGGTCTCGACGAGGAGATGACGGCGTTTCGCGAACGGCCCTTGTCCGACTTGTCCTTTCCCTACGTGCTCTGTGACGCCACCTACGTGAAGTCCCGCTTCAGACGATCGCGCGAGGGTCGTTCTCAAGCACTTGAGGCAAGGACGATGAAGTTCGTTCGTTCCCAGTGTTATCCGGTCCCAGAAGTCTTTGAAGTAAGCGGCGACGGAATCGATTTGGAAATGGCTCGGATTGAAAGTCCAACCATGATGGAAGCGGCTTCTGCTTAACCCTGGAAGCCGAGACGCTTCGGCCGTGAGCGGGCAGAATCGCATGAATCGCTCCACTGTCTTCTGGCTCCAGAGTGGATGAACGCTGCGTCCTGAGGTTCTGGTGAGAGCTTGCTCCGTATGGATCTTCATCCGTTGAACGTCATACTCTCGAGCGAGGGGCCAATTGTTTTGGACTGGACGAACGCCGTGGGAGGAGATCCCATCGTTGACGTCGTCGCAACTTGGGCGCTTCTCGCCTCGGGAAATGTCACATGCAGTCGACTCCAAGCACTAATGGTGAAATTCGGACGCAACGTCCTGGTCAGAGCTTTTATGAAGCCGTTTCCGAAGGCTGAGCTCGTTTCGGTTCTGAGCGACGTCGTGGAGTGGAAAAGTCGAGATCCTAACATCAGCGCCTCAGAAGTCGACCGGATGCGTGCACTCCTCTGAGGCAAATCCAGTCAAAGGAGCCTTAGATAATTGGTGTCGGAGGCCCGACGTGGCAAGAGTGCAACCTAATGGGACTCGACCCAGAACGCTTCAGAGTCAAAACTAGTTCGCGAGGAGAAACAAATTGACTACCGCTGTGACTGCTTGGTTGAAAATTCTGGTCTCCGTGCAGCGATGTCCTCGACGTAAGTCAGTTTGTAGACATCACGTACGTCGAGGACATTTCTGCACTACGGCGCGGCCGTCACTGAACCGATGACACCCGATGACTGGTAAGTGATCCAGGAGAGGACTGTCGTCACGTTAGTTGTCGGATCCACCATCACCGTCTGTTCTCCGATCAGCTGGCTAGTGGTCGGGTCGAACACGAGCTCGCTGATCTCGTAGCGTCCGTCACTCTGGGCCGGATAGGCGTAACCAACTCCAACGCCGGTAGCACCCTGAGGTGTCGCCATGCTGCCGAGAAGTTGAACGCCTGGAATCTGCGAAGCGACCTGGAACAGTGCGGAACGAAGCGCCGCTGGAGCGTTGGTCTCGCGCAGTAAGTCACCGACCTGAACAAAGTCCTCGGCGGGGCCCACTGGACCATCTTCGATGGATCTGTTTGAGATCAAGCCAGAAAGTGTCGCAACGTCGGTCGGGAGTTTCCATTCGTTCGTCGGCCCATTAGTGAGTTGGCCCGCACCGAATGTCTGGTTCATGCTGCCACTCGCCAAGTTGGGCTGGCCCTGAGCAACCCAGTTGGCGTGATCCGTCGGCGTAGGGAACACGAAATCCGAGTTGGTCTGCACGATGCGACCTGATCCGTTGGCGCCGATCCAGATCTGGCGGTGTCCGGTGTAGTTGACGACGAACTGCGGCGAGTCGGCAAATGTCTCTTGACCCAGGCTCACCGACTTCGTGTACTCGTACTGTCCGGGAGCCAGCGGTGTGGTGAGCCCATTGGCGGCGGCAACGTGAGCCAGCTTCTGAAACTCCGCAGCCGCGGCGGACGGGCTGTTGCCGATGACGAGCGAGCCGAGTCCGGTCGCAAGGGCGAGCGTGACCGCAGCGCTGCTTCCAACGAGAGCTCGGCGGTGTGGGCGACGTGATACTGCCGCTCGGCGCTCGAGCGACGGGACCATAGTGAGGACCCTCTCGTAGAGAACCTGTGCCTCCGCGCTTTCCGACGTGGGGCCGCGCTGCCCGGCCAGGGGATCACTCCCGGCGATAATCTGGTCAATGGTGGTCATTGGACTTTCCTTTCATTGTTGTTGAATTGATTGAGAGGTATGGACGCAGGGCTAATCACAGTGACCGGCTTATCTCTTCCGGCGATCTGGTAGCGGACTTTCAGCCGTGCACGGTCTAAACGTCGCTCGACGGCCTTCGCCGTCAGTCCCACGACGAGTCCAGCTTCCTTCTGGCTCAGACGCTCCCAGCAGATGAGGCGGAACAGTTCCCGATCGACGTCAGAGAGCCGCTCGAGTGCACGCTCGATACGGGGGTCAATGCTCGTGCTCGTGTCGGTCCCACCACGGAGATCATCCGCGATCCGTTCGACGAGACGAAGTCGAGACTGCACGGATCTGAAATGACTTGCCACGACCTTGCGCGCTACGCCGTAGAGCCACGGCAAGTCTTCGGGCGGCAGTGGCACGGCGTCAAAACGCCGCCACGCGACGATGAACACCTCAGCGACAAGGTCGTTAGCGCGATCCCTGTGCGGATACACTCGACGCCCGACGTACGACGTCACGGGCCCAAAATTCCGGTCCCAGAGTGCTCGGAACTCATTGTCATCGGGTCCGACCGACTTAGGATTCTTGCTCACCGGTCATTCCCTAATAGATCTCTCACACCCTATCTATGGTCCGTCGAGGCGATAATCCCCCACAAATCTCCAACTGGGATCCAGAACCGTCGATCAATCAAAACACTACGAGAACGGAGGAAGCCGAGGCAACAGGGGTGCAACCTCGTTTGACGTATATGTGAGTTCATCACGCTCATAAATCGTGCCGGGTTTCTTTGGGAGTTCAAAGCGGTAGCGGAAACTCTTAAAAACGTTCGACGACCTGGAAGCCGAGGAGCTCGTTGATTTCGATCATGCGGGTGTTCTCGATCACGTTCCAAAATCTCGAGTCGTAGAGCCGCAGGAACCTCTTGGCGTAGGTTACGAAGGTTGGCGACTTTCGCGGCGAGACCAAGGCGGTATCCGCAATGATCAAGATTGACGATGGTGTTCCGCTACTCCGCCGCGCTCGGATCTCGCACATAGACTCCGAAATCGGTAAAGGCAACCAGGTGACCGCCTCGATTGACGGTGCCCTCGGCAAGACGTCTTCGTCCCGATCGATGGGCCTCGTTCTCCTTTTCACGCCATCGCGAGGCATCCCACACCTCCGGCTCCCATGACAGGTCGCCACTCGGCGTATCCGTGGACATCCGACCGACAGGCAGCGCGACACCTTCGACGATGTCGTCGAGGGCTCGGTCAACCCACGTGACGATCTGGTAGTCGCTGTCCCGTCCGTTAATCCGGGTTCTCATGAGGGCGTCAAGCTCTCAGTCGTCGACGATCATTAGGTCAAGCTCTCGGCGCAGCCTTGAAAGTGCGCTTCTTGCGCCGAGGCCGCGTGAAAACGCGCTGCCGGGTGACTCCTCACCAACAGGAGAGCACCCTGTCCACACTGCTTTCGTCCAGCCTTCGCCCGAACGTAGTCGAAAATCTACTCTGCGAGCGTGGCGCCGATGCCTCGGCGTCGCCGGGGCGGGAGCACCGAAACCGAGACGACGACATTTGAGAGGTTGTCCCGCATGGGTAGCCGTGCCGTCTCGCAAGCGACGTCAAGGCCGTCTTCGATGGCTATGAAGTGTGCATACATCGAGGAAAGCTGGCCGCCGCTGACCTGAAGAAGGACCTTTTCAAGAGAGCCAGTAACAAGGCCCGGGTGATCGACCGGAACAAACGTCGACGCGAGAGCCAACCATCGCTTCGCCGCCGGCACCGTCGCTAGCGCGCTCCAATTTTGTCACCAAGGCAGATCAATTGACGAGGTCGTCCCCGAGTGGACCACCCGCAAGACAAGGACGAGACATCGATCTTCGTCTCATTGGTGCAGAAAGCGGACCAGCACCTATTGTCATCTCGTGGCCGACACACACTTCGAGGATCCCCGCTTGGCGTCTGTCTATGACCCGTTGGACCCTGTCCGATTGGATCTCGACGTGTATACGGCAATGGTGGACGAGTTCGCGGCTCAATCTGTTCTTGACGTTGGATGTGGAACGGGGACCTTCGCGTGCCTTCTTTCAAATCTCGGCGTGTCAGTGATCGGGCTGGACCCAGCCGCTGCCTCGCTGGCTGTAGCTCGCACGAAGCCGGGGGCCTCTAAAGTTCATTGGATCCAAGGGTATGTCACTGCCTTGCCACCGCTTCAAGTGGAACTCGTCACGATGACCGGTAACGTTGCCCAGGTCTTCGTCGATGATTTCGAATGGGTCTCGGCGTTACGTGCGATTCGAACGGCGTTGACCCCACAAGGTCATCTGGTGTTTGAGAGTCGCATTCCAGAGGATCGCGCGTGGCTCCGATGGCGCCGCGAGAGCTCGTTAACTCGCGTCACTATCCCCGATATCGGCGCGCTCGAGTATTGGGTCGAGGTTACTGACGTTCACGACGGCGTGGTTTCGTTCCTCTCAACGTTCGTTTTTGAGCAAGACGGCGCAGTTCTGACATCGAGCTCGACATTACGATTCCGCTCAGAAAATGAACTGACGGTGTCGTTGGAACGTGCGGGCATGTCCGTGATGGAACTTCGGGAGGCTCCGGATCGACCTGGTCGTGAAATGGTCTTCATCGCGCAAAGACTGGACTAGCTGCTGTATGTATGCGTTGTGAATGCACTCGCCTCCTGAAGACGATCCATTCTGGATCGAGTTGGCGTCTGCCCACAGACGGCTCCGGTCCCACCGTTTCCTTGACAACTCAGAGCCGTGTCAGAAAACTGGATCATGATTGGTCATACATTCGCTCAAGTCGTCTGGAGCGGGTAACGCCGTGATCACGCGATTACTTGGGTTCAACCGAAGCTCTTCGAGATCCACCGGGCGAGAGAGCCGCGACGCCGTCATCGGTGGGCATCGCCTTCGAGATATCGGAGAGCACGTAAGCCCCTTTGGCAGTAGTTGTCACAGCCCTATGGCGTGGCGAGATGGTTATCCACTCTTGTTCAACCGCGTGACGGTGAAGAGCTGCCCCGAGCGCGCCTCCAAGGTGGTCGCGTCGCTCCGTCCAATCGAGACACACCCTTAGAAGAGGTCGGGTTCGAGACCTGGAGAGGATTTCGTCGCCTATGGTCGCTTTAATCCAGTCTCGTCCAGTTGGCGTGACGCTCAGCCCGTTGACGGTGTCTACATAGCCTTGTGAGATGAGGCGCTCCCACAATGTGACACCGAGGGCTCCAGCGAGGTGGTCGTAACAAGTTCGCCCGACTCGAAGTTCTGCACTGGCACGCACTGCTAAAAGCGACGTCGTCATCTGAAGTTCCCCGTGGGCGGAAGCAAGTTCCTCGATGAATTGCGCATGTTCGAAACCCGATAATCGAACATAGCGATGGCGACCTTGCCTAACTCCTGCAAGCAGACCTGAGTCGACGAGAAGCGTAATGTGTTCGCTCGCCGTAGAACGGCCGATTCCGACGTGGCCAGCGAGTTCATTCACAGTCCAAGCCCGTCCATCTAAGAGTGCGAGACATATTGACACCCGGGAACTGTCGGCGAGAAGTCGGGCGAAAGATGCGAGAGAGCTGGCCGACACCATAGCGCCTGTCTTTGACCTTGATTGTGCGGTTCGTAGTCGCACGACTTCCCTACTTGGCATGTTCCATTCTACAAATGGATCGGTTCGTTCACGGCCGAACTGTCCTTGTGTCATCATGATCGCCGTGCAAACATCAACGTCTCATGACGACGTATGCCGCCACATCACCGTGGAGCCATCAATTCTCTACTTCGGGACGCCGGTCGTCTTACTCACGACAGAGAACGCGGATGGAACCTTCAATCTCGCTCCAATGTCATCAGCATGGGCCTTGGGCCAAGTAGTTGTGTTAGGACTCGGAATGTCGGGTCAGACGGCGCTCAACTTGAGATCCAGACCCGAGATGGTAATTAATCTGCCTGGACCGGAGCTTTGGCAAGCCGTCGAAAAACTCGCGCCGCTCACTGGGCGGTCCAAGATTCCCGAATCCAAACGTGAAGCCTTCCGCTTTGAAAAGGCGAAGTTCAAGGCGGCAGGTCTTCACCACGAAGAATCCCTCTTGGTGAGACCACCCCGCGTTGCGGAGTGCGTTCTGCAGCTCGAGGCTCGGGCCAACGAAATCCGACACGATGTCGCACGAAAGTTCTTTATCGTTGAGGCTCAAGTCCTGAGAGTCCACGCCTGCGCTGACATCGTGTTGTCAGGTACGAACCACATAAGTCCCGCCTCCTGGAGCCCTTTGATCTACAGCTTTCGTCACTATTTTGGCCTTGGAAATGAACTTGGAAAGAGTTTTCGAAGCCACACCTGAATTGCACTTGGCTCGCTCATCTTGAGTTCGATATGCACACTTTTCCAGCACGGGTCTGCTGCACCGTGACGGCGACGTCGCCCTAGACGAGCGCGAGATCGCTCCATTCGTACCCTCGTGAATCTCGCGTTCAAAGAACGGGCACTCCAACGTACCAGGCCGATCGGCAAATGTCGCGGTTGCCATCGATCACCCGACGCTCTACTGGCCATGCTCGAGGACCAGTGATTATGCGGAAAACCTGCGCCCGATCTACGTCAAACAAAGGGCCATCGTGACCGTTCCACATAATTGGGGTTTCTCCATAATCCCAAGAACGCGAGGTCCTTGTCCATCTCGGCGACCTGGACCGCATCAGCTCGGTTCGCTCCGCCGCAGTCCGCGGCTCATTGGACGATACAGCCACCGTGTCCGGCCGAGCACTGTCACCTTTGAAGCCAACTGACGCGACGATCTCGGTGTCGCCGAGTCGCTCGGTGTCACGAATGCTGAGGTCTGTGTTCCGCTGTCCGAACGTCAATGAAATCATCCGGTAGAGCAGTTTCGTCGAGTGATGTGAGGGCTCCCAGAATCTCTTGAGTGCCCCATTTTCTCATTACGACTTCCCTCTCGTCACTACTGAACTTCTTCTTGTTGGGGTCAACTCCGCGGACAGGTGGGCATCACCCATCGAGTTTACCGAAGGACTTCAACGTTTCTCAGAGGCACGGGTGCGCCCCCGTGTATCGCGGCACCTGCGGGTTCGGACGGCGAATGACAAAGTCGCAGATTGTTGGTGTCGGAGACCAAACGCAACTGTTCTGCAAACTCATGGCAACTCGGGCCAACCAAATCACGGCTAGAGATGGAAGCTCGACATCAACGCTGTATCACTAGCGAATAGTGAAGTCAGTAGTCAGTCTGATGCTTCGAATCCTCAGAATCGAGACAGGGCGCTTGGCCGCGTGTACTGCGCCGAACCGAATCCAAGAATTGGAACAAAGATGAAGCTGAGGAGCCAGAGACCGATTCCAAATCCGGAGCTCTTCGAGAAGGCCTTGGCAATGTCCATGGCGATTATTAGTCCGATGACGATATTCACCAATGGAATGAAGAACAGAATCAACCACCATTCGGGCCGACCAGAGATCTTGCATATTAAGTAGAGGTTGTAGATGGGGACGAAGACTCCCCAGCCTGGTTCGCCAGCTTTAGCGAATACCTTCCAACCCGCGACAATGTAGAAAGCGACAACTGCGATATAGATCAGCAGGAGAACGGCGGCGGGACCAGACGATGCAGCGGCAATCGATTGCATTGGCTACTTTCTCGTTTTTCTTCAGGCTACTTGCGAAGCATCACTTCCAATGGGATAACGAATTCCTCCAAGGAACCTACGTGAACAGTCATGCAACGACTGTCATCTTGACCAAACTGTTCCGCACGAACTTAATTGAAGCGACAGCGCGGGGTAACAGTTGCCGACTCTGACGTTGACGTTCCCCGTGATCTCGTTGAACCCACTATGAGAGCCGTTTCTCCATTCGCCAGCGCGACCTCATCCGCCTTCGGTCTGCTCGATAATCGCGAGGATCTGGTCGCCGTATCGATCAACCTTCGCGGGACCAATCCCGCTGATGGCTAGTAATTCGGCAACCGTGCAGGGACGCACACTGGAGAGTTCCTCGAGCGTCCGATCGGTGAAGACCACGTACGCCGGAACCTTGTCCGCGCTCGCCTGCTCCAGTCGCCAGGCCTTCAGGATGTTGTAGAGACCGGCGTTGGCTTCCGAGATCGGGCCAGGGACACGACGTATCTTCGTTGACAACTGGAGGCTGAGCGATCGGGGCCGCCCGTTGACTTGCACTCTCGATCCGAAGGGCACCGTAATCCGGGCTCCGCCAGCGGACACCAAGGCACCGCTTACATCCACGACGCGGACCACGCAGTCATAGCCACCCCACGTGAAGCGCAGTCCGACTTCGGCCGCGACCGGATCATTCGCGACGGGGCTTTGCCTCGAAACAGATTCAGCTTGCTCGTCCCTGATCGAACGAGGAAGGTCGGCCGGAACAGTCAGCTCGTTCAAGAAGATTGACGGCGACTCGGCGTCAGCGATGATGACAAGCGACGTGGTGCAGCGGGTGATGGCAACGTGAAAGACTCGGCGCTCCTCCTCGATGTCAGTGCTCAGCCGATGCGGGAAGACCGTGGAGCTTGCGTCGTAGACAATGACGTGGGGCCACTCGAGGCCCTTGACCTTGTGAACGGTCGCAATCACCACGCCGTTCTCGTCCGGCGGCGTGTTCAGCAATCTCCGGAGCCAGTCGTCAAAAGTCTTGGGGTCAGCGTGCAGGCGCCCCAGGACGACCAGGCTTCGAAGGCCGTCGGAGTTCGAGGCACTGTTGCGGCCTTGGTGCGAGGCGTCAAGCGTCGCCAGAGCTCGATCGAGGCCAATCTCTGTTCGGATGAACTCGATCAATTCCGGCGTCGTGGCGCGTTCGGCGAACATGGTGATGCGTTCAAGATCGTGGACGAACTCGGTGATCTTTTTTGAGGTGGGTTCGTCCATCCGTCCGGCGAGACGCGTGAGGCCTTCGACGGTGGCCTGTTCACCCATCCACCCGCGCGCCTTAGACGAGATGCCTCGACCCGGCCGGCGTACCGCCAAAATGATGTCGGCGCCATTCATCCGGTCGGGTCGCACCGCGAGACGCAACCACGCGAGCGCCGACTCCACGCCCGAGCTCTTGAGAAAATCACCTCCGTCGCGGAGGTTGACCGGGACGCCCGCCTCCAGGAGCGCATCCTGCACCGGGACCAGGAGCGCGTTCACTCGAGACAGCACCGCGATCTCCGAGGGCGTCGTGCCGGCGTCGAGGAGTATGCCCACGTGGTTGGTCACGTGCTGGACCTGATCATCGACCTTCGCGACAGCGAAGGACTCCGCCGAGCGCACGTTGTTCGAGCCGGGCCGGATCTCCTTGGGCACTCGCACCGCGTTGCGCGACAGCAGGTTGATGGCGGCCGTAATCACCGGCGCCGGGCAGCGGTAGTTAATCTCAAGCGCGTGATGAACGGCTTCGGGAACGTGATCCTCGAAGCGCACGAGCCACTCGGGCGTCGCGCCCGAAAAACCGTAGATGGTCTGGTCATCGTCGCCGACCCCGAAGATCGACAGCGACGGCCCCGCCAAAAGCCGCAGGAGCAGCATGTGGGCGGGCGTGAGGTCCTGGTACTCGTCGACGAGCAATATCTCGGCGCGCTGCTCGGCGGCGAGCCGTACCCGGGGATCGCGCAGCAGTACCTCGATCGCCAAATAGATCTGTTCGTCGAAGTCGACCTGATTGTGCTCCGCGAGATATTGGCGGTAGTGGGGGAAGAACGCCGCGAAGCCCTCGAGATCGCCTCGATACGCGTCTTCCACCGACTGCGGCGAGCGCAGACCGAGCCTGACTTCGGTGAGCGCGTCGATCCACGCCACCGCCGGATCGGTATTGGTCTTTCGCGGGTACTTGACGTATTCGGAGTCGGAGAGGATGGCGCGAACGTCGCGTTCATTGATCGTCTGCAACCTGGTCCCGCGACTAACGAACCCGTTGGTCCCGTTGAGGACCGACAGCGCCAACGCGTTCAGCGTCTGGATCTGCAGGCGCGGATGATCGGACGTGCGCTCACGCATCTCCTGCTGGGCCCGCTTGTTGAAGGCCACCAGGAGCAGCGAGTCGACCGGCACACCCGAGTCCAGCACGTGTCGGGCTCGCTCGGTCAGCACCCTGGTCTTGCCCGACCCGGCTGGCGCGATGATGCGCGCACGCGTGGAAGGATCCGCTACCGCGAGTAACTGGTCGGACGCCAGCGCGGCGGCGGGAGAAGTCGCTACGACCGGCGTGAGCTGGCCCCTGATGAGTGCGGCGCGAGGCACCACCGCCGCTCCCCCGACCCTTTGGTCCCCGACTTCCCACAGTTGGAGGGGACCGCCATCGCACCAAACGAACGTGCTATCGGGGAGAACGACATCGGCCTCACGCCCGGTCGCCGGACTCGCGCCAATCTTCATGGCCATCACAGCGAGCGGCCACGTTGGGTGCGACACGTCGCGGGCGTCCACGGCGTTGGAGCAAGCAAGACGCCAGGTCGCCTCCGCGATCAGATCCGCGTTGGGCTCGACGTCCCAGACTTCGCGTTCATCTGTTCCCCCCAACGGCTCTTGCATCGTGGGATCGATCTCGTAGACGACCGGCGAA
>Ga0307374_10001563_pt1 | contig 42296 bp, 37 predicted proteins | sample OX3MG_FD_202532 | JGI IMG/M metagenome (GOLD analysis project Ga0307374, IMG submission 202532) | Soil microbial communities from Risofladan, Vaasa, Finland - OX-3 | ecosystem: Environmental > Terrestrial > Soil > Coastal area > Acid sulfate soil | place: Finland: Risofladan, Vaasa | collected...
CCGAGGTCGTTCCGATACTCATCGCCTCGAAGGCGGCCTTTATTCCCTGAACCTCGTAGCCGAGCGCGACGCCCGCCGCCATCGCGAGGAAAATCCAGAGCGTCAGATAGCGGTCGAGAAAGGAAAGCCTGCGCTGGACGGGGGTGTGAGCGATCGTCATGGTCGCGCTCATGATGCGGTTCCCTTTTTCCGGGATGATGAATATGGCTGCCATCGGAGCGCGTCGCGCGGAATCATTCGCGCCGGGTCGCGGCTTTGCCGATTTCGCGCACGCGGCGCTCGAGCGTGAAGCGGTCGAGCGAATCGACAGGCAGGCTCGCGAAGATCTTGATGCGATTTTCGAGCTCGGTGTAGATGCGTAAAAAGAAGCGGCGCGTGGCCTCTTCGCTGCCCACGAACGCAGCCGGATCGGCGGCGCCCCAATGCGCCGTGATCGGCTGGCCGGGCCATACCGGGCAGGTCTCGCCGGCGGCCTGATCGCAAACCGTGAAGACGAAATCGAGCGGGGGACTGTCGGGGCGGGCGAACTCGTCCCAGCTCTTGCTGCGCAGCGCGGCGGTTGCGTAGTTGAGCTCGGCAAGCAGCGCAAGCGTGCGCGGATGGATCGCGCCGCGGGGATGGCTGCCGGCGCTGAAGCCGCGAAACTTCCCGCGACCCCATCGGTTGATCGCGCACTCGGCCATGATGCTGCGGGCGGAATTGCCGGTGCATAGAAAGAGCACGTTGAACTCGCGAGGGGCCATCGGAGCTTTCCCTATTTCCTGACGGCATCGATGCTTCGGCGCGCCGTCCTGGCCGGAGCGCCAATCGAGGCGAGCGGAACAAGCGCGGCCGGAGCGCAAAGTTCCGGGCGTCCGCCGCAACAGTTTTCGGTCAGGTAGGCGAGCAGCCCGGTCATCGCCTTGAAGTTGGCGCTGTAGATGATCGAGCGGCCGCGGCGGCGCGACGTGATCAGGCCGGCAAATCGGAGCTGATTCAGATGAAACGATAGTGTGGGCGACGGCTGTCCGAGGCGCTCGCCGATCTGGCCGGCCGGCAGGCCCGGCGGTCCCGTGCCGACCAGGAGGCGGAAGATATCGAGGCGGGTCTCCTGGGCGAGCGCGGCCAGCGCCGCGATAGCGTTTGACTTCTTCATATTTTTATACTTGTAGAGATATAAGATCGCGCGGTCAAGCGCAAGCCGCGGTAATCCGCACCCGCGGCATTCGGACGGCCGCAAAATGGCGCGCGACGGACGGCGGCGAAACGATCAGGAAATCGTAGCGTGCGCCAACGGCGACGCGTTCACATCGTTTCGCGCAGTTGGGCGACGATGATCAACGCCAGATCGAAGACAAAAAGCGAGATCACCAGGTCGCCGATAGCTGTAGATAGGGGCCCGGGCGGCATGAGTTGATCGATTCCCCAAAGAATGAATGCCGACGCGAGCATCAGGCGCTTGAGCAACTCGAGCGGCCGCGGCCGCAGTATAAGTTGAAGCGCGACATATGATGCGCCCGCCATCAGCAGCGGCGCCGCCGTGATTGGCGCGCGCGCGATAAAGCTTGCCGCGTGAGGAAGCGCCCGCGCGCCGTCAGGCAGCAATGCGACCGCCCAGGGCGCGGCATCCATCAGCAGCAAAACCACGCTGCACGCAACCGCCATCAGAGCGAGCGTCGCCACGGATGACCGCAGTATCAGGCCGGGAAGTGTCGCAGGCCGCCACGGCAACCCGTCGGCGGCCACTGTGATGGCGGCCCGCTCGGATTTATCTTCGTAGGTGGAGGCCTCAGCGGCCCGATTTCTCAAGCTGAAGCTACTGCCAGTTTCCAAATCGAGCCTTCCGTCACAGGAATTTCCGTGCGTCTATCTTGCGCGCAATCGGCGCGCCGCGAAAGTGGTATCGATTCGCGGGAATCATCCGCTGACCGGATGATTCCCGCGCGCGCGCCACGCGATCAGTGGCCGGCCAAATGACGCGAGCCGCGCCAGGATGCGGCGTATCGACGGGTATCCATTGGCGGCAACGCCCGGATGCCGCGCGGCCGGGAAGCCTCCTTGTCCGCGCTCGCGATCCGGCCATCCGCTATCGCGTGAGGCTGCGGGGCGAACTTCGGCGGCGCGGCTGAAACCGGCGGCAGCAAGCGCATGGAGCCCGGGACATGGGCCGTGGTCGAAACTTCCGAGTCTCGCCCGAGCCTCGGCGCTCGAGAGCAGCGCCCGGTCCTCGTCGAGGGCCGCTATATGGCGTCCTGATACGGCGAAATGCCATCGGCATCTCAGGCAGTAGTAGAGTTGGCTTGCGCGATCGAATGGGTTGCCGCTCACCAGCGGCCCAATCACGAACTGATGTTGCAAGCTCCGATCACTCTGGCTTCCGATCCACGGGCCCATCGCAAACACCTCGCCTTCGGAAGAGGGCAAATTGTGCGCCAGCAAAAAAAGATCAATGTTGGCAACGCGGTTTCCGGCCGATTGCGGCGGAGCAATGCAAAAGGCATCGATAGCGCGTTGCCCTTTGCATTCTCGCGCAGCGCGATCGCGATCAGACTCGCAGGCTCGCCATGATCGCCGGCTCCAGGCCACGAAGCCGATCCCGAGTTCGCGGCCGAGCGAAGGATTTCGTCCTCGGCGTTCGGCATGGACGTTGCTCATTCAATTGCGGGGAGCGTCATTCGATGGGATGGCGGAGGACGCGATTGCATAAGGGGCGCGGCCAACAGGAGGAAGACTCAGACGCCTCAGAGAAAGGTGGAACGTCATCTCACTCTGATGCGTCATTAGTGCATTCCGCTAGAGCATCCGATTTTCGGGCGCTCGGATCGTCGAAGTGTCTATATATTGGCGCGGCCGTTTTTGGACTCGCCTGGTTGGCGTTGATTTATCGCGCGCAGGGTATCGAGTTGTGGCTATGGGCGGTTGCGCTCGCGGCGGCCGGATCGGCGTTTGCGTTCGTGCTCACGAATCGCCGCCGGCAATTGGGGCTGGTCGAAGCGCTTGATGGCGAGCGGGTCTCGCTCGCGGCGCAAGTACGCGAACAGCGCGCCGCCGCGATCACATTCGAAAAGATCTTCGACGCGTGGCCGGACGGGCTGCTTGTGACACGGCTTGACGATGGACGCATTGTCAGGGCCAACCATGAGTTTCTCGAGCGCAGCGGGCTCGGCGCGGTAGGCGGCTCAATCTCAACTCGTGATTTGTGGCGCGATTGGGAGCTACGCGAACAATTCATCCGCCGTCTGAGAGCCGAGAGTGTCGTCCGCAACTTTGACGCGGAGCTGGTGTATCGGGGCAAGGTGACATCTTTCCTCGTCTCCGCGGCGGTAGTCGAAATCAATGGCGATCAATGTGCGATCGCGTCCGCGCGCGATATCACGGGGCGCAAGGCGGTGGAGCGGACGCTGATCGCAGCCGAGCGCAAGCTTACCGAGCAGGTGGCCGAGGGCGCGCGTGTTCAGGCGCGGCTGCGGGCGGAGGTCGAAGAGCGCGAGCGGGCCGAGCGGGCGGCGCGGAGCAGCGCCGACAATCTGCGGCTGCTGCTCGAGGCAAGTCTCGATTCGATCACGGTGAGCCGGCTTTCCGACGGGCGCTATATCGAGGTCAATCGGGAATTCTCGCGCAGCGGTTACACGCGCGAAGATGCGCTGGCGAGTTCGACCCATTCGCTGGGCGTATGGGCGCATCCGGAACAGCTCGCAAGCTATCTGGAAGCGCTGCGTGCCAAGGGCAAAGTGCGCAACATGGAAGTCGAATACCGTGTGCGGAACGGGCGTACCGTCACATCTCTGGTCTCCGGGATGCTGATCGAATTCGACGGCGAGCGCTGCGTGGTATCGGTGTCGCGCGAGATCGGCGAGCGCAAAAAACTCGAGCGCGAGCTTATCGCCGCGCGCGAGACTGCGCAGATAGCGTCGCAGGCCAAGTCCGAATTCCTGTCGGGCATGTCGCACGAGATCCGCACTCCGATGAATGCGATTCTGGGGATGGCGGACCTGCTGTGGGACAGCGAGCTCGGTCCGGAGCAGCGCCGCTTCGTCGAGCTGATGCGCAGCAATGGCAATGCGCTTCTGCAGCTAATCAACGACATCCTCGATCTCGCCAAGATCGAAAGCGGGCGGCTGACGCTCGAAAGGGCCGATTTCGATCTCGCGGATCTGGTCGACAAGGTGGTCGAAACGCTTGCCGTGCGGGCTCATTCGAAAGGAATCGAGCTCGCGGCGCGAGTTGTTCCTGGCGTGCCGCCCGCGCTCCTCGGCGATCCGTTGCGGATGCGCCAGATGCTGGTGAATATCATCGCTAACGCGATCAAATTCACTGAGCATGGCGAAGTCGTGTTGACCATCGACACAGTGGCGGGCGAGCCGGCTTCCCAGCCGAATGAGGCTGACGGCCGGCCGCGCGACGATGCCTCGGGACCGGCGTTGGCGCCACTTTGGCTCAGGTTGTCGATCTCCGACACCGGTATCGGTATTCCGGCCGATAAGATCGACGCGATCTTCTCCGGATTCACGCAGGCCGACGCGTCGACCACGCGCCGGTTCGGAGGCACGGGGCTGGGACTTTCGATCGTAAAGCGGATCGCTTCGCTGATGGGCGGCAAGATCGAAGTCGAAAGCGAAATCGGACGAGGGTCAACATTCCGTATCACCATTCCGATGCAGGTGGGAACGTTGCGGCCGTCGGAGCGAAGGCCCGCTTCGGTCGATATGACCGGGATGCCGGTTTTGGTCGTCGACGACAATGCGACCAATCGCCTCGTACTGCGCGAGACGCTGGCGCAATCAGGAGCGGAAGTGATCGAGGCCTCGAGCGGTGCATTGGCGCTGGCGGAAATCGCGCGAGCGCGAAGAGCCGGGCGGCCATTTCGGCTCGCGCTGCTCGATTACCATATGCCGGAGATGGACGGGATCGAACTGGTGGAGCGGATCTGGCAGTTAGAAGCGGGGCAAGCCGCGAGCGCGGGCGGGCCAATCCTTCTGATGCTGACGTCCGACGATCTTAATGCGCAGCTTGCCCGGCTCCGAGCGCATGGCCTGCGCGGCTACATCATGAAGCCGATACGGCGGCCTGAACTGCTGGCGGCAATCGCTGCGGCGCTGAGCGAACCTCCTCGAGCGCGCGAGGACGAGACCGCGGAGGCGACGCCGCAAGCGCCGCCTCCGGCAACGGCATCGGAGTCAGCGCCAGCGATCGTCCCAACCCCCGCGCCGGCGATTGTCGCGAGTCCAGCATCCAATGGCGGCGAACCTTCCGAGATCATCCGGATCCTTCTTGCCGACGATTCTCCCGACAACCGCTTTCTGGTCGAAGCCTATCTCAAGAACTCGCCCTGCCAGCTCGAAATGGCCGAAAACGGCCGTATCGCGTTGGAAAAATTCAAGGCCGCGCCGCCCGATCTGGTGCTGATGGACGTGCAGATGCCGGAGATGGATGGTCTTGCGGCCACGCGCGCAATCCGCCAATGGGAAAAAGATAATGAAATCGGTCATGTACCCATAATCGTGCTTACCGCCTCGGCCCTTGAAGAAGACGTCCGCCGCAGCCTCGAAGCCGGGTCGGACCGCCACGTCAACAAGCCGGTGCGTAAAAAAGTTCTGCTCGAGGCAATCACGGCGGCGCTCGAAGCGCATAGCAACCGCGATGGCCGCACCAGCCTGAAGAGTCTCGTCCGTGCGGGTCCGCGGGATACCACCGCGAGCAAGCCTCCCTCCCTCATAGCCGACGGTTCGTCGCTTCCGATTCCTGTCTGCTGATCCAGGCAAATCCTTTTTGTAGAGCATTGCCAGAACGGCCGGACGCGGGATTTCGGCGGTCATGCTTGACAGGCTGCGAGGTTTCGCGGGAAGCTTTTCACTTGTAAATCGGCGGTAGTAGTTATTACGGGGCGCGTGGTTCCCGGCACGCCACCCGGATCTTGATTGTTCGACCAGGACCCATTGCCTGGCGGATGGGTCCCGCGGTGGAGAGGCTATGCAATATACCAAGCTTGGCAATACTGGAATGACCGTTTCGCGCATCTGTTTCGGATGCATGAGCTATGGCGGTGGCAAGATGCCGCCGTGGTCGATGCAGCGTGATTGGGCGCTGAACGCTGATCAGGCACGCGAGCATTTCGCAATCGCGCTCGAGAGCGGGATCAATTTCTTCGATACCGCGGACGTTTACTCCAACGGCGGCAGCGAGGAGATCACCGGACGCTGGCTGGGCGAGATGGCTTCGCGCGACGATATCGTGCTCGCGACCAAGCTGCATGGCGCGATGGGTCCGGGACTGAACAAGCGTGGGCTTAGCCGCAAACACGTGATCGAGGCGTGCGACAATTCATTGCGGCGACTCAAGACGGATTACATCGACTTGTATCAAATCCATCGATGGGATTTCACGACGCCGATCGAGGAGACGCTCGACGCGCTCGACTCACTGGTGCGCGCCGGAAAGGTGCGTTATCTCGGCGCGAGCAGCATGGCGGCGTGGCAATTCTCGAAGGCGCTGTACGCGGCAAAGGAGCATGGGTGGCATCGTTTTGTGGCGATGCAGAATCACTACAATCTGATCTATCGCGAAGAAGAGCGCGAGATGATTCCACTCTGTATCGACCAAGGGGTCGGGCTAATTCCGTGGAGCCCGCTGGCGCGGGGCTTCTTCGCCGGGAATCGCAAACCCGATAGCAGCGAAGCGACGACGCGCGCGAAGACGGACCAATTCGCGCAGCGCTTCTACTTCCAGGAGAACGACTTCGAGACTGCCCAAGCCGCATCGAAGGTGGCGCAGCAATACGGCGTCAGCCCCACACAGATCGCGCTGGCGTGGATTCTGCAGGCGCCTGGGGTGACCGCGCCGATAATCGGCGTGACCAAAACGCCGCATCTGCGGGAAATTATCGACGCGGTCGAAATCAAACTCAGCTCTGAGGCGGTGGCGGAACTCGAAAAACCCTACCGGCCCCATCCGATCCTCGGCCATGAGCAGCCGACGCCAGCCCGGATGGTCCATCGGAACTAAGCGCGCGGACTTGACGGTGGCGGCACTATGGTGGCGAAGCCCGCCTGACAGCTCATCCTGGCCAACCCGGCTCGGAGCGGCTTGCTATGGGGAAGATGGCCGCCGCCTCGATCCTTTGCTGAAGAGGTTCTTATGCGCCGGCGCGGCTCTGGACTCCGTGTCCGAGGTGTCGCGCGCCATTCGGGTTCGGGCCTCAGGCGAACATAATGTCCCCTCCGCCTACACAGCGCCTTCGTCAAACGTTAGACTCGGCTACTTGTGGCGGACTAACCTCCGCGGCGACACTCATAGATGCGGACTTCCTGGGACAGCTTTCAGCGCGAAGCAATCGAAAAGCTCCGCGCCTTAATCAGGATCGACACCACCAATCCGCCCGGTAATGAGCGGCGCGCGACCGACTTTATCGCGGCAGCGCTCGGCGCCGAGGGAATCGACTCCGTCGTCCTCGAAAAGGAGCCCGGACGGGCGAACCTGGTGGCACGAATCCGGGGCGGCGCGCTCGAGCCGCTGATGCTCTCGTCGCATACCGACGTGGTCCCGGTCGAGCGCGACCGATGGACACGCGCGCCATTCGGGGCCGACTTGGCCGAGGGCTTCGTGTGGGGGCGCGGCGCGGTCGACATGAAGGCCAAGTGCGCGATGGACCTCGGGCTTGCGCTCGCGATACGGCGTGCAGGGATGACGCCCGATCGCGACCTGATTATCGCGGCAGTGGCGGATGAAGAGGCGGGATCGGAGCTGGGGGCCAAGTTTCTGGTCGCGAGCCATCCGGACCTGGTGCGGGCGGGATGGGTGCTGAACGAGGCGGGGGGCTTCACGCTTTATCTTGGAACGCGGCGTTACTATCCCATCCAGGTTGCGGAGAAGGGGTTCGTGACGCTCCGGATGACGGTCAGCGCGCCGCCGGGGCACGGCTCGATTCCGCGCTCGGATACCGCCATCGCGTGGCTGGCCGACCTTATCGTGCGAATCGTGCGCACGCCGATGCGCCATAAGCTGACGCCGCTGATGCGCCGCACGCTGGCCGATTTGGGCGTCGACCCGGCCAACGCGCCGCCGCTTTTCCGGGCGATGATGGCCAACACGGTTTCGCCCACGATGCTGCGCGCGGGCTACAAGGACAACGTGATTCCGGGCGAGGCCTCGGTGGTGCTCGACGGGCGCACGCTGCCCGGCGAGACGGTGCAGAGCTTTATGCGCGAGCTGCGCGACATCGTCGGGCCGGAGCCGGCGCTCGAAATAATCAAGAGCGCGCCGCCGGCCGAGGCGAGCGCTGACTCTCCGCTGTTCCGGATGATCGCGGACCATCTCGAGCAGGCGGACCGCGGCGCAAAGGCCATTGCGTGGATGCTGCCCGGGGCGACCGACAGCAAGTTCTACGCGCAATTGGGCGCGACCTGTTATGGGTTCGCACCGGTCAGGATTGGACCGCGCACGCCGTTCGGCTCGCTCTATCACGGCAACGACGAGCGAATTCCGGTCGACGGATTTCTATGGGGGCTGCGCGTCTACTCGGAAGTCGTGCTCGAGTTTCTGGGTCTGAAGTTCACGGACGTCTTCGCCTGAGCGGGTCCCCGTTCAAGGCGATGATTTTACAAAACGGCAGGCGTGCGCGCGTGTGGCGCTCAACCGCCATTACCCGGCTGATCCTCGTTGCTCCCAGGCGTGAAGGTCACCAGCAATCGCGGCGGCGCGTCGAGCGGCACGACCGCGAAACGCGACACCGGCGAGGTGTTGACCGTGACCGTGGTTCCGTTCGCGTCGCTCGAGATGTCGCAATCGCGAAAGATCGACCTGTCAAAGACCAGATGTGTGTCGAGCTTCGCATTAGGCGTGGTATCTTTCAGATGGAGCGTCAGGGTCGAGAAGCCGTTGCCGTTTTGCAGCTCGTTGTCGTACTGGACCGGACCGGTCAGATCGAGAATGATCGAGAGCGGCGGATCGGACGATGAGAGGCGGATTCGGTCGAGCGTTGCGGGTCCGGTCTTTTCAGCGGAGGCGGTCTGGACGGCGGCCGCCCGGGTCTGCGCGGCGGGCGCGTTCAGAGCCGGGAGTCCATTGGCTCCGTAGGCGCCCGAATCGTTTGCGGCGCCGGTCTGCGCCTGGCTGACCGTGACGTCGTCGTCGCTATCCTCGGCGTAGCCGCTTTCGGCCAGCACCAGCCTCAGCGGATCCTCTTCGGTATCGACCGGCTGATTGAGCCGTTTCAACTGGCTCTTGGCTTTCGCGGCGTAGGTGGTGCCCGGGTAATGCAGCGGAAGGGCTGCGAAGGCCTGTGCGGCCGAGTAGGTTTTACCTTCCTTTTGCAGCGTGACGGCGAGCTGATAGAGCGCCTGATCCCCGACCGGGGTGTCCGGCCATTTCTGCATCAACTCGGCGTAGCGCGATTCGGAGGCGCGATAGTTGGCGCGCGCGAAGTAGAAGTCGCCGATCAGAAGCTGATGGCGCGCGAGCAGCTCGCGGCAGATCGATACCTGCTGTTCGGAGAGCGCGGCGAATCCGGTCTCCGGGTAGCGCCGCTCGATAGTTTCAAACTGCTCCAGCGCCGCGCGGGTGTGCGTCTGATCTTGATCGGGCCGTCCGATCTGTTCGAAATGGGCCATCGCCAGGTAGTACGATGCCATCTCGCTCTCTTTGCTGGTCGGATGCATCTTCTCGAAGTCGGAGAGCGACCCGATAGCCTCCGGGTACTCCTTCATCTGGTACTCGGCGAGGGCGATCTTGAGTTCGGCGTCCTCTGCGTAGGGGCTGAACGGGTACTGATCGATCAACTTCTGAAAGTAGATCGTAGCGCCCTTATAGTCCTCGATCGAAAAAGCGTGTTGGCCGAGCGCGTAGTAATTTTCGCCCGACGGCGACGGCCTGCGCAGGCTGCATCCCGCGACGAACAAGAAGATGCCAGCCGCCAGTAGAGATAAAGTACGTCTCATTTTCACGCGTTCCAGACAGGTTAAACGCATCGGTCTCCAGAGGCAAGCTCGCGATGGCGGCAGGGGACTCATCCGTGATCGCGATCGGGGACGAATTCACCGGCAAAGATTTGCCTCCCGGCGGCGATAAACTTGCGCGCGAAGCCGGTCAGCCGCGCCCCCGGCACGGGCGCTTCAACTTGGCGGAATCCGGCGCCCTCGAGCGTCGCGAAAATTTCGCTTGCGTAGGGCTCGAAGTCGGTCGCGACTGAGACCGCGCCGTTCTCCGCGGCGGTTCGATAGAGTCCGGCGGCGAAGCCGGGCGAGAACAGGCGATGCTTCTGTTGCGACTCGCGCGGCCACGGATCGGGAAAGTAGATATGAAAGCGCGCGACGCTGCGCTCGGCGAGCATCAGGCGGACCAGCGGGCGCGCGTCCATGATCAGAACGCGCAGATTCGCGGCGCCCCGCCGCGCCGCCCGCACGGCCATCACACGCGCGACCGAGGCAGCAAGTTCGATCGCGAGCAGATTGCGGTCCGGATGCGCTGCGGCATAATCGATCGCGAAGTCGCCGCGGCCAGCTCCGATCTCGATTTCCAGCGGCGCCGCGCGGGTAAAAATCGCCGCCGGATCAACCGTGAACAGCGGACCGTCGCCGGGAACGATCACCCGAGCGGCATCGGCGCGCGCTTCGGGATCGCGCCATAGTCGGGCAGCCTTGCGTAGCCTTGGCATTGAGGGGTTCGGGCGCGATGCGCCGGCGGCCGGATACTCGCGGGCGCCAGGCGGCACTGCTAGTCGGATCGCGCCAGAAACTCCTTGACCCGCTCGATCATCGGCCGCAGGTCGGTGTTATCGACCAGTGCGCTTGCGAGCCTGACCGGATCACCGAAGAAGAAACGCTCGTAGAGCACCTGGCGTCCCCCGAACGAGCTGCCGGCCACGTCCCATGCGAGCCGATAGAGCGCGACCCGCTCGCGCGCATCGACTTCGGCCTGGCCCAGGTAACGGTCGATATCGGGACGGATCGGACTTGCGAAATCACGCTCGGTCGGAGCCGCGACCAGACTCGACGAGCAGTTGAGCTGGAGAATCTCGACCATCCGCGGATAGAGGCGCGGAAAGAGATTGCGCGCGGTATCGAGCGGCGGACGGGCCGGCAGAAACTCGCCCCATCGATCGCGCGCCGCATCAGCCTCGCCCGCGCGCAAACATGCACGCATCGTTTCGGTGGTCGTGATCATTTCGGCAATGCGCTCGCGGACATGCGGCAGGGTCATCGCGTCGCTGGCTTCGGCGATCCGCGCGGCGAGCCCCAGCAGGAATTCGCTCTTGACCACGTTCTTGGCGGCGACCTGATGCATCATGTTGATGACCGCGCCGGTCTCGCCGTAGAGCGCGTTGCATCGCGCGACGTCGCCGCACAGAAAGACCCGCTCCCACGGGATCGTTACGTTGTCGAAGACGACGACGCAATCCATCTCCTCGAAACGCGAGGCCAGGGGATGGTCGAAGTGCGAGCGCTCGGCCTCCAGCGGCTCGCGGCACAGGAACTTGAGGCCCGGCGCGTCGCATCGCACGGCGAAGGCGAGTGCGAAGCGTTCATCGGCGGGGTCTTCGCGCAGCACGGTGGACGGAAAGACCATCAGCTCTTCCGAGAGCGGGCCAAGCGTCGCGAGCATGCGACATCCGTTGACCACGATACTGTCGCCGGTCTTTTCGACCAGCTTGAGCGCCAGGTCGGCGTCGGTATTGCCCGCCCATCCTGCGGCCCGGCTCGCGCGCGGATTTACCAGGGTATGGGTCGCGCACCAGTCATTGCGGCGCGCCTCGCGATAATACTCGACGATATTCGTCCCGAAGCGCGGGTCGCTCGCGGCGAAGAATTCGTGCGCCGCGGCCATCGCGGCGATACTCGCGTTGAGGTAATCGGGTGAACGGCCGATCATGCCGCCGGAGAACTCCGCCCAGCGCCGGAACATCGCGCCACGCTTGCAAACGTCATCGACACTTTGCGGCTGGATGAACGATAGCCCCACGCGATCGCCGCCCTCTACCCGGTACGTCATGGCCTCGGGATGCTCGATCTGCATGTCGTAGAGCGAGGCTATCGAGCGCGCGCACGGCATCAGCGCCGGATCGCTGGTGGCATCCTTGATGCGCTCGCCGCCGAGCCAGACTTGAGCCTTCAAGCGGCGCAACGCGCTCAAATAGTTGTTTCCCGAGCGCGCCCCCATCAGAGCATCTCCTGCAACGCGGGCAATCGCCTGCGAATACGATCGGCCGCGTCCTCGGGCGCCATGTAAGGCGGCCGCGCCGGTCCCATTTCGATTCCGGTCACCACCGACGCCGTCACCTTGGTCGTCCCGAGATGGCCGAGCGTCTCTTCGCCGCCGCGCGGGAAGCATCGGTTGAGCCGGCGCTGAATCTCCTCGGCCCGCTCGATACGGCCGGCGCGAAATGCCTTGAGCAGGGCGGTCGAGGCCGGCACCGCGAAAATATTGATAAAGCCGCCCGCCGCGCCGAGCATCAGGCCCGCCAGCAGCGCGCGGAACGTGTTGTAGATTTCGATCCGACCCGCGATCTCGTCGTAAAGCGCCTCGAGATGCTGCAGGTCGGTCAGCACCTCCTTCATCGCGACCACGCCTTCGATTTCCGCGAGCCGTCCGGCGAAGCGCGGCGTGATCGTGAACTTGCTCAGCGCGGGGTTGTGGTAGATGACGACCGGCAGGTCGCCCGCCTCGGCGACCATCCGGAAATGGCGTTCGACCTCGGCCTCGCCGCAGCGCCAGTAGTACGGCGCAACCACCTGCTGAGCGTCGTAGCCGAGCCGCGCCGCGATTCGCGCGTAATGGAGCGTCTCGAGCGTGGTCGCGCCCGAGGTCATCGCAATCGCCGCGACACCCGCGCGCCTGCGCGTCTCTTCGAGCGTAATCTCGAAGGCGCGCACGCGTTCGGACTCGCTCAGATGGAGAAACTCGCCGATACTGGGCGTCGCGACGATCCCCTCCGCACCGTTGTCGAGCGCCCATCGGACCTCGCGCCGGAGCGCCTCTTCGTTGAGCCGATAGTCGCTATCGAAGGGCGTCACCAGCATCGCTTGAATTCCGTTGACGAGTTTCATCTCAACCTAAATCCCCGCTTTTGATATATTCATCCGCATCGCGCGCATGCGCCGGTGTCAAGTCTCGCCGCGTCCGTTTTGGATTGTTCCGCTGATCGTCGATGTTAGCCTTTTAGGGCCGTATCGCACAGGCATCGATAGGACACCGCGACGGCGATTGCTTCGGGGCCGCACGCGGGAATGATTGTGCTCGCCGGCGGCGCAAATTACGTTGGCGTTCTTGCCTCCGCGGACCTCTACGACCCCGCGACCGACAAATTCGCTCCCCCTCCCAAGACACCCGAGATGGAGCTTGAACTGTTGCCAGCCGAGGCTTTCCAATAGCTGCCCAAACCGGCGCGTCTGGGTCTTAAGCCCCGCCAACGCCGAACGCCGGCCGCCGCTTCACCCGCAGTTGATGCTTTCCAGGGTCCGCTTGGACCTCTATTCTGGTCAAAGTTGAGGACTGCGAAAGATGACCGATCCGCTCGAATTTCTGCGTGAAAACGAACTGCCCTTCGCGAAGCTGCTCGGGATCAGATTCACCAGTGCCGCGCCCGATCGCGTAACCGCCACGATGATGGTGCGGGACGAACTCTGCACCCGCCCGGCAATCCTCCACGGCGGCGCGCTGATGGCGCTGGCCGATACCCTCGGCGCCTGCGCCACCGCGCTCAATCTCACCGGCGGCGCCTCCACCACGACCATCGAATCGAAGACCAACTTCCTCGCCGCCGCGCCCGTGGGATCGATCGTCACCGCCGAGTGCGCCGCAATCCATCGCGGCCGCAGCACGATGGTCTGGCAGACCCGCGTGACTTCAGAGCAAGGCCGCCTGCTCGCGATCGTTACGCAAACCCAGATGACGCTCGCGCTGCGGACCGCTTGAATCGGCCGCGCCAATCGGCGGCGGAATCAGACGGTCGACTGATCTGCCGCGGCGGGCTCTTCAGCCTCTTCATAGCGGGCGCCGATCGAGCAGAGCCATTCGTCGTGCATCCGCGGCGCGATAAGCGAGATCCCGAACGGCAGGCCGTTGCTTCTGAACGCGGCCGGCACCGCGATCGCGCAGAGATCAAGCAGGTTGACAAAGTTGGTGTAGAGCCCGAGCCGCCGATTAGTCTCGATCGGATCGGCTTGCACCTCGCGCACCGTGAAGATCGGCGCCGTGGTCGGAAGCGCAATCAGGTCCGCCCTCTCCCATTCGTGATCGGCGCGCCGCGTGAACGTCCGCAAGCGATAGAAGCCCTCGAAAACATCCGCTGCCGAATAGTTTGCGCCCGGTGCAACCACTTTCCGGACCACCGGATTGATGCCGTGCCACGCCGCGTCCGTTCCCGCGAGCTCTTTGAGCGTCATCAGCCGCTCGGCCAGCCACGGACCCTCGTAGAGCAATTCACCAGCGCTGCGAAACGCCGAGAAGTCGATCTCGACCGTCCGCGCCCCGAACGCGCGCAGCCGCTCGATCGCCCCGGCATAAAGCCCGCGCGCGTCACGATCGCCGAAGAACTCCGCGTCCTTCTCCGCTAGAATTCCGACCCGCAACGCCGAGTTCCGCGGCGCCGTCTGCATCCGCCATCCGCGCGAGAAAGGATCGCCATCGTCGTACTCGGCCGTAGCCGCGAATACCGTCCCGGCGTCGCGGCAGGTCGACGCGAAGATCGAAACGCAATCGATCGATCGGCACGCCGGCGCCACGCCGCGCGTGCTGATCAGCCCGCGCGTCGGCTTCAGCCCCACGATATTATTGAACGCCGCCGGAACCCGTCCCGACCCGGCCGTATCGGTGCCGAGCGCGAAGCTCACATGTCCCGCCGCCACCGCGACTGCCGACCCGGAACTCGATCCGCCCGAGATGTAATCGCGGTCGAAGGCGTTCAGGCAGACGCCGAAATCCGACCGCGCTCCCGTAAGCCCGGTCGCGAACTGATCGAGGTTGGTCTTGCCGATCGGGATCGCGCCCGCCGCCCGAAGCCGGGCGACCACCGCCGCGTCGGTCTCCGCGGTCTTCGTGCGCGCCGAGTATGCGACCGTGGTCGACAGTCCCGCTACGTCGATATTGTCCTTCACCGCAAACGGCACGCCGTAAAGCGGCGACGCGTCCACCCCATGCGTCTCGAGCCGCCGCGCATCCTCGAGCGCCTCGGCCTGCGGCCGCAGCGTTATCCAGATCGGATTGCTCGCATCCGCCGCGATCCGCCGATACACCAGCCGCACGATCTCCGACGGCTTCGATTCGCCCGAACGATACAGATTGCGCAGCGACGGCAGGTCGAGCGCGAATGCGGCCTTCGATGATGACGTCACATCCCAATGCTTCCGAGCGCCGTCCCGGGCTCGCCATCGGGCGCGGACGCGCCCACAACCACTCGCCGCGTCTTTTCCATCACGCGCACGACTCCATCATGGTATTTTGCGGACACACCCATTCGACCGGCCGAAACCGCGCTTACGATTCAAGCCGCTCAGCGATTCATTTGTGGGCAGGTCCGGCTACGGGCCTAGTGGCGATGCAACAAGCATACCTTGGCCGACAGCCACGATGACTCGAAATCGCGCCGGAATCTGATGATGCGCACTCCTGCGATGCCGCCGCGGCGGGCAGATGCGTAACCGCCATGCATCCCGCCGCGATTCGCGCACGCTTAGTTGCTCAACTCGAGCATCCGTTCCAGCGCATGCTGCGCACCCTCGCGCACATTATCGGGGAGCATTATCTCGTAGCGCATCTCGCGCAGCGATTCGAGCACGTTGGGAAGCGTTATCATCTTCATGTAGCGGCAAAGCTTGCACGCCTTGTAAAAACGCTTCTGGGGAATCTCCATCAGCAGCCGATCTGACAGGCCACACTCTGTGACCACCAGGAACTTGTCCGCGTCGCTGGTCTCCGCATAGCGCACCATCGCGCTCGTCGACAGCACCGCATCCGCCAGCGCCAATACGTCCTTGCGGCATTCCGGATGCGCCAGCACCTTGATTCCGGGAATCGCGCGCTTGACCCGATTAACCTCTTCCGGGGTTATCTGATGATGCACGTAACAGTTCCCGTCCCAGGAAATTATCTGCTTAGTCGACTGGCTCTGGACGTAGTTAGCCAGATTCTGATCCGGCACGAAAAGGATATGTTCCGAATCGATCGCCTCGACAATCCTGACCGCATTCGCCGAGGTGCAGCAGGCGTCCGAAAGCGCCTTTACGTCCGCCGTGCAGTTCACGTACGAAACCACCTTCAGATCGGGGTAGAGCGCCGTCAACTCGGCCCTGCGTTCGGCCAGCGCCTCGGCCGTGACGCTATCCGCGAGCGAGCATCCCGCCCGCATATCGGGCAGCAGCACCGTCCGTTCGGGATTGAACACCTTGGCGGTCTCGGCCATGAAGTGGACGCCGCAAAAGACGATCACGTCGGCGTCGCGCACTTCGCGCGCCTTGCGCGCCAGCTCGAGCGAGTCGCCGATAAAGTCCGCCACCTCGAAAATCTCCGGACGCTGATAGTTGTGCGCCAGGATAACCGCGGCACGCTCAACCTTGAGCCGTTTGATTTCGTCAATCTGGGCCGCAAACCGCGCGCAGGCTTCGATCGTGTAGTTATCGTCGCCCAGCACCGAGAGCTTGCGATAAAGCTCGGCCGCGGAAGTCGCCGGAGCGGTTTCATTCGACGTATGCATGATTCTATCGACCTTCTATGCGCCTGATTACGACGCGGTTGCGCATGTGTTTGCGTCAAACTGACGCTTAGTCTAACAGGCCTGCTCTCACCGGGGCAAGCGACGCCGCCGATACTCGCTGACGCCCGAGCTTGACCGGAGTCTCCGAAGCGGCGCCGCAGCGCCCGCGGTTCACTCCAGCACGCCCGCCGTCACGAGCTCGATTATCCGCTCTTCGCTGTATCCCAGAATCGATTCCAGCACGTACTGGCTGTCGCGCCCGAGCGACGGCGCGGACCGCGTTATCTTCGCGGGCGTGCGCGACAACATAAACCGCGACCCCTCGACGACCGTCTTGCCGTATGTCGGATGCTCCAGTTCGACGAAATATCCGCGCCGATTCATCTGCGGATCGTGGCACACGTCCGCGCCGTTCTGGACCGCCGACGCCGGAACTCCGGCGCGCTGTAACAATGCCTCCGTCTCATGAGGAGCGAGTCCGCCCGTCCAGTTCGCGATTATCGCGTCCAGTTCGCCGCGATTCGTCCGCCGCCCGGCAAAGCTCGCAAAACGCTGGTCGCTTGCCAGGTCGCTCCGATTCATCACCCCGGCCAGCGCGCGCCAATGCTCCTCGGTCCGGCACGCGATCGCGACCCACCGATCCTCGCCGAGCGCTGGATAGACCCCGTGCGGCGCGTGATCGGGATCGTCGTTCCCGACCCCCTGCGTCATCCTGCCGTTAACGGCGCAATCCAGAATCGCGGGCGCGATAAAATGCAGCGCCGACTCCGCCTGCGACTGATCGATATACTGTCCCTTGCCGGTGCGCCGGCGATACTCGAGCGCGGCCAGGATCGCCACCGCGCCGAACTTCGGCGCCACGTAATCGGTATAAGCCGAGAATGGTCCCGAAGGCGGCCGATCGGGCCATCCGCAGATATTGTAGAAGCCCGAAATCGCAGCGGCCATGTTGCCGAAGCCGGCGAAAGTGGAGTACGGCCCGGTCTGGCCCATCAGGCACGAGCTCAGCATGATCAGATCGGGCTTGACCTCGCGCAGCGATTCATAATCGAGCCGCCACGCACGCATCGCCTTGGGCGAGAATGATTCGGCGACTACGTCGGCCCAGCGCACTAAATCGAGCACCACCGCGCGCGCTTGCGGCTTGCTCAAGTCGAGCGCCAGCCCGAGCTTGCCGGCATTGTAGGTCCCGAAGAGTCCCGAGCCATCGTTATTGGGTTGATTGTTATGAAACGGTCCGACCGAGCGCGCCGCGTCGACCCGGCTGGCGGTCTCGATCCGGATAACCGTCGCCCCGTAATCGGCCAGCGTTCTGGTCGTTCCCGGACCCGCCAGCGCCCACATCAGGTCGAGAATCTTCACATCTTCCAACGGAAGCATCAGATTATCCCTCCGCGCCGCAAATCACCGATCTCTTCGGTCGAGAGCCCCAGCTCATCGGAGTAGACCTCGCGATTATGCTCGCCCACCATCGGCGGCCGCCGCCGATACGTGATCGCCGCCGCGCCGAACTTCGCAAACGGCCCCGGATAATTGACCGAACGCCCGAGCTCCCGATGCTCAACGGACTGCCAGTACTCGCGCGCGCGCAACTGCGGACTCTCGAGCACCTCGCCGATCGTCGTAATTGGCGCGATCAGGAGTCCGCGCTCGAGCGCAACCTTGAGCAACTCCGTCTTGGTTCGATCGGCGAGAAAAGCGGCAACCACGCCAATCACGCGCTCGTATTCCTCGAGCGGCTCCGCCCCGCTCAGAAGCATCGCGCCGTAACCGATCCAATCCTTGTCCCGGGTTGCCGCATCGCACAGGCCAAGCTCGTGGATATAGTTCATCATCTTGCGGCTGAAGGTTCCGAGTTGCTGGCCGAAGAGAAAGACCGACGTTACGTAGCCGTCCTTCGCCCGCCACACCAGCGGCACCCGGATCGACCCCAGCTTCACCCCGCCCGACATCCGGCGCGCCTCGTCGGCGCCAAGGCGCCACGCAAGATTGTTGGCCTGCGAGGCGAGCGTGACCGATTGCTGCGCCGACACGTCGACATGCTGCCCCATCCCGGAGCGCTGGCGCTCGTGATTCGCCACCATCGCGCCGACCGCTGCGTCCGCACTCGCATGCAGGTACGCTTGCGGCACGCTAATCCTGAGCGGCGGCCGATCCTCGTCGCCATACAGGATCAGCGGGCCGCCCGCCGCCAGGATCACGAGGTCACTCTCAGCATAGGCGCTCTTGGGCCCCTCCTGGCCAAACGGCGTGATCGATACGTAAATGAGTCCGGGATTGATCGCGGCGAGCTCCCGGTAGCCCAGTCCCAACCCGCCCAGATAGCCCGGATTGTGCGATTCGATCAGGAAGTGCGCGCTCGCGGCGAGCCGCTTGAAAAGCGCCCGTCCCTCATTGGTCTCGAGGTCGAGCGTGATACCGCGCTTGTTGCGATTGTACGACCACCAGTAGAGCGAGCGGTCCGGATCGGCGCGGTCCTCGAAGAACGGTCCGATTCGCCGCGCCGGCGATCCGCCCGGCGGCTCGACCTTGATAACGTCGGCACCCATATCTCCGAGAATCTGTCCGCATAGCAGACCCCGCTCGGTCGTCAGGTCGAGCACCCGGTATGGACTCAGCATCGGCTTTCCTTGGCACTGGCGAACATTTGTTATCCCGTCCTGAAATCCTTATGGTCTTGGTCAATAACGCGAAATCAAAGCAATGGCCATCGCTGGCATATATTCCAGATCCGCGGCCAGCGTCGGATGACGGAAAGAAAAAGAAAAAAGAAAGCGGTCAGAGGAAAAAGGATGGAAGCGATCAAGAAACTCGATCGGTCGGTCAAAGGGCGTGGCGTGATTGTCACCGGGGCGGCCAGCGGGATGGGCCGTGCGACGGCGCATCTGTTCGCGCAGGAAGGCGCGATAGTGGCCGTCACGGATATCAACGAAGATGGGATAAAAACCGTCGTCGACGAAATCAAGGCCGAGGGCGGCAAGGCGCAAGGATGGCGCCTCGACGTGTTCGATCACGATACGATTAAGCGCGTCGTCGGAGAGATCGCGGCCAGCTTCGGCCGGATCGATATCTTGATCAATAACGCCGGCTTCGGCGCCTTTTGCCGTCTCGACGGCGACGGCTTCGACGCGGTATGGGACAGGGCGCTAGCCGGTCTGCTGACCGCGCAGCAGCGGATGGTACGCGCCGCGCTGCCGCATCTGCGAAAATCCGACGCGGCCCGGATTGTGAACATCGCGTCGACCGAGGGCCTCGGCGCGACGCCCGGCGATACGCCCTACGCGGTCGCGAAGACGGGAGTGATCGGACTCACGCACGCGCTCGCCGTCGATCTGGGGCCGGAAGGAATCACGGTGAATTGCATCTGCCCCGGCCCGATCCGAACCGGCCTTACCAATTCGATTCCGGAAAAGCACAAGGAGATTTTCGCCAACCGGCGCTCGGCGATGAAGCGGTACGGCTATCCAGAGGAGGTCGCGCACATCACCTTCAGCCTCTGCCTTCCGGTGGCGTCGTATCTCACTGGCGCCGTGATCCCGGTCGACGGCGGCCTGATGATCCGCAACGCCTGAGGCGGTCACGACCAAGGCTCTATTATGAAACGCGGCGGCAAACCAATTTGCGAGATATCGCCGGCGGGGCCGACAAGGTTCACATGGACCGATCTCGCGAGGCTTCTGGCATCGCTGCCAAAACCCGACGAGGAGTATCTCACCATCGTTGAGGATCTGACTAAGAACCAGCCGTTGGTCGCGGAATCGTCATGGCAGCGCTGATCGATTCGAGCGTGCTGATAGCAGCCGAGCGAGGCCATATCAATTTCGAAGATACCCAAGCACGTCTGGCGGAAGCGGAATCGAACATTGCCATTTCCGCGATTACCGCGTCCGAACTGCTCCATGGCCTCTATCGAGCGACAAAAGCGATTCAGCGCAACCGCCGACAGGCCTCCGTCGAGACTACGGCAGGCAGGTCTGACCCGGATTGTTCGTCTCGAATATCAGGCAGGCCTGTATCGGCGTCATGGTCGGCGCCGCCAGCCCAAAGACCTCTGTCACATAGTTCCTGCCGCTGGCCGACGTCCAAATGTTGCCCGCACTGTCAATCGCGATCCACTGTTCTTGACCGACTGCGTGCGGAGCGAAGTTGACCGCACCCGCGCTGAAATTGCCCGCCGGCAACTCGGTTAGACTGTTGTCGCTTTCGTTCGTCACCCAGACATTGCCCGCGCTATCCACAGCCACCGAAAAAGGTGTATTGAATGCCGCGCCGGGAGAGTTGACGTTATTGAGATTGGCGGCCTGAGAATTGTTCGCCACCAGCTCGCTGACGCTATTGTTGCCTTGATTCGCCACCCAGATGTCGCCCGCCGCATCCGGCGCGATCCCCGCCGGCTCGCTTAACCCGGCGCCGCCAAATTGCCCGGTGTTCTGGTTGTTGAAGTTACGGGCGGTTGCGTGAAGGCTGCTCGCTGTCAGTTCGCTCACGCTGTCGTTGTCGAGGTTCGTCGCCCAGACGTTATCTTCGGTGTCCACCGCCATCCATTCAGGGGAGGAGAAACCGGCCCCGCCGAACGGACCGGTGTTGGAGCTATTGTAGTTGGCGCCGATGCAGCCGCTCGCCGGCGAACAGAAGCCGCCGATCAAAAGGCCCACGCTGTTATTCCCCGAGTTCGCCAGCCAGACATCGTCATACTCGTCCATTGCCATACCCTCGGGAGTGCTCAACTCGGGCCCGGGAAAGCCATTATTTCCAGCGATATTTTGGTTCGTCCAGTTGGTTACCCCCAAGCCGCAATTCAACGGATAAAGTTCAGTGATGGTGCTACCCAGGAGGTTGCTCACCCAGACATTGTTCGAAGTGTTCACGTTGATAAACCCCGGTCCGTCAAAATTGGCGCCCGGTTTGCTCGAGTTGTTAAAGTTGAGCTCCGTGCTATAGGAGCTGCCCGCCGTTAGCTCGGCCACGCTGCTGTCGCCGAAATCCGCTGTCCAGACGTTGCCCAGCGCGTCCAGCGCAATCCCCGCGGGTCCATTCAGGCCTGGCGAAGTGCCAAAAAATTCGAGCGCCAGCTCCCAGCCGTCGGGCGCAGATGGCAGCGTCGGCACGAACGCGTTGGGAGAGCTTAAGAGGCCATAAATTGCGGCGACGCTGCTTTTTGGATGGGTCACGATCGCGTGCACGTCGGCGAGCGTCATGTTGCCGGGGGCGAGCCCGGCATCACTGGACAGCTCGTTGCACGCAGCGGAGCCTGCGGAGCTCTCAACACACTGCGAAACGATCGCGGCCAGCGTATTCAGCCGCTCCAGCGCGTTGCAATTGACCGACGGCGATGAGCTCGCGCATTGCGCTACCGTCGGCAGGAATGCCGCTGGCCCACCGTTGTTGCTTTCGGCCAGATCGGTCATTGCCTGGCTAATCGCGTTCTTTAACGCTACCGAATTGCTTGCCGGCGCCCCGAATTCAGTGCCAACCCCTCCGCTGAACTGCGCCAGCGCCCACTCCGCCGCCACCGTCGTGAACGGATCGACCACAATCGTCGATGACATTTTGTTCGACAATCCCACCAGCGCCATCAGTCCAATCTGTGGATTGATCGATACCCCTGCCACGCTACCAGATAAGGCGGTTACGTAGAGTTCTCCGGGCGTCGCCGGCGCCGTAAAAGTGGTGCTGAAGTGACCAGCACTATCGCTTGTTGAAACTCCCAACTGGGCCACACCGCTGCCGTAGGCGCCGCCGGCCTCCAACACAAACACGCTGGCCCCTGACACCGGCGTCGAGCCGAGCACGCCACCCCCGACCGTCCCCGAAATCACCGAGCCCTGGGTCCCCTGTCCGCTCAGCTTCACCGAAACCTTTTTATGCTTGGGGTCGTTGCTGGTGATGGTCAGAGTCTCAGTCGCGGTGCCCACCTTCACCGGCTTGAATTCGATCGGCACCTGCACGGTATTCCCTGCCGGTATGGAAAGGCCGCAACTCGCCCCCGGCGACAGGCTGAACGGCGCGCTCAGCTTGCCGAGTTTTCCCGTCAGCGTCGCATTGCCGACGTTTTGGATTCGGAGATTCTGTGTCCGGCTGCTGCCGACCGCTGCCGAACCGACATTCAGCGACGCCGCCACCTTGATGCTCGGACCCGCATAGGCGGGTCCCGCCGCGGCGATCGCGAACAGCGCGGCTAGCAGGGCGCCCGCTACCGCCGCTCGCCGCGCGAGTCTAAACCGCCGATACCCTTCAGCCGCTCCACATGATGCGTACATCATCGGACACGACCTCCCGAATCCGGGCTATTTTAAAGAAGGCGGCTTCTCCCCACGAAGAAGATGGCTTCTCCCCCGATTGTCACCTTTATAGTCACTCCATGCGCATATGCGCAATAGCATGCCGGATTGTATCGACGCGCGACCTTGGGCGACGGAGCCTCTCACAGGCCTACTCACTTGCATACGGGGTTAGGAATCGACGCGCGAGGCCGGGAATCAACTAAGTATCGATCGAGGCCAGTACGGTGTTGCGCTGGACCTGGTCGCCGACCTTCACCCGCAGCTCGCCGATTCGCCCGCTCGCGCTGGCCTTGATCGGTATTTCGACCTTCATCGATTCGATCACCATCAGCTCGTCGCCGCGCTTCACTTCGGCGCCGGCCGCAACGCTCATCCGCAGCACCTTGCCCACCGCGGGACTTCTAAGCTCCATCAATCTTCCTTTCGATTCCGCGCTGATTTCGCGGCGTTATGAAGTTCGGCCGCGCTACGGACGCATCGTGCGCGCCCGCATCCCAAGCTGGGTCGGAATGATCTCGTAGGCCTGCCGGATCCAATCGACGATCAGCGGCCGGGTGTCGCGCGGATCGATTATCTCCTCGATACCAAACGCCTCGGCGGTCCGGATCGGCGAGCGGAGCAGATTGAATTTTTCCTCGAGTTCGCCGCGAAGCTTTTCCGGATCGGGCGCCGCCGCGAGATCGCGCTTGTAGGCCGCCTCGATTCCGCCTTCGATCGGCAGCGAGCCCCAATCGGCCGACGGCCACGCATAGCGCATATTGAGCCCGGTCGTGATTCCGTGGCCTGCGCCCGCCACGCCGAAGACGCGCCGCACGATTATCGCGAGCCACGGCGTCGTGGTCTGGAACACCGCGTAGAGCGCGCGCACGCCGCGGCGGATCGTGCCCGCCATCTCGGCTTCGCGTCCGACGAGGAAGCCGGGCTGATCGACGAAGTTGACTATCGGCAGATGGAATGTGTCGCAGAGATCGACGAACTTGACCATCTTGTCGGACGCGGGCCCGTCGAGCGAGCCGCCGATCTGATAGGGATCGTTCGCCATCACGCCGGCCGGAAAGCCGTCGAAGCGCGCGAAGCCGGTAATCAGCGACGGTCCGAAATAGGGCGTCATCTCGAAAAACGAATCGCGGTCGACGATCAGGTCGAGCATCTGGCGCGCGTCGTAACCCTGGCGGCGCCTGCGCGGAATCAGGTCGAGCAGCTCCTCCTCGCGCCGATTCGGATCGTCGGTGGGCGCGATTCGCGGCGGCGTATTCCATACGTTCGAGGGCAGGTAGGAAAGGAAGCGGCGAATCTGCGCGAACGCGTCGTCCTCGCTTTCGGCCTCGTTATCGACCGCGCCGCTCACGTGCGCGTGGATATCCGAGCCGCCCAGTTCTTCTTTGGTCAGGTCCTCGCCGACACCGAACTTGACCACCGGCGGCCCGGCTACGAAGAGCTGGCTGGTCTCGCGCACCATCACTGAGAAATGCGACGCCGCCACGCGCGCCGCGCCCAGTCCCGCGACCGATCCCATGCACGCGCCGACCACCGGCACCTCGGCGGTCATCTTCACCAGCACGTCGAAGTCCGGATTGGCGGGCACGTAGGTGCGCTTCATCTCGCCAATGGTGCGGACGCTGCCGCCGCCGCCCGTGCCGTCGACCAGCCGGACGATCGGGAGGCGCAATTCGCGCGCCATCTTCTCGAAATAGGTTTGCTTCGATCCGATCGACGCGTCGTTGGCGCCGCCGCGTACGGTGAAGTCGTCGCCGCCGACCACCACGCGCCGCCCGTCGATCCGCCCAAGGCCGCCCACGAAATTGGCCGGTCTGAATTCGACCAGCCTTCCTTCCTCGTCGTATTTGGTCGAGCTCGCGAGCGCGCCGTACTCATGGAACGAGCCGGGGTCGAGCATGCGATCGATCCGCTCGCGCACCGTGAGCTTGCCGCCGTCGTGCTGGCGCTTGACGTTCGCCGCACCGCCCATCTGCTTGGACAGCTCTTCGCGGCGGCGGATTTCCTCGATTTCGGGTTGCCAGGACATAGCTTCCTCCGCGTCCGGCTCCGGCTCTACGGAATCCGGTCGCCATATCCGATGATGCGCGATAGGCAAGGGCGCGGGCGCCTAAGTGCTATCCAGGTCACACGGCCAGATTCGGATGGACGTCGTCGAGCGCCGCGCGCAGCGTATTCACGATAAACTCGATCTCCGGATCGCCGATTATGAAGGGCGGCGTAACCATCACCGCGTCGCCGCCATCCTTTTGCGCCATCCCGGAGGACGGATAGACGAAGAGCCCGCGTTTGAGCGCGGCGGCGATCACGCGATTGGTTACCTTAAGCTCGGGCGGATAGGGCGTGCGCGCGGACTTGTCGCGCACCATCTCGACTCCCCAGAAAAGACCCGCGCCGCGGATATCGCCGACCATCGGATGGCCCGAGAGGGTCTCCTTCAACTGCGCGCCCAGGCGCGCGCCGAGCTTCGCCGAGCGCTCGACGAGATGCTCGCGCTCCATGATTTCGAGCACCCGGTCGGCGACCGCGCAGGCCGTCGGATGGGAGCTGTAGGTGTAGAACATGAAGTCCTTGCCCGCGCGCTCGCATTCCTCGACCAGGCTCTCACGCACCGCCATCATGCCCATCGGCATGTAGCCGCCAGTAAGGCCCTTGCCGCCGACCAGGATATCGGGACTGATTCCCCAGTGGTCGACGCCGAAGCGCCGCCCCGTGCGGCCGAAGCCGGTCATCACTTCGTCCGCGATCAGAAGGACCTCATGGCGCTTGCAGATTTCCGCGATTCGCGGCCAATACTCCGCGACCGGCGGCACCGCGGCCCCGCCCGATCCCATCATCGGCTCGGCGATAAACGCGGCGATCGTTTCGGGCCCCTGGCGAATGATTTCCTCTTCGAGCGCCGTGGCACAATCGATACCGCATCCGGGGTAGGTCTTGCCCCACTCGCATCGATAGCAATACGACGGGCCAATCTTGGGCCAATCGAAAAGCACATGTTCGTAGTCGGCGCGCCGTCCGCTGCCGCCCACCGAGAGCGCCGCGAGCGTGTTGCCGTGATACGAGAGGCGGCGTCCGATAATCTTTTTCCGCGTCGGGCGCCCTTTGACGCTCTGATAGAGAATCGCGAACTTGAGCGCCGCTTCGATCGCCTCCGAGCCGCCGCTGGTGAAGAAAAAGCGCGTCAACCCGGCCGGCGTCCACTTGGCCAGCCGCTCGACCAGGCGCTGGCGCTCGATCGTCGACCAGATCGGGACGATATAGTTGACCCGGCGGACCTCTTCGGCGACCAGCCGCGCAATCTCCTCGCGCGCCTGGCCGATATTGATCACGACCGCGCCCGCGCCGGCGTCCAGAATCCGCCGTCCGTCGCCGGTATAGAGCCACGCTCCCTCAGCGCGGTCGATTGTGATCGGTTCGTGCGGTCCGCGGACAAATGTGAGCGGCGGTTGCGCCATCGTGTCTCCGGCAAGAGCGTCGGTTTGGTCTCGCCGCCGCGGCTCGCCGGGCCGAAGCGGCGCGCCGTTACTTTATCGATCCGTCCGCACGCCAGCGGTCGATATCGGATGCGGTGTAGCCCAGGTCGGCCAGGACTTCCTCGGTATGCTCGCCGAGCTTGGGCGCCAGCGATCGAATCGATCCCGGCGTATCCGACAGCTTGACTGAGATTCCGACCTGCTTGACTTTCTCGCCCTTGGCCGTTTCGACCTCGACTATCATCTTGCGCGCGCGGATTTGCGGATCGTTCTCGAGTTCATCGGCGGTTAGCATCCGGCCGACGCAGATATCGGTTTTCGAGAGAATCTCGAACCATTCGTCGCGGGTTTTGGTCTTGAAGATCTCCGCGAAGCGCACCTTTATCTCTTCGTGTTTGGCCGAGTTGAACTCGTCGGGCAGATACTCCTCGGTGCCGAGCGCGCGGCACAGATTCGCCCAGAACCACGGCTCGACCGCGCCAATCGTGATGTATTTGCCGTCGCTGGTTGGGTAGACGTTGTAGTTGGGCCATCCGCCGTCGAGCGAAGTCGCGCCCGGGCGATGGAGCTTGCCGGTGCCGAAGTGGTTCGAGATCGATTGCGCGATGAGGAGCATCGTGCCGTCCAGCATCGCGATATCGACGTGCTGTCCGCGGCCGGTCTGATTGCGCGCGACGAGCGCGGCCAGCACGCCAATCGCGCCATGCATCCCGCCGCCCGCGTAGTCGGCCAGCAGGTTGAGCGGAATCGTCGGCGGCTGATCCTTGCGCCCGATCATCGAGAGCGCGCCCGCCGTCGCGATATAGTTGAGGTCGTGGCCGACCAGGTCGCGGTAAGGGCCGGTCTGTCCGTAGCCAGTCAGCGAAGCATAGATAAGGCGCGGATTACGCACCGAAAGCGTCTCATAATCGACTCCGAGCCGCTTGGCGACACCCGGGCGGAACTCCTCGATAAAGACATCGGCGCGCTGCGCGAGGCGGAGCAGAATCTCGCGTCCCGGCCCGCTTTTCAAGTTGAGTCCAATCGATTTCTTGTTGCGTGCTAGTGCGTTGAACTTGCCCAAACCGGGCCGCGGAGCCGGCGGCGCCGACGCTCCTCCGGCCTGCTCGGCACGCCGCCCGGACGGAGGGCCGGGCTCCTCGACCTTGATAATGTCCGCGCCGAGGTCGCCCAGGATCATCGTGCAGTGAGGCCCCGGCGCGAGCTTGGTCAAGTCGATAACTTTGATTCCGTCGAGCGGTCCGGCCATCGCATGTCTCCCTTCGAGTAGGCTCTTACGCGGCCGGATAACCGTCTGAACCAGTCTCCGAGGCCGAAGCCCAATCGGCTGTTACCCACAATTCTTAAATCGTTTTGCCCTTCGCGCGCAAACCCGGCGCCAGACTGAACCTCCGTGACGTCCGCCTGATCGCGCCGATCAGAGCAGCGCCGCCCGCAGGCGCGCGAGCCGCTGATTGAGCGCCGGCAGGCCGCTTATCATCCGCACGCCGTACCAATGCAGATCGCGCCCGGAGATCACCATCACGCGCCGCCCGAGCGCCTGCGGCAGCGTCGCCTTCAACTCCTCGACGTCGGTCGGGCCGAATTCGTACGGTTCGTCGGGCAGCAGCACGATATCGGGACGGCGCTCGACCGCCTCCTCGAGCGTCGTGCGCGGATAGCGATCGCCTGCCGCCGCATAGACATTGTTGAAGCCCATCATGCGCAATACGTCGTGGGCGTAAGTATCGGCGTTGAACGCCATCCACGGCTTCTTCCAGATCGGGCAAAACGCGCGCAGCCGAAGCTTGCTCCATACGCCCAGGCCGGCCTCGATACCGCTCACGACCAGTGCGATCTCGCGCACCATTGCGGCGGCTTCGGTCTCATGGCCGATCGCGCGGCCGATCTTCAGCAACGAATCGACGGCGCCTGGCACCGTCCGCGGATAGGTCGTCATGACCGCGATCCCGCGCTCGCGGATTCGCTCGATATCCTCGCGCCGATTCTCCTCGGCATTGGCGATCACAAGGTCGGGGGAGAGCTTGAACAGTTCGGTAAGGTTGGGATTCTTGGTGCCGCCGAGCTTTGGCAGCGCGGCGACGCCATCGGCCGGTTCGACGCAGAATCGCGTCACGCCCACGACCTTCTCGCCCGCACCGAGCGCGAACAGAGTTTCGGTCCAGCTCGGCACCAGCGACACGATCCGCCGCGGCTGGCGCTCCGGCGCGACGCGCAATCCAAGGTCGTCCGTGATCTGCCGCCACGCTACCATCGTCATCGAAGGTTCACTGATCCGACTTTTTCCTGATCAAATCGTCTAGCGACCGGCGGTCCGCATCGGTAACAGCTTCGGTCGGCGGCGAGACCTGCGAGGGCGAGACCTGCGAAGGCGCCGCGCCGCCCGAAGACGTTCGCGAAATATTCAAAGGCAGCAAACTACCGTCGATTTTGGGCGGCTGATCGTCCGAATAGCGAATCGCAGTCGGCGCCAGGAGCCTCCGGGTCAGGAAACCCGCGATCAGCAACGCCAGCGCGAGGAGCAGGATCATCCGGATTCGCCCCCGTTTCTTGCGCCTTCTCCTCGCCATCTCCCCCGCCGCTCGATCGGAACTCGGCCTACCGATACGAAATTTTAGCGCACTGTCGATCCGAAAAGAACCGCCCTCGCCCATCGGCCGAGCGCACGAGGCACCGACAGTTCGTCGGCATGCTCAGCGCCGTTGTACCAATCGATACCGATATCCTGCGCGCGGCGGCTCATCAACGCGAGCCTAAAGTACGCGCGATGATGTGGGCCATAGAAATGGCGCGCCGCGAATGCGAGCCGCCTGAGCTTGCGCCCGACCGGCCCCCGATGGAGCGCGTGGTCGTAGCGCGCGAACGCCTCGCGGTCGCCCGCGAGAAACGCAATCGCCGCGTCAGCCGCGAGCCTCCCGTGCTCGAAGGCGCACGAGATACCCTCGCCCATCAGCGGATCGACTCCGGCCGCGTCGCCGGCGAGAATCACGCGGCCCGAACTGAAACGGTCGGCCGCGTCGAACCATCGAATCGGAAACGATTTAAGCGCGTGCGCTCCCGAAGCCTCCGAGTGATCCGCGGCGGTCGACGGAAAGACCTCCGCCAGCACCGATACGAGCGGCGGCTTGCCGACACGAATCGGGGCGTCGCCGTGGCGCGGATACTGATCGTAGATTCCGACATTGAGATGCGGCCGGCCGTCGATCAGGCATGGAAACGACCACGCGTAGCCGGGGATTCCGCGGCCGACGCAGGTGAAGTCGAAGCGATAGCGGCCGTCGCGAAAATCAGAGCCGCCGCTATCGATTCCGGCGCAGCAGGCCGGAACCGAATCGAGCGGAACGTCAGTCATGATTGCGCGTCCGATCGTGGCCTTGCCGTCGCCAAAAATCGCGCGCCGCACGCGGCTACCCGAACCATCCGCGCCGACGAGAACCTGCGCGTGAAAGCTGCCTCGATCGGTCTCGAGCGTAACCGAGGCAGCATCCTGATGGACCGCACGAACAGTGCATTCCTCGATTATCCGAAGGCCAGCGGTAACTGCTTCGCGCGCGAGCCACGAATCGAATTCGGCGCGGCGCACGATCGTACACAGCACGTCGCCACGATCGATCCTGACCTCGCCGATCGCGGTGCGCGCGATTCCAGTGCGGACTTCGACCGACGGAACGCCGAGCCGGAGACCGAGCGCATCGAGCGCGAGCATCGTCTTCGGGATCAGGCCGCCCGCGCATACCTTGTCGCGCGGATGGCGCCGTTTTTCGAGTGCGACGATCCGTCCGGCCAGCTCGGGACGGCGGCGCAGGATGAAAAGCGCGGTCGCGAGTCCGGCCGGCCCCGCCCCGGCGATCATCACGTCATGCCGCTCGGTCATGCCCTCCGCCCGTGTCATCCATTTTGAATTTCGCTCAAGGTTTGCTGATCGGAAAACAACCGCCCTCCCCTGTCAGGATGCCGCACCCGCACGATACATCCAACCCGCGAATGCAACCCTATTTGATCGGTTCGCTGCCGGCTTACGGCGAACTTTTGATTTCACGTTGATGGGCAGGATAATGTAGTTACATAGTTACTTGAACAGGCGGATCGGCGATGGAAGTAGGATTGCGCGAAGCAAACCAGCATTTTTCCAGAATCATGAAGGCGGTGCGTGCTGGCGAAGAGGTGATGTTGACCGAACGCGGCACCCGACCGTGAGTACTGGGAATTGATCGAAATAAACGCCTCAGTCGTGACCCGCGCCGAGGATGTGCTTCATAAGACGGCCGTTCGCACATTGGATGCTCTGCACATAGCCTCTGCCCTGGCATTCCGGGAGCGTTCGGGGCTGCGGGTAGCATTCATCGCCGCCGACGAGCGGCAGCGCGACGCGGCGCATCAACTGCGCCTCGAAGTTTCGTGGATCGCCGCAACCTGAGCTGTTTCCAGCGCTCCCTGAAGGTCACAAGACCCGCGCAACGAATTCGTCACAGTCCAAAATATCTAAGCGCTCGACACGGACACGCTCCAGACGACTCCTGAAAAGCCTGTCGCAGGAAACCACAACGTCGCAGGACGCAGCCGCCAGGATCGCATGTTGCAAATCTCGCCCGTCGCTGGGATCGACTGGACGATCGGCTCTGGTTCCGTATTTGTGGTCCCAATCCAGGGCCAAACAGTACCCGATCCCGGCGTGGACCACACGATTCTCAAGCAGCGCCCACTCATCGAATCCTTCGAGAACGCCTGCCCGACGTCCCCAGTCCTTGGCGAAAGCGAGTGCAAGGCCCGCAAAATGGTCCTCGAAGGATGTCGCAACGTTCTTTCTCGTGAAGGTGGGATCAGCGGTTCGCAACTCATCGAGAAAGGAGTCAGACGCGCTCTTCCAGCTTTGATTTCGCTTTCCTAAGTCGGCGCGCACGCTGGCAAGTGCGCCCTCGTCAAGTAAGCCCCGGGAATATGTGTTCAACAGATCTTTCGCGGAATTCAAGGGTAAGAGTGCGTTCGATCGTTCCGCCCCCAACGACGCTCTGATTTCATCGATCATCAGTTGATGCACCGGCTTTATAACCGATGCCGTATCGCAAATATTCATTCCGAGCTCGAACAATTTTCCTCGGCGAACTCGATCGGGAGTTACCAGAATCTCATCGAGCACGCTGGGACTTACCGGCGCCCTGAACTGTCGGTTGCGCGCGGAGGCGATCGAGACAGCAGTTTCACTTCGATTAGCAAGCCAGTTGAAAAAGTTTGTGTCGAGGTAACCATTATCTGCTCGTTGGTGCCCTTGAGCATCGCTTTACAAGCGGCGACCCGAACCACGCGGGCAATCGTCACATTGCTTGTTGAGTGCCGCGCATGAATTTCAGTTCCGCTGATATCGACGCTGGACCGCCCTCACCTCCTGCATAGAGTGGAGCACAAACTCGCAAGGTCAACTTCAGTCCGTTGGGGCGCCGGGACTGCCGATCTGGCAAACTCAGACTTTGGCGGAGCAGAAGCGTTTGGCGGCAGGAGGGGAACTGGCCGCATCTCCGAACACAACTGTGGACCCAGGAGCCGCCCAACTGACGTCGATCCAATCAGACGCCGCCTGGCTAACGACTGTAAACTGGTGGCGGACGGAAGCCGGCGTCGACCCCGTTGGCGAAAACATTGGCCTAAGCAACGCCGGTGCGGCGCATGCCTGCTACCTGGTCAAGAATGGACCGGGTAGTCCCGTCGCGTTCCTCGGCTATGAACAGACGATCGGCGGAGCAGCACACACTGAAGATCCCAGCAATCAGTACTTCACACAGGATGGATATGCGGCGGCTCGCACCGGTGACATATCCTGGGACCGCGACCCGAAAGCGGACATCGACGGATTAGTGCAGGCGCCGTTCCATCGGCTCTCCATCTTGGCTCCCTGGGTGCGCGTCGCCGGATACGGCAACTGTGGAGGTTGGCCAATGCGGGCGGCAACCCTCGTCTTACGGGACTCAACGCCCGTTGGCTTGACCAAGCCCATTGTCTTTCCACCGGATGGCTCCGTCGTACCGGGAGCGATGAAAAACTCGGAATGGCCAAACCCGCTCGCCGCTTGTCCGGGATATACCTTTCCAATCCGCACCCCCATTACTGTGCAAACGGGAGCGTTCATAAAGGTCTCCCTGAAATCATATTCGATTGAGGACGAAACAACAGGCCAACAGATTGAAGCGTGTGGGTTTGACTCAGGGACTTACCCTGATCAGCGGGGTCAGCGGGTGCTTCTCTCATACGGCGCTGTTGTTGTGATTCCACGGAAGCCGCTTTCCCCTAGCCACAGCTACATTGTTGACATCAAAACACAACGACATACCTATGATTGGAAATTCCGCGTCAGTCAGAAAGGCCCAACCCTCCACGCCGCCAGGAGAGATTGACTGACCAATGGCGAATATCTGGTCTCGGCGGATTGCGGTCGCGGCCCCGCGAATAGCCTGTAGAGCCAATCGACCACTCGCATCATCAGTTGCCCAAGCTTCCGCAAGGCTAATCTCCCGGTTTCGTTGATGCTGAACTTTGCTCCAATATGGCAGAGGCTTTCAACCGGTCTGTTCGAAAATTCAACCCGGTGAATGTTTCTGAGGTCCCTCACCCGCGCCTGCGACGCGACCTCTCCCGGCTGACGGGAGAGGCTAGAGAATCGCGATCCCCATCCCCCGCAAAAGCGGCGGGCGGGAGCCTCGATCGCTGCCCGCCCGCCGTCTCAGTCGCGTTACTCAGTCCGCCGACCCGCTCAGCTTCCCGGCTTGATCACCGTATAGAGCGTCGCGTTGCCGCGCGCCACCAGCAACAGTGCCGATGAGTTGGCCTTCTTGACCGCCTTCGCCATCGAGAGGAAATCGTCGACTGAGTTTATCTTGGTGTGATTCACCTCGAGCACCACGTCGCCCTGCTGCAGACCGGCGTCGGCGGCCGGGCTGTCCGGCTGCACGCCCGCGATCACGACGCCTTTGGTCGATTGGAGGTTGAGCTGGCTCGCGATCTCCGGGGTGATGGTCTGCACCTGCAGGCCCCAGTTCGAGCCCGGCTCGTTATCCTTGGCGCTCGCGATCTCCTGATCCTTGAGTTCGCCGATCTTCGCCTCGATCTTGACGTGCTTGCCGTTGCGAATTACCTCGACCGGCACGGTCGATCCGATTGTCGTCTGAGCCACGAGTTCGGGCAGTTGATGCTCGTCCTGAACCTGTTGTCCGTTGAAGTTGATTATGATGTCGCCGCGCTGGATACCCGACTTCGCGGCCGGACCGGTGGGATCGACGTTTGCCACTAGCGCGCCGATCGGCTGCGCCAGTCCGAACGATTGCGCAAGGTCGGGCGTCACTTCCTGAATCTCGACGCCCAGCCATCCGCGCACCACGTGGCCGCGCGCCTTGAGCTGCTCCATCACCTGCTTGGCCAGATCGATCGGGATTGCGAACCCGATTCCGGCGTTGCTGCCGGTGCTGCTGTAGATAGCGGTGTTGATTCCGATCACCTGGCCGTGCGTGTTGAACAACGGCCCACCCGAGTTGCCCGGATTGATCGAGGCGTCGGTCTGAATGAAATCGTCATAGTTGCCGCCGAGCGCGCGGCCCTTGGCGCTCACGATTCCGGCGGTCACCGTCGAGCTGAACCCGAACGGGCTTCCGATCGCGACTACCCAGTCGCCCACCTGCACGTCGCCCGACTTTCCGAGCTGCGCCACCGGGAGCGGCTGCTGAGTATTGATCTTGATTAGCGCCAGGTCGGTCTTCGCATCTTTGCCGATAACCTTGGCGGTGAACTCGCGCTTGTCGAGCAGGCTCACATGAATCTCATCGGCATGTCCGACCACGTGATTGTTGGTCAGGATATAACCGTCGGGCGACACGATCACGCCTGAGCCGAGGCCGTGCTGCTTGTACTCATGGGGCATCTGCCCGAAGAAGTGGCGGAACTGATCGAAGGGATTCCCGCCTGGGCCGCCGCCGAACGGATTCATCGGGGGGCCTCCTCCGGGACCACCTGGCCCGCCACCTCCCTGGTCGTCTCCGCCCCCGTTATCGTCACCCTGGCCCTGATCGTCAGGACCGCCGAATGGATTCCCCGAGGTCTTCACGTCCTGCACCACGCTGACGTTCACCACTGTCCCGTCCACCTGTTTCACCAGCGGCGCGAACGACGGCAGCGGCACGACCACCTCGCTCGGCTCCGGCTGATTGGCAGGCGCCGGCTGTGCGGTACTCGAAGAGCCCTGGGCCGAGGCCGATGCTCCGGGCGAGCCATGCGCCGCTGGCTGATCGTCGGAATTCCAGAATGGAAACGCCCCCGCTCGCGCGAATACGATCGCGAGTCCCAAGAGCACGCCGCAGGATACGGCGGCCACCTTCTTAATCATTCATTCCTCCGGGCGATGACAGGAAGCTGTCCGCCATGGTCAACAAAGAGTCTATGGATTTATGACGTTAATGGAAGGTCGAAATTCAAGTTCGACGCTTCACCGGAAACGAATGCAACTGGTACAGACGGTGTTCATCGTTCGAGCCGCCGCATTCGACTCCCCGCCAATCGGTCACAAGCCTATCTCAATTAACGCGAACGGGCGATCCATTCAAAATGTCGTGGACCAACAATGTTCCACGCCAGTTCGCTAATATTTCGCTCCCATCCCTGTCACGCCTTCAAATCCGATTTCGCGCCAGCAGGCCGCGCGCTATCACGAGCCCCTGGATCTCGTTGGTGCCTTCGCCGATCATCATGAGCGGCGCATCGCGATAGAAGCGTTCGACCGGGAACTCGGTGGTAAAGCCGTAGCCGCCCAGCACCCGCATCGCGTCGAGCGAGATTTTCGCGCATGCCTCGGACGCGAACAGCTTCGCCATCCCGGCCTCGACGTCGCAGCGCTCGCCCGAGTCCTTCTTTTTCGCCGCGCTGAGCACCATCAGGCGCGCCGCCTCGAGCCGCGTGCCCATATCGGCCAGGATAAGCTGCACCGCCTGATGCTCGCAGATTGGCTTGCCGAAGGTGGTCCGCTGCTGCGCATAGCGAATCGCGCTGTCGAACGCCGCCTGCCCTACGCCGACCGCGCGCGCCGCGACGTTGATTCGGCCGACTTCGAGCGCGCTCATCACCTGCTTGAAGCCCTGCCCCTCAGCGCCGCCGATAAGATTGTTGGCCGGCACATCGAGGTCTTCGAGCAGGACTTCACACGTGTCGATACCCTTGTAACCGAGCTTCTTCAGATTGCGGCTGACGGTCGGTCCGTGTTCGTTCTTCTCGACCGCGAACATGCTGATTCCAGCATACGCTGGCTTGGCCTTGGGATCCGTCTTGGCCGCGATCGCGAGCATCGTGCCGTGGCGCGCGTTGGTGATGAACATCTTGCTGCCGCTCAACACGTAGTTGTCGCCGCGGCGGACTGCGGCGGTGCGGATCGATTGCACGTCGCTGCCGGCGTGCGGCTCGGTCAGTCCCAGGCCGCCACGCTTTTCACCCGTCGCCATCGCGGGCAGAAACCGCTTCTTCTGCTCGTCGGTGCCGTGATTTGCGATCACGTAGGCCATTATCAGATGGCTGTTGATCACGCCCGCAAGGCTCATCCATCCGCGCGACAGCTCCGACATCAGCCTCGCGTAGCTCTCGAAGCTGAGCCCCAGGCCGCCGTGCTCGACCGGAATCGTCGCGCCGAAAAGGCCCAGCTCGCGCATCGTGGCGACCAACTGATGCGGGTATTCGTCGCGATGCTCCAAGTCGGAGGCCACGGGAATCACGTCGCGGTCGACGAAGCGCCTAACCGCTTCGATCACGTCAAGATCACTTGTTCCTTCCATCTATCCTCACCGCGGGCCGATCCGGATGTGAGTTATACCCCTTGATCGGTCCTGAATGTCACTTTTGTCGGCTTCACAAATGCCGCGTCTGCAAATGTAGCGATAATCGCCGGCTGGTTGCCAACCGCGCGGTCCCCGCTTTGGACTGTCGGCGTCCGCCCCGTCGCACACCGCCTCTGCGATTCCGCCTGTGATAATGTAATGTGCGGCTGACTTGCGATGGGGCTCAATGTCGAGGCGCTCGAAGTTCACGCGGGAGGATTTCACCTCGGACCGCTCGACTTGTCATTGGAAAATGACGAGTACCTGATTCTTATCGGCCCCAACGGCGCCGGCAAAACCATCACGCTCGAAGCGATCGCGGGTCTTCGCCAGCCCGCCGCCGGCCGCATCATCCTCGACGGCCGCGACATCACCGATTGTCCTCCCGATCAGCGCCGGGTCGGTTATCTGCCGCAGGAGACGCTGCTCTTTCCGCATCTGAGCGTGCGCCGCAACATCTTATATGGCGCCCATCGCGGCGGACGCCGCGGCCGCGATCGCGTCGCCGGAATCACAGCGCTTCTTGGGCTTGGCCCGCTGATGGATCGGATGCCCGCCGGGCTCAGTGGCGGCGAACGCAAGCGCGTCGGACTCGGACGCGCACTCGCTTGCGCGCCGGCGCTGCTGCTGCTCGACGAGCCGATGGCGGCGCTCGACCCCAATGCGCGCGCGGAGCTTCGCGCCACTCTCGGCGCAATCCATCGCGAACTCGGCACCACCACCATCCACGTCACTCACAGCTTCACCGAGGCGCTCGCGATGGGCAGCCGGATCGGCGTGATGATCGGCGGCCGGCTCTTGCAATCGGGACTGCCGAACGAAGTCTTTTCGAGGCCGGCTTCCGAGGACGTGGCGCAATTCATCCGCCCCGCGATCTTTGAAGCATCCGACACCTGCCGCGCGGCCGAGGCGCTCACGGTAGTCGCGCGCGGCCTGACCCTCTCGGCGTCCAATGGCGACAACGCCGCCGATGGCGTCGCGACGGCGCCGCGGATGGTCGCGTCATCCTCCGCCGTGATTCACGAGGCCGTATCGAACGGCGCGAAGGGCGCGCTTACGGCGCGCGTCATCGCGGTCGAACCGCGCGGCGCGCAACTCGAAGTGACCGTCAATCTTGGAATCGAACTTTCGATAACGCTCGAAACGACCGACGCCGATCTCAGCGCGATCGCACCCGGCGCGACGGTCCGTCTTGTGCTGCGACGCGATTGACCGCGACACCCGCTCGCGATCAATCGTCGCGACGGCGGCATCGTCGCACCAGCGCATGTGCTTTTGCACGAGCGCGCAAGTCTGTGCGAATATTCCAACCTGGAGATTTCGACCAACAATGGATTTCAAGTACAGCCCCGAGGACGAAGCCTTCCGGCACGAATTGCGTTCGTGGCTCGAGGCCAACCTGCCGAAACAGGAACGTTCGGACAGCGACTCCGGCGCCTTCGCGGACATGGGCGGCAGCGGATGGGAACGCAGCCGCGAATGGCATCGCAGGATGCACGCGGGCGGATGGGTCGGAATCAGTTGGCCCAAAGAGTATGGCGGTCGCGGCGCCACTCTGATGCAGCAGCTCGTCTATCAGGAAGAGATCGCGCGCGCGCACACCCCCGGCCTCGTCAACATGCTCGGCATCATGCTGGTCGGACCGACGCTCATCCATTGGGGCACCGAGGAACAGAAGAAGCGCTACGTACCCAAAATCCTGTCGGCCGAGGAAATCTGGTGCCAGGGCTATTCCGAGCCCAACGCGGGCTCTGATGTCGCCTCGCTGCAGACCCGCGCGGTCGAGGACGGCGATGACTTCATCGTCAACGGGCAGAAGGTCTGGACCTCCGACGCGCATCACGCCGACATGTGTATCCTGCTGGTCCGCACCGATCCCGAGGCGCCCAAGCATCGCGGCATCAGCTACCTGCTCACCGATATGCACAGCCCGGGCATCACGGTTAAGCCGCTGGTCCAGATTACCGGCGAGCGCGGCTTCAACGAGGTCTTCTTCGACGATGTGCGCGTGCCGAAAAAGAACATCGTTGGCGAAAAGAATCAGGGATGGAAGGTCGCGATCACCACGTTGATGTTCGAGCGCACCGGAATCGGCGACCACACCGCGATCGCCGCCAACGTCCGCGACCTGGCCGACCTCGCCCGCCGCATCCCGCGCAACGGCGGCTCCGCATGGGATGACAGCAGCGTGCGCCAGAAAATCGCGCAGCTCGCGATGGATGTCGAGGCGCTCAAGTACAGTGGCTATCGCCAGCTCACGCGCCGGCTGAGAGGCATCCCGCCCGGCCCCGAAGGCTCGGTGATGAAGCTCAGCGCCACTGAGATTGTGCTCCGGATCGGCAAGTATGCGATGGAGTTGCTCGGACCCTATAGCCAGATGGAGTACAAGGCGCCGTTCGCGATGGACCGCGGCGTATGGAGCTACCGGATGCTCCGCGCGCGCGCCTATACCATCGCCGGCGGCACCAGCGAGATACAGCACAGTATTATCGGCGAGCGCGTGCTCGGCCTGCCCAAAGGCTGATCGAAACACACTGGCTCGATCGCTCCGCACGCCGGGGCGTGCAGAGGAGTTTGCTGATGGACTTCAAGCTCGACGCGGATGACGAGAAATTTCGCGATGAACTCCGAAGCTGGCTCGACGCGAATCTGCCGGCCGCCGAGCGCACCAACCGCTTCGTGCTCGAATTCTTCCATAACGAAGGCGGCGCGGAATTCGAGCAGCGCCTGAAATGGCATCGCAAGATGCACGCCGGCGGATGGGTCGGCATCTCGTGGCCCAAAGAATACGGCGGACGCGGCGCCTCGCCGATCCAACAGATGATCTATCAGGAGGAACTCGAACGCGCCTGCGCACCTGCGCTCGCCAATTCGCAAGGCATCGGACTCGTCGGTCCCACCCTGATGCTCTTCGGCACCGAGGAGCAACGCCGCCGCTACATGCCCCCAATGCTCACCGCCGACGAAATCTGGTGCCAGGGATATTCCGAACCCGGCTCCGGTTCCGACCTCGCCTCGCTCCAGACTCGCGCGGTCGAAGACGGCGACTACTTCATCGTCAACGGCGGCAAGGTTTGGACCTCCGACGCGCATCATGCCGACATGTGCTTCCTGCTCGCGCGCACCGATCCCGACGCGCCCAAGCACAAAGGCATCAGCTATATCCTGATCGATATGCACAGCCCCGGAATCACCGTCCGACCGCTGGTCCAGATGACCGGCGAGAGCGGCTTCAACCAACTATTTTTCGAGGACGTGCGCGTCCCGAAGAAAAACGTGGTCGGCGGCGTGAACAACGGATGGCTGGTCGCGATCACGACCCTGATGTACGAGCGGCGCTATCGTGGCATCACCAACCATGTGGGCGAGCTGATGGCGGCGGCGAAATCGCAGCCGCGCGACGGCCACACCGCGTGGGACGATAGCGACGTCCGCCAGCAAATCGCCGCCTTTGCGTGTGAGGCCGCCGCACTTCGACTCCTCAACTTCCGCAATCTCACCCGCCAGTTGAAGGGACTCCCGCCCGGCCCCGAAAGCTCGCTTATCAAGGTCGTCACGACCGAGCTGAATCTCCGGATGGCGAAGTTCGCAACCGAGCTGCTCGGCCCTTACGGACAGATCGAACTCGACGCGCCATGGGCGATCGACGACGGCCGATGGTCGTACCGGATGCTCGCAGCGCGCGGCCTTACGATCGCGGCGGGCTCAAGCGAAATCCAGCGCAACATCATCGGCGAACGCGTCCTCGGCTTACCGAAGGGTTGATCCCGCACACCGCCACCTTGGCGCCCAGCGCTTCGACCTCAAAACTATACTCCGCGCCCGTCCAGGCGTACCAAAAGAACCATTGTTGGAACCTGACCTCTGTCCTCCGCGAGATCATTCTTACTCTTGACAGTCAATAACGTCTCAATATAGCTTTCTGCCATCATGATGGGCATTTGGCTTCCTTTAGGTCATCAAAACACGGGAGTATCAGACATGACCTGTCCGGGAGGCAGGTTCATGCGCGGACTTTTGTCTGTAGCAATCTTCGCTTTGGTAATCAAAGCGACGCCAACACGGGCGCAATCCACTGTGCCTGACACCTTCACGATAACGGGAAATCTCGCTCCGAGGGCATCAGCATCGTGCTCAAGCGGCTACACCGCCTTATGTCCGACCGGCGACGCCTGCGACTGCCTGGCCTCGACCGGCGGGCTGCTGACCAGCTCAAATGCGCTGGTCGGCCTCCCGGCGGGCAGCACCACCGTTGCGATCGCGAAGGACAAGACGGCGAAAACGAGCACTCCCGGATGCAAACCCGCCTATGGCGAAGTCAACTATATCAGCAGCGACAAAGCCGAATCCGCGACGATCGATTTCTTCGCGGCATTGTGCCCGCCGCTTCAAGCCGGGGGATCTCCGGACTTCTCCGGCGGCGGCGCGATCGAGAATGCCACGCTCGTCGAAAATGGAACTCCCACCAACGTCACCGGCTTCGGAACCCTCACCGGCACCTACTCCCCGGCGACCGGCGGCGTGCTCGCGCTGACTCTGAACGCCAGCGTGACGGCGCCCGTCGTCGTGGGCCTGAATTTCTCGCACGTATTCGTGGTCGAAGAAGAGAACAACACGTACTCCACATTGGTTGGCAACAACCTGATGCCGTATCTTAACAGCCTGATGCAGCAGTACGCGCTGTCGACAGGTTACTATGCCAACACGCATGGGAGCATAACTGACTACTTATGGATGGTTACGGGGCAAAGAGTCACGACCGGCGGTACAACCAACGTCGATAACATCGTCCGGCAACTGACCACCAACGGCCTTAGCTGGCGCGAGTACGCGGAAGGGCTCCCGAGCGTCGGCTTTCTGGGCGGCAGCGTCGGCACCTACGCCGCGGGCCACAACCCGTTCGTATCTCTGAGCGACGTGGTGGGTTCCCCGGCGCAGAAGGCGAATGTCCTTCCATTTACCAGTTTCGCCACCGACCTGAACACCTACAACTTCGCGAACGCCAATTTCATCACGCCGGACCTATGCGACGACCTGCACGCTAATGCGGGGTGCACGAATGGATGCACCAACCCATCATTGCCGGCCTGCTACACCGCCGCTGATAACTGGCTCCAGACCAATCTCGGGCCCCTGATCGCCACCCCTGAATTTCAGGCGCACGACCTGCTCATCATATGGACTGATGAAGCTGCGTTCAGCGATTCCACCCACGGCGGCGGCCAGGTCGCATGGGTCGCGATCAGCGGCCGCTCCAAGGCCGGGCCAATAAAAGCCACTACCCTTGAACAGCATCAAAACACGCTCGCGCTGATTTGTTCAGCGCTGGGCACCAGCGCCTGTCCCGGCGCGGCTCAGCGCGCCTGGCCGATGAGCGAGTATTTCAATTGAGCGGCAAATACTCGTGTCCATGGGATTTCGATACTCTCATGGATGACGGCTGGCCTGGCGACGACGCCTGACAGGTTCACCTCGCATGCATGGGCATCACGAATTTGATCTTTACGAGGCCATCTACACCACGCGCGCGATGCGCCGGCTCAAGCCCGATCCCATTCCGCCCGAATTGGTAATGAAGATCATCGAGGCGGCGACGATGAGCCCTTCGAACAGTAATCGCCAGCCCTGGATTTTTATCGTCGTCACCGATCCCAAAACGCGCAAGTTCGTCGCGACACGCTATCGCGAGGCGTGGCAGAAATTCTATCTCACGCCCGAAAAGCGCGCACTGATGGAGCACGATCCGCACAGTCCGAAAGGCAAAAGCCTCCGCTCCGCCAACTATCTAGCCGACCATCTGGCCGAAGCCCCCGTGCTGATCTTCGCATGCGTCCGCCGCTACAACGACGCCGGACGCGAGGGCGAGCCGATCTACGGCTCGATCTATCCGGCGGTGCAGAATCTCTGTCTCGCCGCGCGCGGCTACGGACTCGGCACTTCGATCACCGGATTGCATACTATGTTCGCCGATGAGATCGATGCGCGGCTCGGCGTGCCGGCCGGTTACGCGAATCTCATTCTCGTTCCGATGGGCTATCCGAAA
>Ga0307374_10001564_pt1 | contig 42278 bp, 43 predicted proteins | sample OX3MG_FD_202532 | JGI IMG/M metagenome (GOLD analysis project Ga0307374, IMG submission 202532) | Soil microbial communities from Risofladan, Vaasa, Finland - OX-3 | ecosystem: Environmental > Terrestrial > Soil > Coastal area > Acid sulfate soil | place: Finland: Risofladan, Vaasa | collected...
ACCTACTTCTACCAAGTGGGCGACCGCTTCTGGCACCTGCACGACAACGTCGCAAGCCAGAGCGGCAACCCCAACAGTGGCCTCCAGCAGCAGGATTGGGCGGAGCGCTTCGGGTTCGGGGCGACCACCGGCCTTGACCTGCCGGGCGAGGATCCGGGGCGTGTGCCGACCCCGGCGTGGAAGAGCTCGTGGTTCGGGGCGCTCGGGGAACCCTCGATGGAGACGTGGCTTCCCGGTGACAACATCAACATGGCCGTCGGGCAGGGCAACCTGCTCGTCACCCCGCTGCAGCTGGCCGTCGGGTATGCGGCGATCGCCAACGGCGGGAGCATGGTGACGCCGACCCTCGGCAAGGACGTCACCAATCAGAGCGGGCAGGTCGTGCGCCAGCTGTCGAGCGTGACGCCCCCCCGCGCGCTGGGGCTCAATCCGGCGATCCTGTCGGTGGTCCGGCAAGGGCTCAAGCTTGTCGCCCAGGGTGGACAGGGCACGGCGTCGGGCGTGTTCAGTCCTGTTGCCGCGTCCGGCGGCCCGGTCGTGGCCGGTAAGACCGGCACCGCCCAGTCCGGGCAAAATGGCCAAGCCGACCACTCGTGGTTTGTCGGTTTCGCCCCGTTCGACAACCCGCAGATCGTCGTGGCGGTGATCATCGAGCACGGCGGCGTGGGCGCGACTGCCGCCGCCCCGGCGGTGTGTGGCACGATAGCGGCGTATGGGCCGACCAAGTTCAACCCGCATCTGTGCGGAATCCCGGCGAAGGTGAAGTCGAATTGACGACGCTCACCAGCATGCGCGTGTCCCGCCGCGGGGCGACGACCGCGAGCCTGCGGACGTTCTTGACGGGGATGGACTGGATCCTGATCGTCGTCGCGGGCATGCTGCTCGTCCTCGGCGTGGTCATGATCAAGACCTCGACCTCGCATGCCATCGCCGGCAATCCCGGGTACTTCGAGACGCGCCAGATCATCTTCCTGCTCCCGGCGCTCGTTGCCTGCATCGGGTTCGCGATGTTCGACGTCCGTCGGCTCCAGCCGTACCCGCGCGTGCTGCTGGGCGGACTGCTGGGGGCACTGCTGGTGGTATTCGCGATCGGCGTGACGGTGCGCGGTGCCAATGCGTGGATCAGCGTCGGGCCATTCCAGCTTCAGCCGTCGGAGTTCGGCAAGATCGCCCTCGTGGTCATCCTGGCCTCGTTGGCGGTCGAGCGCACCGAGGACATCGACCGCTGGCGGACGACGCTGATGCTGACCGCGGTGGCGGCCGGCCCGGCGCTGCTGATCTTCCTGGAGCCCGATCTTGGGATGGCGCTGATCTACGTGGCGATCCTCGGAGGGGTGCTGTTTGTCGCCGGGACGCCGTGGAAGCATTTCGCGGCGAGCGGGATCGTCATCGCCACCTCGGTGGTGATGGCCTTCGGCGTCCTGCCATCGGCCGGGATCCACGTCGTCAAGGGCTACCAGCTCCAACGCATGACCGCGTTTCTTAACGGCGGGTCCGGAAACACCGCCGGGTATCAACTGGCCCAGAGCAAGACCGCGATCGGGTCCGGCGGTGCGCTGGGCAAGGGCGTCGGCGGCGCGACTCAGACCGTCTACAACTTCCTGCCCGAAGACCACACGGACTTCATCTTCGCCGTGGTGGGGGAGGTGTTTGGGTTCGTCGGCGCCGCGACGGTCGTGGTGCTGTTTGGGATCCTGATGTGGCGCGCCCTGCGGATCACCGCGCAGGCCGCAACCCAGTTCGAGCAGATCGTCGCGGCCGGCATCTGCGCGATGTTCGGCTTTGAGGTCGTCGTCAATATCGGCATGAACGTCGGGCTGATGCCGATCACCGGCATCCCGTTGCCGTTCGTCAGCTACGGGGGCAGCCACATCGTCGCCGACATGGCGGCGGTGGGCGTGCTGCTGTCGATCCACCGCCGCCGGTTGGCGATCTAGTGGCTCGCGGTGTCAAGCAGGTGCGCACGGCCGTCCGCTGGGCGCAGCCCCTCGCGGCGGCGGTCGTCAATGCGCAGCGTGATGCGCACCAGGCCGGCCGGATCATCGTCGTTGACGCCGGCGATGCGACCGCCGCCGAGCGGCTCGCCGCGCTACTCGAGGCCCCGGTCGGGACCGCTGTCCCCGGCGACATGCTGGTGGGCGTCGCGGTGCCGGGAGCCGCGCACGGGGAGCTGGCCGCGTTGGTCGGAGATCACCGGCGTGCCGGCGGCGAGGCGGTCATCATCGTCGTCGGCAACGCCGTCGAGCGCCGTGCCATCGAGCGCGAGCTGAGCACGGACCAGGACGTCGGGATCAGCGTGATGCTGTTTGTGGATTCCCTGTCGGGCAGGGATGTCGCGCGGGTGCGCCGCCGGGTGGCCGATCTGGTCATCACCAGCAGCCGCGGGTTTCGGCGTCGGTACCGCTCATCGCAGTCCGACATCGCCCGGCGGATGGACCATCGCCTGGCGTTGCGGCTCGCGATTCGATCCGGGCTGGTGGCCGATGCGGCCAAGACCGCGCAGGGGATGAAATCCGGTCATGCCAGCATGGTCGCCGAGACGACGGGGATGTCGGACGCCGGGTTCGACCCGAAGCACGCCGGCCTCGTCGCGGCGGTTGCCCTGTTGGCTCCCGTGTGGCGCCACGGGTCGGGCCGTCTGATGGCCTTCGTACCCTTTACGAGGATCGCGGTACGCGGCGGGCTCGCGTACTCGGTTACTCGTCTGGTCGGCATCGGGGCGCAGCGCGTCGCCATGCACGGCCGCGAACCTCACCAGGAGGACCGCTGAAGACCACAATCCTTGTCTCCGTCGACCCGTGGGAGACCCGGGTCGCGCTCCTTGAGGACGGGCGCACGGCGGAGTGCTATATCGAGCGGCGCGGGCAGCGCTCGGTCGTCGGTCACGTCTGGAAGGGGCGCGTCGGCAACGTGCTCGCAGGGATGGAAGCCGCCTTCATCGACGTCGGGCTGCCCAAGAGCGGCTTCTTGCATGTCGACGAGGTTGTCGCCGTTGGCGTGCCCAAGCACAAGCGCCAGATCGCGGGCCTGCTCAAGAAGGGCGACCAGGTGCTCGTTCAGGCGACCAAGGATCCGATGGGGACCAAGGGCTGTCGCCTGACGATGCAGCTGTCGCTGGCCGGACGGTTCGTGGTCTACGTGCCATATGGCGAGGGCCTGGGCGTGAGTCGCAAGCTCCTCGACGACGAACGGCGCCGGCTGCGCAAGATCTGCAGCGCGCTGCCGCTCGAGGGTGGGCTGATCGTGCGAACGGCCGCCGCCGGTGCCTCGGCCGACGACATCGCCCGTGACTACGCGGCGCTCCGGCGCTTGTGGGCCGCGCTCAGCCAGCGGGCCGACGCCGTTGCGTCGCCCACACTGCTCTACAGCGAGGCCGACATCTCACTAAAGGTGATCCGCGACCTACTCAACGGCAACGTCGAAGAGGTCCTGGTCGACGATCCAGCCCAGTACGAGCGCATCCTGAACTTCCTCAAGCGGACCTCGCCGGGCGTCGCGTCCCGGGTGCGGCTGTACGAGGGGGAACGCCCACTGTTCGAGGAGTACGGCGCAGAGAAGGCCGTCCGGTCCACCTTGGACCGGCGTGCCCCGCTCAAGTCGGGCGGGTACCTGATCATCGACGACACCGAGGCCATGACGGTCATCGACGTCAACTCCGGCGGCAACGTCGGCCGTGGCGGCAACCGGCTCGAAGAGACCGTGACCAAGACGAATCTCGAGGCGGCGGTCGAGGTCGTGCGCCAGCTGCGCCTGCGCGACATCGGCGGGATCGTGATCATCGATTTCATCGACATGAGCGACGCCGCGAACCGCCGCGCGGTCAAGGGGGTGCTCGACGCCGAGCTCGAGCGCGATCGCACCCGCACCTTCGTCGCGGAGATCTCACCGCTTGGGCTGGTCGAGATGACCCGCCAGAACATCTCCGACGGTCCGCGCGAGGTCATGACCGAGCCATGCGAGCCGTGCGACGGGGTCGGCATCTCCCTGTCCGACGAGACCGTCGCGATCGACGCATCGCGTGCGATCATGCACGCGGCGATGGGCGTCGACGACGACCATCTGGGTGTCCAGGTCAGCGTCCGGGCCGCGGCCCTGCTCAACGACGACGGGCGCGCACGCGTCGCGGAGATCGAAGAGCTCGTGGGCAAGCGGATCCACCTGGATTCGGACCGCGGTCTGCATGACGGTGCCGTCCGGGTGCGGGCCCACACGGCTGCATAGCAGCTGCCCGCGCGGGCGTCTCGGCGCGTCCGCGGTGGCGGCGTTCATGCGAAACCGTCGCCGGCTTTGCTATTCTCCCGAGCCGCGCCGCAGTCTGCGGCACCGACCTGTGCTGGCTGCAGGCGGGGATGAGTTCCGACCGACCGGTTGGGGGAAGTGTGCCGGATTACGCGGTGATCGCCCTCGGGGGCAAGCAGTACCGAGTTCACGAAGGCGAGCAGCTGCTCGTGGATCGTCTGGCGCACGAACCGGGCGCGACGTTCTCGCCGTCCGTGCTCGCGACGGGTACCGCAGGTGGTGAGCTCAACGACGGCGGCACGGTCAACGTGATCGTCGAGGAACACGTGCTGGGCCCGAAGCTCTTGGTGTTCACGTACCGGGCCAAGAAAGACTCAAAGCGCAAGCGCGGCCACCGGTCTCGGCTGTCTCGCGTCCGCATCGACTCGATCGCGTAGGGGAAGCCCAAGATGGCACACAAGAAAGGTGGCGGTTCCAGTCGCAACGGACGCGATTCCGCGGCGCAGCGACTCGGCGTGAAGGTCTTCGCCGGCCAGGTCATTCCGGCCGGATCGATCATCGTGCGCCAGCGCGGGAGCCAGTTCCATCCCGGCGATGGCGCCGGAATGGGCCGCGACTACACCATCTTCGCGAAGGTCTCGGGACGTGTCGAGTTCACTAATGGCCGCAAGGGCCGCCGGATCTCCGTTCACCCGGAGGTCGTGGCCTCCGCGTAAGCGGAGCCGCCGTGCCATTTACCGATTCGGCGCGGATTCACGTCGAAGGGGGTCGCGGCGGCGATGGCGGGCTGTCGTTCCGACGGGAGGCGCGGGTCCCCAAGGGCGGACCTGACGGCGGCAACGGCGGACGTGGCGGCGACGTGGTCATCATCGCCGATCAGCAGATCGTCGATCTGTCGCGGTTTCGCCATGCGGTGCACCACAGGGCTGCGGCGGGGGCCAACGGCGAGGGCAGGATCCGACACGGCCGGAGCGGCGCGGATGCGGAGGTCCGCGTACCGCCGGGGACCAGGATCATCCGCGATGAGGTCGTGATCGCCGAGGTGCGCGAACCTGGCGACCGCGTTGTGGTGGCCCGCGGCGGCAATGGCGGCATCGGGAACCGCGTGTTTCGTTCGTCGACCCACCGGACCCCCCGCGAGACGGTTCCCGGCACGTCCGGCGAGGGGACCTGGCTGATGCTTGAACTTCGACTCCCGATCGAGGTGGCGATCGTCGGTCTGCCGAACTCGGGCAAGAGCGCAGTGCTGGTGGCCTTGACCGGTGCCGCGGCCGTCGTCGCACCGTATCCGCATTCGACACGGGAACCGACCTTCGGCCCGTTGGTCGATGACGACCTGGAGATCCATCTGGTGGCAGATCTGCCCGGCGTCGCTGCCGACGCGTCCCCGCGCCCGGAGGGGTTTCTGACCCAGTGTGAGCGGGCCGCAGTGCTCCTTCACTGTGTCGATGCCGTGCTCGAGGCCCCGCCGGCCTCGGAGCGGATCGCCGCCGTCGATGCCACGGTCGCCGAATACGCGTCCGCTGCGGCGCGCCGTATCGTAGTGGCGACCTCGGCGGATCCCGCGCAGGTGCCGTCGTGGGCGGACTATGCGGTCGACAGCGCCTCCGGCGGCGGTATCCCCGCGTTGCGCGAGGGCGTCTTAGACGCGTTGGGGGTGGGTCGGCAGTGAGCATCATCGTGGCCAAATTGGGGTCGTCGACGCTCGTCGACAGCACGGGGCAACTGCGCGAGGACGTGCTCGCGGCGCGGGTGCGTGACCTGGTCCGATTGCGCCGGCTCGGGCACCGACCGATTCTCGTCTCGAGCGGGGCGATCGCCTGCGGCCTGGGGCGGCTCGGGTTCGGCGAGCGGCCGACCGCGCTGCCCGATCTTCAGGCAGCCTCCGCGGTCGGGCAGGGGGTACTATTTCAACGCTACCTGGCGCTGTTTTCGGCGCACGAGGTCACCCCGGCCCAGGTGCTGCTGACCTCCGCCGATCTCGAGCAACGGTCGAGCTATCTCAATGCGCGCAACACGCTGTCCCGGCTGCTCGACCTGGGTGTCATTCCGGTCGTCAATGAGAACGACACGACCGCCACCGACGAGCTGACCTTTGGCGATAACGACGTGCTGGCGGCCCAGGTGGCGATCCTCATGTCGGCGACGTGGCTTGTCCTGCTCACCGACCGGGACGGGCTTCTCGGCGTCGGGCCCGACGGCGCGGTGGCTCTGATCGGCGACGTGCCGTCTGCGACACGCCCCGAGGAGGTCCAGGTGGCCGATATGCAGGGGTCGCGGCTGGGCCGTGGGGGGATCTCCTCGAAGATCGCCGCCGCGACGATGGCGACCGGCGCCGGCGTGACATGCGTGATCGCGTCCGGCAGGGCGGACGGCGTGCTCGGGGCCGTCGCCTCGGGGCATCACGTCGGGACCCGGTTCCAGCCTGCCGAGCGCCGCGAACCGGCGTTCAAGCTGTGGTTGCGCTACGCCAAGCCCGCGCTCGGGCGCATCCGGATCGACGCCGGTGCGTCCAAGGCCCTGAGTCGGCAGGGCACCTCGCTCCTGGCGGTCGGGGTCAGTGGGGTGGAGGGTGCCTTTGCCGCGGGCGATGCCGTCGAGGTCGACGACATCGACGGACGCTGCGTCGGCAAGGGCATCAGTGCCTTCTCGGCCGACGACCTGCGCCAGATCGCCGGGATGAAGACCGACGACGTACAGCGCCTGTTCCCGAATGCGGGCGTCGAGGTGATCCACCGCGACAAGTTCGTGCTCGTCGAGCCGGCCGGGACATTGTGACCCGGGCCGCTCGCCGGCGCGAGGTATCGGTGAATGGCTGAGCGGCGTCGCATCGCCGTGCTCGGCGGCCGGTTTGATCCTCCGCATCTCGGACATCTGATGATCGCCCAGGAGGCGTGGTGGCGACTGGGCCTGGATGAGCTGCTCTTCGTGCCGGTCGGCACGCCGGCGGACCGATCGCCGCCGACGTTCTCCGGTGACCTGCGGGCGGCGATGGTGGATGCGGCAATCGCCGACCATCCGGCCTGGCGCTGTTCGCGAACCGAGATCGACCGGCCCGGACCGAGCTATACGGCCGACACGATGGCCGAGCTCGCCGTGCAGTACCCGGGCGCGGAGCTGTGGTTCGTGATGGGCGCCGACCGGCTGGTGGGGTTCGCGGACTGGCACGAGCCGGGACGGATCCTGTCCGTCGCGCGACTCGCGGTGATATCCCGTGGTGGCGTCGACGAGCCGGCGCTCCGTGCGACCGCCGCGACGGTCGCGCCGGGTCGCGTCGACGTGCTCGAGGCGCCGGAAGTCGACGTGTCCTCGACGATGATCCGGGAGCGACTCGCGGCCGGCGCGCCCATCGAATACTTGGTGCCCGACGGCGTCGCGCGACTCCTCGCAACGGCCCGCGACGACGGAGGCGTCGGGTGACCGTGCTTGCGAATCCGCCACCAGGGCCGTACCCTCGCTGACAGTGCACTCGAGCTAGGAGTCTCCCGCGACACCTCATGAACTGGCGATGGTGGCCGCTGATGCAGCCGCCGACAAGAAGGCCCGCGACATCGTCATCCTCGACATGCGCGACCTGGTGGTCTACACCGATTACATGGTGGTCTGCACGGGGACGACTCCGCGACAGACCGCGGCCATCGCCGGCGAGATACGTCGGGTCCTGAAAGAAGATCATGGCGTCAGGGCGCGCCGCGTCGAGGGCGAGCGGGAAGCCGAGTGGATCCTGATGGACTACCTGGACTTCGTCGTCCACATCTTCACGCCCCAGTCGCGCGAGTTCTATCGGCTCGACCGCCTATGGGGCGAGGCGCCGCAACAGGTGCTCGAGGCCACGGCCTCATAGGGGCCGCCGGCACGCTGACGTGGGACGGGTTTGCCGTGTTGCGCCCGCTGCGTCGCGTGGCCGTCGTGCTGCGCTGACGGCGACGGATAGACGTAGGTGAGCCTCAGCGTGATCGACTTGGGCGTCCTCGGGGCCGCTGCGCTCGCGGCGGGTGCCGTGAACGCGTTGGCCGGCGGCGGCACCTTGATCACGTTCCCCGCGTTGACCGCAGTCGGCGTACCCGCGCTCAACGCCAACATCACCAACACGGTCGCGTTGAGCCCCGGATACGTCGGCGGCACCCTGGCGCAGCGGGCGGACCTCACGGGGCAGCGCGCGCGGGTGCGGGCGGTCGCGATCCCCGCCATCGTCGGTGGACTCGTCGGCGGCGCGCTGCTGCTGGTTGCCGGCGCGGCCACCTTCCGTGCGCTGGTGCCCTGGTTGATCTTGCTCGCGACGGCCCTCCTCGCGATCGATCCCATCGCCAAGCGCTGGGTCCGGGTTCGGGTCAGTCATCCGAGGGCCCACGGCAGCCTCGCCCTGACCGGCCTGGTGGCGTTTGTGGGGTCGGTATACGGCGGATTCTTTGGCGCGGGTCTCGGGATCATCCTCCTGGCGCTGTATTCGCTGGTGGTCCCGGACACGCTGCTGCGCATCAACGCGCTCAAACAGGCCACGTCGTTCGCCGCCAACGTTGCCGCGTCACTGTTTTTCGTGTTCAGCGGCCACGTCGTCTGGGAGGCGGCGATCGTCATGGCCGTCGGGGCGCTGGTGGGCGGGACGCTTGCCGGACGCATCGTGCGGTTCATCAACCCAACGGCGCTGCGTGCGGTCGTCGTGGTTATCGGCCTCGTCGTGGCAATCGTCTATTTCGTCACGTAAGCGCTGCGCCTGCACACCCAGCGACGGCATTCCCGCGGCCGCGTGATCGGCACGACCGGACTGGGGGTGCGCTCCTCCAACCCCGGGGCTTCCGACACCCACATCACCACGATATGGAGGAGCACTATCGTGGGGAACGACCCGCAGGGCGCGGACCGCCAGGGCCAGGACCAGGCAGCGGCCGAGACCGACAAACGTCGTCAGGAGAGCGAGCGCAACCGGACCGGAATCGGTCCCGCCGACGCCGACGAGATGGGTGTCCGGCGAGGGCTGATCGATCCGTCTGTCTGCGTGTGAGCGCCGCGACCGGGCGCGTCCGTCGGGGTGCGCATGCCGGCGCGCCGCTCACCCCGTCATGAGAGGCCTCCGATGTCGTGTGTGAGGGTGCCTGCGCGGGAACGGTCGGTCGGCCATGCCTCGGCAATGCCCGTGCCCGATGCCCCGATAGCCAAGGCCCCTGCCGCGCCTGCGCCACCGACCCCGGGCGCACCGCTCCCCGATCCGACGCCCCCGCCGCCGGATATCCGGATCCCCCCCGGGACCCGATCCCGAGCTCAGATTTCCTTAGGCCCGCCGCCCGGGGGCCGGCAATCGGCGCCGCCGCGCGCCTGCCGGGCCCCCAAAGCCCCGCGGTTGCACCACGCAGGAACTGTCTTATACTCACAGACGCATCCGGGGGATTAGCTCAGCTGGGAGAGCGTCGCGCTGGCAGCGCGAAGGTCAGCGGTTCGAACCCGCTATCCTCCACTTTCCGGTCCGACCGCCCCGCGGTGACCTGCAGCGCGGACCGCATCGCGGACCGCATCGCGGGTCGCCGCGCGCTCAGCTGATGGCCGAAGGTGCCCGGCGCCTAGTGGTCGCCCGGCGTCGCGAGGTACTCGTCGTCGGTGACCTGGTCGCCCCAATCGGCGACCTCGCCGGGCGCCGCAAGTTCATGAATCGCGACGTGCGTCATGAAGTGATCGGGCGCCGCGCCATGCCAATGGTCTTCGTCGGGCGCGAACCACACCACGTCGCCGGCGCGGATGATCTCGGGCGGCGCACCGCGACGCTGCACGAGGCCAATCCCTTCGGTGACATAGAGGATTTGCCCGAGCCCGTGTCGATGCCACGCCGTGCGCGCCCCAGGGGTGAAGTGCACGCGCAGCGCATGCACCCGCGACGGTGACGGCGGCGCGGCGAGCTCTTCCATCCAGACCTGGCCGGTGAACCAGTGTTCGGGGCCTGGACGGGTCCCCGTCGGTGTGCGGGTGATCTCCATAGCAGGTGCCTTTCGGGTCGGGGTGGGGACGCGTCGGGGGCGGTGCGCGCGGGCCGGCTGGCGTCCGACCGTCCGTCGTGATCATACGAGACCGCATCCGCGCCGGATCTGCCGGCCGAGGGTACCTGTGCGCTCTGGCTCAGGCGGCTCGCCGTAGGGTGTGTTGGGGGGTGCTCGCCTCGCACCGCGAACGCCGCCTCGGCGTGGGCGATCGCGTGGGCGAGTTCGGCCTTCGACATCCTGCTGCGTCCCGGGATGCACAGCAGGCATGCGCGGACGTACACGTCCTTGCGGGCGCTGACCATCGCGTCGACGCCGGCGAACGCGGTCGTGATGACACGCCGCACGCGGGATCCGAGGCGCGCGGCGCTCCTCTCGAGGCGGTCGGTACCCGGCGGCGCGACGCGCGGGCGCACCACCGCGCCGGCGTCGGGCCGGATCCCGCCTGCGAAGAACTGGCGGCGGTGCGAGCGATGCGGCGAGACCGGCGTGGTCGTGTCCTTGTGACAAGTCGGTGCGCCGGGCATGTTGACGGCGCTTGGCGGGGTCCGCGGATGCTAACGCCGTGGGAAAATACCCGCTCCGGGCCCCGAATATGCACACGAGGTTGACGTACTGACGATTGCCCCGGATCGGTTACAACGGGTCCCGAACACGGTCTGCATCGCCGGTCTACACCCGTGTGAACGACGCGGTATCTGTGTCCACGATCGAGACCCAGACGCGCATCGAGGCGGCCGATGACCGCCGAGATCTTGACGCGCTGCGCGCGCTGATCGACGCCGACTGCGTCGTGAGGTCGGCGGCCGTCGGCGGCGCCACGATCCTCCACCGGAATGCGAATGTCGCCGAACTGGCCGACCGCGCCGGCTACGAGTGGGGTTCCAATAGACGCCCGAGACGTTCCGCGAACGCCACCCGTGCACGCCGTTGATCACGGGCGCGGTGCGCCGGCGGGTCGGGAGCAAAGGACGGACGATGACGACGGTCGGGTGGTTGACCGCATTCGCGGACGAAGCACTGATGTCCTCGCGCGCGTGTCCGTGAGAGGCCGTCGCCCTGGCGGCGTATGGGGGCTGCGACGGCTGGGACCGTGGTTTCCGCGCGAGATTCCCGCAGAATGCGGAACTGCCACTCGACCGCACCGACGGTGCACGGGCGCCCCGCGTCCCGATCGGGAAACTCCCACGAGGATCTCGCGAACGTCACTCGGCGTGCCGGACGCGGAGTGCCCATGAGCGCAGGCGCGGGCTGCCGCCACACCGAGAGCCGCACGCAGCCCGTCCGGGCGCGACGCCGTCCTGCGAACGCGCCGCGACCGATGAGGCGTCTGAGCTCCCCGTTTGCGAGTTCCGACCCGCCGGGAACCGGGTGCGGTCCGTAGGTGTCTGGGCGGCCGTAGCGGCCGGGTCCGTCCGGTCTGCGTGCGCCTAGGAGTCGGTGTGGGACCGGACACCGTCCCGAACCGCGCGGCGGCGCGTCGAGGCAATCGTCACCGCCAGATACTCGCCGTCCGGGCCGGCATCGACGTGCACACCGTCGGCGAGGCGGTCAACGACGGGCCCGAGCTCGGGCAGCGAACAGGCGACTCTGAGCCCGTCCGCCCCTCCAGTCACCAGCGGTCCGACGCGGAGCACGACCGCGCCGGGTTCGGGCAGCAGCGCGAATCGCACGCGCCCGTCCGGGGTAAACCGATGGATCGCGGAACTGAGGGTCTCGGCGACCACCTCGAGGTCGGCGAGGCGGTCCAACTCGATGTCGGCCTGTCCGCCGATGGCATTGACGATCCGGCTCACCACCGGACGCAGCGCCGGCCCGACGGCCAGGTCCAGGACTGCGGCGTCGGTGATCATCAGAACCGCTCCGTGTCGGCACGGCGCCGTCGGGGGCTCGCGTGAGGGTCGCCGGCCGGCCGGGGCGTGGCGTGGTGTGCGCAACCGCCGATCACGCCCGCCCAGTTCCCGTTGCCGGATCGCCGAAAACCTCGCCGCGGCGACGGCCCGTGCACGCGGCCGGTGGGAGCGTGGATGGTGAGGCAGCCCGCGGTCATCAGATCCGGAAGGTCATGCCGACCTTGGTGCCTGATCCGTCCTCGTTGGCCGAGATCGACAGCTCGTCGGAGAGCGCCGCGATCAGCTGGATGCCGAGCCCGAGCCCGGGGGTGACCCGTTTCACCCGCGGCACGATCCCGCAGCCGTGGTCGGTGACCTGAATCACCATCACCTCATGACCCGGCCAGACCTCGACGCGCATGGATCCCGGCCGGTCAGGATAGGCGTGCACCACGACATTCGTCGCGGCTTCGGTGACCGCGATCCGCAGATCGTCGCGGGCCGCGGGGGACATGCCGAGCATGTCGCCAATCCCGGTGACGGCCTGGCGGACAAGCGAGACCGACGCAGCCTCTGCCGGGACGGACAGGATGACCGGGGCCGGGTCCGTTGCATATGTTGAACTCACTGGTCCCCCTCTTCGGCGATGCGTCGCAGGGTCTCGAGGGCCCGTGCGATCAACCGCGAGACATGCATCTGGGACACGCCGACGATCTTCGCGATATCGGACTGGATCATCCCCTGATCAAACCGGAGGTGGAGGATCAGGCGCTCCCGGGCGGGCAGCCGGGCAAGACCCTCGCGGAGCGCAGTCCGACCTTCGGCGATGTGATACCCGATTTCCTCGACCGGAATCTCGATATCGACGTCGTCCTCGTCAGATCCCGGTGATTGGGCCAGCGAACTCGGGCGGTAGGCCGAATGTGCGGCCAGCGCGTCAAGCACCTGGTCGTCGGTCATCGAGGCTTCGACGGCGATTTCGGCGATGGTCGGGCTTCGCCCGAGCCGGTTGGTCAGCGTGGTCGTGGCGCTCGAGACCACTGCATGATCGTCCTTGAGCCCTCGGGGCACGTGGATTGGCCACGTCTTGTCGCGAAAATGGCGGCGAATCTCGCCGAGGATCGTCGGGGTGGCGAACGCATGGAAGTCCGCGCCCTTGTTCCCGTCAAAGCGGTCGACGGCCTTGATGAGGCCGATCATCGCGACCTGCTCAAGGTCGTCGACCGGCTCACCACGATTGGCATAGCGGCGGGCGAGGGCCCGGGCGAGTCGCTGATGCTCGAGGATCATCGCCTCGCGACGGGCGTCGCGGGCAGCGCTCATCGGTCGGAGGGAGGGGTCGGCCGCTGCACGGGACGTCCCTCCCCGGTTGGCGGTGCCGACAACCTCGGGTCTAGCGTTGGATTGTGGCGAGATCGGCGTTTGCATCGATCTCCACGAACCGTCCGCGAAGGCGTGTGAGGTCGAGTACCCGGGTGACCGCACGCGACGGCGCCATGAGCACCAGTTCGCGTCCGGCGAGACTTCGCGCTTCCAAGAGCATGCGCACCCCGGTTGAGTCGAGGAATCCGACACCGGCCATGTTGAGGACCACGGCTCGTGCCCCGGCATCAAACGCGCGTGCGACTGCGGCGCTCAGTTCGGGCGCGCTCGCGATGTCGAGTTCGCCGTCGAGTTGCAGCACGGTCACGGCGCCCTCGGGGTGCCACGTGATCCGCAATCCGCCGGCGGCTTCTTGCACGTCGCTACTCATGGCCCGAAGCTACCAGCGTCGCCGGCGCGGTGCACTGACGCCGAACACCGCCCCGGGGGGGCGCCGGTATCGTGTCGCGCGGATCGCAGCAGGCAGCGGTGGGAAGCCGCGGCGCCGCCATGCGACCAGGAGCTGCATCTTTCGCGCTCCGCCTTTGTGGGCGGTCGCTCGACTGGACGGCGACGGCCGCACCGATTGGCGTGGCCGTCGCGCGCCGTCCAGCCATGTCGTCGATTCCGGCTGCACTGACCGGTCATCGCCGCAGCGATCGGATTCCCGCAACCGGGATTCGGTAAACGCGCGCGGGCAAGGATGTGTGAGGACGAACCGAGCGGGTAGCGACGGGTGTGCGTCGGCGCGGAACGACCCATGGGCATGGGGGCGGCGCCGGATCTCGACGACGATCCTCGTCGGCCCACAGGAACGCGACGACACACGTCACGCGTCTCGCGCGACCCGCCGACGCTCGGCGACAGGGCCCGTGGGTATCGTTGGAGGCATGCAGGAAATCCTTCCCGGCGTCTATCACTGGACGTCCATCCATCCGAAGCTGCGCATCGAGGTCGCCTCGTATTGGCTCGACGGGCCGGGCGTCGTGATCGACCCGCTGATTCCGGCCGACGTGGGGATCGAGTGGTTTGCCGGCCGACGCACCCCGCCGACCGCGGTGCTGCTGTCGAATCGGCACCACTTCCGTCACAGCGACGTGTTCGCCGCGGCGTTCGGATGTGCCGTTCATGCGAACGCCGCGGGCCTCCACGAATTCACCCACGGCGAGGTGGTCGAGGGCTTCGCGCCGGGCGATGCACTCCCCGGCGGGGTGACGGCATGCGAGGTGGGCATCATCTGCCCCGATGAGACGGCGCTGTTCGTGGAAGATCAGCGCGCAATGGTGTTCGCCGACGCACTGGTCACTGGCGCGCCGCACCACCGGCAGAACCTCGGCTTCGTTCCCGACCAGCTCATGGACGACCCGGTCCAGACCAAGCTGGGGCTCCTCCAGACATTCGCCCGCCTGCTGGACGACTACGACTTTGCCCACCTTCTCCTTGCGCACGGCGGCCCGATCATCGGCGACGGCCGCCTGGGGCTCCAGGAACTGATCTCGGCCGGCGGTCGCACCGCCTTCGAGATGTAGGCGTCGACGACTTAGCGGACGCCGGGCAGAAAGCGCCAGCGGGTGCGATCCGCGTAGCCGGCGAACGCCGGGTGCGCCAGTGCCAGACGCCGTTCCTCATCGGCCGCCTTGCGATCGAGGATGACCGCCAGCGCAGCGGTCGGCACGAGGGCCCACGGCGAGCCCGCGATGCTGACGGCCGTTGCCTGCGCGAGGACGCCGGTGTACATGGGGTGGCGCACGACGCGGTAGACACCATCGTCGGCGACCGGCGCCCCCGGCACGGGTCGGGGGAAGACGGAAAACGCGGACCCGAGGCTCCTGCGCGCCGTCATGATCGCCATGATGCCGAACGCGCCGACCAGCAGCCCGGCGGCGCGGCGCGGTCCGCGGGCCCGGCGGGGGCGGGGAGCCCATGCGCCGACCACAACGATCGCGACCCCGGCGAGCACCTGCCCGAGGACCCACGCGACGCCGAGCGGCGCCTGCGGGGGATCGTCGGTTGCGGCGCGTGGGCCGGGCGCTGCGGGTTCGGTGGTCACCGCCCCCACCGCCCGGTGGCGCGAAACCGAGCGGCGGTCCGATCCGGGGGCGAACACGGGTGGTCGCGAAACGGCACGTGCGAATTATGCCCGTGACCGGGCAAGCTTGAGCAGACCTTGAGCAACGTGACATCGGGTGTTTACGGACTCGGCTTATCCTCGAGATGCGGCACATGTTCGCGCCGCCTTTGCCGCAGGCGATGTGGGCCGATCTGGCCCGGGGATGGATTCGGCCATGGATCCGAAGACGACCGCCCTGATCTTGGTGGGCTATCAGAACGATTACTTTGCACAGGACGGCATCCTGCGCGGGGTGGTCGAAGAGCCGAACCGCGTGGACCGCGTGCTGGCGGATACGGTGGCGTTCATTGCACGCGCCGCCGACACCGAGATGACCATCATCTCGACCCCGGTCGTTCTCGAGCCGAATTGCCGTGCGCTTGCGGAGCCGATCGGCATCCTCAACTCGATCAAAGAATCGGGCGCGTTCAAGGTCGGCAGCGCGCGGGCCGAGACCATCCCGGAGCTGCTCGCATACGGCGACCGTGTGATGGACATCGCCGGCAAGGTCGGGTTCAACGCGTGCTCCAACACGGCCCTCGACGGCGTGCTCGTCGAGCCGGGCACCCGCGAGGAGCGCGTCGCCGGGATGGTCACCTCGCTGTGCATCGATTCGACCAACCGCGCCACCTACGAGCGCGGCGACAACGTCACGATCCTCTGCGACTGCACCTCGGCCAGGACACCGGGGGAACAGGACTTGGATTGTCGCAATATCTTCCCGCTGTACGGCGTCGTCGCGCGGTCGTCCGAGATCACCCGTGACGACGTCGCGGTTGCCGCCTAGCGGCTGCCGGCAATGGGCCACGCACATCTCGAACACGACGCGGGACTCGCCACCGATCTCCATGTGGAGGCGACTTCTCGGGTAACTCAAGCTCTTGTTGAGGCTGAGGTACGTATGCGCCGGCGCGTCGAGTTGCTCACCGAGGTGCTGTTCGAGACCGACGCCGACGGGCGGCCGGTCTTCCTCAACGGCGCGTGGCGCTGCGCCCTGGGTTACGAGCCGGACGCATGCCTTGGGCAGCCCCTGCAGGACTTCGTCGTCAAGGAGGACTGGGAGACCGTTGCCGGGGCCCTGCGGGCCGAGCGGGTCTCCGCCCCGGAGCTGCGCCCGGTGGTGCGTGTGCGGCGTGCCGACGGCGGTGAATCGTGGATGGAACTGTCGGTCGCCCGGATCCCAAGCGGCGGCGCGGTCGGTGCCCTGCATGACGTCACCGGTCAGCGCCGTGTGCAGGGCGAACTTACCAAGCTCTCGCTCGTCGCGAGCTCGACGGACAATCTGGTCGTCATCACGGATCGTCGCGGGCACACCGAATGGGTCAACCCGGCATTCACCAAGAAGACCGGATATACGATCGATGACCTGCGCGGACGTACGCCGGGGTCGGTCCTCCAGGGGCCCGACACGGATCCGGACACGGTCCGGCAGATCGGTCGGTGGCTTCGGGAGGGGCGGTCGTTCGAGGCGGAGCTGCTCAACTACACCCGCGAAAAGCAGCCGTACTGGGTTCAGGTCCAGGTCACGCCGATCCGCGATGCGCACGGCGAGGTCGAGCGATTCGTCGCCGTTCAGTCCGATTCCACCGAGTGGCGGCGCACGCAGGCCGAGCTCGAGGCCGCGCGCGAGCGTGCGGAGGCGGCCAACACGGCAAAGACGCTGTTTCTGGCGACGATCAGCCACGAGATGCGCACACCCCTCAACGCGATCCTCGGCTCGACGGATCTCGCCCTGGACGGCGAGACCGACCCCGTCGTCCTGCGCGATCACCTCCAGCGCATCGGGACGAGCGCGGAGACACTGCTGCACTTGATCAGCGACGTCCTCGACGTCTCCAACATCGAGGCCGGCCAGATCGACATCGAGCGCGTCCCCGTGCGCCTGGAGGCCTGCGTCCGGGAGGCACTTGCGCCGATCGCCGACCGGGCGCGCGCCAACGGGCTGGCATTCTCGCTGACGTGGGACGACACGTTGCCGGCCTGGATCGAAGGCGACCCGGCGCGACTGCGCCAGATCGTGGCGAACCTCGTCGAGAACGCGGTCAAGTTCACCGACGAAGGGTTCGTGCGTGTCCAGGCCGTCTGTTGCACGACGGCGCCGACCGGGGGACCGGCCCTGGAACTCCGGGTGATCGATTCGGGTCTCGGCATCGCCGAGCAGGACCAGTCGCTGGTTTTCGAGCGCTTCGTCCAAGGCGACAGCTCGACAACGCGTCGCAAGGGCGGCGCGGGGCTCGGACTGAGCATCGTGCGATCGCTCGTTGACGCGCTCGGCGGTGCGGTGAGCGTCCACAGCCGGTCTGGGGCGGGCGCCGAGTTCCGTGTCGTGTTGCCGTTGCGAGCCGTCGACGAGCCCGTGTCCGGGGACCTTCATCGGGCCGACGGGCCACGCGCGACCCCGCTGCCGTCGGTCCCCCACGATACGAGGGTCCTGGTCGCGGAGGACAACGACATCAACTACGCGGTGCTGCAGGCCTACCTGGCCCGCGCGGGCTATGCGGTCCAGCGGGCGCGCAACGGCCTCGAGGCGGTCGCCGCGGCCCTCGGCTGACGCGGGTCGTGCGGCAACGGCGGACACCGGCATCCGGGCGTTGGGGTGCCCTCGGGTCGCATCTGGGCATGTGAAATGTCGCCCGCAGCGCGAATTTCATGCACCGCGACCGAGATTTTGCCGTCGGCCTGTCGAACACGACTGTCATTCCGCCGGACGGGGCCGCGATAGATCCTGGGCGGTGGCCCGTAACGACAGGACGTCGATATCAGCGCCGAGGGCACCCCGAACTCCGGAGCACGCCACCGCGAGCGATCGCCGCTTGTGCACGCCTGCGTGCTGGCGCTCATCTGCGCGCTCGGAGAGACCGGAGCGGCATCGATCGCACTCGGTGGGCCGGCGGCCGGGCCGGTGTCGAATCACGGTCGCGCCTGCGTGCCGGGACTCGTCTGTGCACCCAGCGTGGCCACGGCAGCCGCGGCGATGACCACGGGCTCCGTATGGCTGCCACTACCGACAGGGCTCGTGCCGACGCACTTCGCCCCGATCGCGCCGATCGTCCCGCCGTCGATACGGCCGCGGGTCTCCCGTGGGGTTCGGGTGAGCTCAGTCTCAGGTGGCAACTCCGGTTTAGATCACCTGGGCCTCGAACGACCGTCACCGCCGACGCCGGTCGGCCCGTTGCCCGCGCCTGCGCCCGCTCGGCGGACCATCGTGGCCGCGGGGGCGGGTTCCACGCGAGCGCAACCTCGACGCGGCGCGGGGATCTGACGGTGCTTGTCTGGGTCAGCTTCTTCGCCGCCGCGCTCGTCGCCGGCGCGGCCGGCATCGTGCACCGGGTTCGCACGCGCCCGAGTGGCACGACGGTGTTTGGGCGCCCGACCCACGAGATCGACCGGTGGCTGGCCAGCGCGGAGCTTGCGGCCACGACGGCGCCGCCCCCGGTTGACACCGGACCACCCGACGCCGCCCTCGGTGACGGGTCCGACCCGACGGGTGATCCGGACGACGACGACGACAGGTCGGACCGTCCGGCGCCTGGCCAGATCGCGGGTTGAAATGGCGATTCCGAACGGTCGTGGCCACCCGGCGCATCGTCTAGATTCCCCCAACGACGACCATGGGAGCGCGTCCGTGATGCCGAACACCTGTGGGCCAACGCGAATAGGCCGGCGGCAGCGCGTCACGGTGGCCGTCGCTGCGTGCGCGGCGACGGCGCTCGCACTCGGCGTCGGTCTCGGCAGGTCATCGGCGGCAGCCGCACCGGTGTGTTCGCCGACCGCGTCGGCACAGTTGGCGGCGTGGTCGCCCGACACCGCGCGGGCGGTCGCCTACGCGCATCAGCGGCGCGGCGACATCTCGTTTGAGGTCCGTGCCCACGGCCGTCTGTGGGGATACCGCAGCCACCATGTCGTGGTGACGGCGAGCGTCCTCAAGGCGATGCTCTTGGTCGCGTATCTCGACCTGCCATCCGTCCGCAACCGGGGGTTGGCGCGCGCCGATATCGCGTTGCTGACGCCGATGATCCGTCGGTCCGACAACACGGCCGCGACGCTCGTGCGCGGCATCGTCGGCGATCGACGGCTCGTCGCGCTCGCGCACCGGGTCGGGATGCGCAACTTCCGTCCCGCGGCGATCTGGGGCCTCTCCCAGACGACCGCCGATGACCAAGCACTGTTCTTCCTGCGCATCGACGCGTACATCGCCCCGCGTCATCGCAGCTACGCGCTTGCGCAACTGGCCTCGATCATCCCCGCCCAGCGATGGGGGATCGGACGGGTGTCGGTGCCCGGATGGACGGTCTACTTCAAAGGTGGATGGGGTTCGGGGACCGGACGCGTCGATCACCAGGTCGCACTGCTGGTTCATGGCTGCAACCGCGTGTCGGTTGCGGTCATGACGATGGGCGACGGCACGCACGCGTACGGCAAACAGAGCCTGTACGGGGTGTTCGTCCGCCTGCTTGTGCATCTGCCGCGCTATCCGCCCACGCGGCCAGCGGGCTGACACCGTCCGCCAGGACGTCCTGTCGGCCAGGGCGGAACCCTCCGAATAGGGGGGTTCGACCGTGCACGCCACCTTTACCGTCGATGCATCGCGTGTCATTCGCACAGGGGCAGAATGACTCGGCCCCGCGGACCAGCACCCGGCGCACGCGACAGGAGCACCAATGAGCCACGGACGGATCATGATGCACCGGATCGCGATCATCGTGACCGCCGTTGCGGCGATGCTGGTGCTCGCGGGCCTCGCCTCCGCTGCGCCCGTGCACGCCTCCGGCTGCGCGACCCCGACCGGCCCGAACCGAGTTCGCTGCACCGCGCTGATCATCAACCACGCAATGCAACGCATCGTGACCGCTCCCAAGGGCTACGGGCCCGTACAACTGCGTGCCGCCTACGGTATCGGCGCACTGGCGCTGACCAACCCGACGACCACCCAAACGGTCGGCATCGTCGATGCATACAACGACCCGAACCTCGCCGGCGACCTCGCTGCCTACCGCAGCCACTACGGGCTGCCGGCGTGCACCACCGCGTCCGGCTGTCTGCGGGTAGCCAGCCAGACCGGCTCGACGCGCCCACCGATCGGCAGCACGGCGTGGGGCCTCGAGACGTCGCTCGACGCCGAGATGGTGTCCGCGATTTGCCCGCGATGCCACATCGCGGTCGTCGAGGCCTCGTCGGCCACATATGCCGATTTGGGGGCGGCCGAAAACGAAGCAGCCAAGCTTGGGGCACACGTCATCAGCAACAGCTGGGGCGGCACCGATTCGTCGCGTGATCCCAACTACGACAGCCAGTACTTCAACCACCCGGGGGTCGCGATCGTCGCGGCGACCGGGGACTCCGGCTTCGCCGCCGGACCGATCTATCCCTCGACCTCACCAGATGTAATCGCGGTGGGCGGCACGACCCTGACGCCTGCGATCGGCACGTCCCGGGGGTACAGCGAGGCCGCCTGGAATGGCGGCGGTTCCGGCTGCAGCAGCTTCGAGTCCATGCCGGCATGGCAAGCCGCACTCCCGAACGCCGTGGCCGCGTGCGGTAGGCGTCGCGCCGTCGCCGACGTGTCCGCGGACGCAAATCCGGCAACGGGGGTCGCGGTCTACGACACCTACGGCTATCCGGGCTGGTATCCGGGGATGATCGGCGGGACCAGCCTCTCCGCGCCGATTGTTGGCGGGATCTACGCGCTGGCGGGCAACACATCTGTTGCCGCACGCGCAGGAGCACGCGACCTCTACGCCCACGCCAGCTACACGCCGCCGAACCTTATCGATGTCCTTAGCGGCAGCAACGGCACCTGCGCTGCCATCCTGGCCTGCACCGCGACCGCCGGCTGGGACGGGCCGACCGGCCTCGGTTCGCCCGACGGGATCGCCGGGTTCTAGCCGCCCCGGTCTGTCGGTCGGGGTTCCGGCGGTGACGGATGCCGCCGGTCGACACCGACAGGGACGCGAGCGGTCACAATAGGCGTCCATCGGTTGCCGCGTCTGGGGCCGAACCGATCACGTCGTTGCGGAGGTTGTGCTGCCCGGACGGGCCCCGTATCGCCGATTGGCGCTGGTCGCGGTGGCGCTGGTCGCCGCCGCTGCGCTGGTGGTCGTGCCGCTGCTCGTGCGCGCCGCCCGATCGGCCCCGACGACGTGCTTGGGTCCGTCGGACGCCGGGACCGTGTCGATCGGTCAGGGGATCGACGCGGGGGTGATCGCCCTCACCGTCCGACCGTCCGCGGCGGCGACCACGTCCGCCAGTGTCCGGATCGCGAATGGGCCGACATCCTCCGCGTCGCGCCGGACGCTGTGGATCTCGGGCCCAGGGGTGCCGGCCACCGCGCTCGAGCGCCGCGGCTCCGGCTGTTGGGCCGCGAACGTCCCCACGGCAGTGCTGACCAACGCAGACGTACGCGTGTCACCGATCGCCGGTGCGCCGGTCCTCGGGCATTTTGCGCTGCCGGCGCAACCGCAATCGGCCGCTGCATTGTTGGCGCGCGCGCGTCAGAGCACCCTTGGCCTAGCCGGCGTGCGTGAACTGACGCTCGGGCGGCGGTCACTGACCGCGCCGGCGCAGGCGGTCGTCACGGTCTATTCCGGGTCGACGGTGACCTCACGCAGCGCCTTCGGGGTGCAGCGGTTCGCGTGGCCCGGCTGGCGTTCCGGCTTCGAGTGGGTGGTGCCGGGAGTCCAGGCGTCCGTCGTGCTCGGCAGCGTCTCGGTCGGCGGCGTTCGGGCCATCCGCATCGCCGGCGCGGTCGCCCAAACGCCCCTGTGGATGGTCCTGGACATCGTGCCGTCGACCGGGCAGGTCATCGCCGACAGCATGAACGGACCCAATCACGTCATGACCAGCCGTTACACGCCGGTGGCGCCGTGATGGGTGGGCAGCTTCCGTTCTGGTTGTCGATCGGGATCCTGTCGGTCATCCAGGGGGCGCTAGTCGCCGTTCCCGCCCCCTGGCCATGGGCCGAGGGGCGCCTGTGGCGGTTGCGCTCCGGGTGGTGGGCGTTCCTCCCGCTCGCCTCGTTGGTGGGTGTGGCCTACGGCCTGACCCGTGTCGCCGACGCGCCCCAGGGGCTGACCTACCTTGCGCTTGTGGCCGTGCCCGTCCTGGCGGCGGTCGCGCTCGGCTGGTCGATGCGGGGGGCACGTCCGGTACTGGCGGCCGCGGTCGTGCCCCTGTTCGCGGTGGCGTGGGCCGCGCCGAGCGGGCTGTCCGGTGAGGCCGCGGCGCTGGCCTTGACCGCGCTGTCGTGCGTCAGCCTCGGGGTCATTCTCGTCGGGCTCGCACCGGCCGGGGTCGTCAAGCTCGGCATCGTCGCGATGGCGGCAGTCGACGTGGCCCTGGTCGTCAATGATCAGCTGCAGCGACCCAACACGGTCCTCGGCGCGGCACATCCGGTGGCCCAGCTGCCGCGCCTGCAATCGGTCGTATTCGGGACAGCCTTGATGGGGTACGGCGACCTGTTTGTGGCAGGGCTCGCCGGGGCGCTGCTGGCGCGCAACCGCAGGCTGCAGAACCGCGCGGCGCTGCTGGTCATCGTTCTCGCGGTGGCGGGCGATCTGGCCTTCTTTCGCGTCACCGAATTCCCGGCGACGGTCCCCGTCGCCGTGGCGGTCGTCGTGGTGGAGATCTGGACGCGACGCGGCCCGCCGACCGCGGGTGCCGGCGAGGCGCCCAAGGCCGCCAACCGCGAGCGGGGCCTATCCGCCGGGTCCGGGCGGTAACATTTCTGTAACACGGCGGGAGGCACCCTGGTGGCGAACGACAACGATCCACATCTCAGGCGGGTGGGCGACTCGAGCGATCATGAGGCCGAGCGATCCGCGTTGCGCCACGAGCTGGGAATGGGGTCCGTCGGATCGCCTCTCCCGCTGGACATCGACCGTCTCGTCCACGAGGGTGCCGGACCGCTCCCGGATCCGGCAGCCAGCGCGCAGGCGCTGTTGGACATGATCGCCGGCCACAAGCTCCTGGCATCGACCCATTTCGTGGATGGTGCCCTGGAGGAGCACGCGCGGCATGAGCGCGAGGCCGACCGGAACAACGCGCGCAAGCGCTAGACGGGGGGGTGATGCGCCCGCATCACCAGGCACGCGTTGTGGCCGCCGAAGCCGAACGAATTCGAGATCGCGATCTCAATCGGGGCCGGCCGCGGCGCCAGCACGTGCGCGAGGGAGATCTCCGCATCGGGAGTCTCGAGGTTCAGCGTGGCGGGCAGCGTCTGGTGCACGAGGGCGAGCGCCGTGACGACGGCTTCGATGCCGCCGGCCGCGCCGAGGGCATGCCCGTGGGCCGCCTTGGTCGCCGAGACCGGTGTGGTCGTGAGCCCGGCCGCGGCGAGCGCCCGCGCCTCGGCGGCGTCGCCGGCCCGGGTGGAGGTGGCGTGCGCGTTGATATACCCGACTGCGTCGACGGCGACGTGAGCATCGGCGAGCGCCAAGGCGATGACCCGAGCCGCGCCGGTACCCTCCGGGTCGGGATCCGTGAGATGGCCGGCGTCACACGTGCTGGCGTGTCCGACGACCTCGGCATAGATGGTCGCCCCGCGCGAGAGGGCCCGCTCGCGCTCCTCGAGCACCAAGATGCCCGCGCCTTCACCCATCACGAAGCCGTCGCGCGCGGTGTCGAAGGGGCGTGAGGCTTCTTGCGGGGGCCGCTGCGTCTGGCTGAGCGCACCGAGTTGGCGGTACCCTGTGACCAGCAGCGCGGCAAGTGGCGCCTCTGCACCGCCCGCAAGTGCGAGGTCGGCGCGTCCGCTGCGAATGAGCTCGACCCCGGCCCCGACCGCGTCCGTGCCGGCGGCGCACGCCGTTCCGGTGACGCCCGTGGGCCCGCGCAGGTCAAGGGTCCGGGCGACGGCGGCGACCGCCGAGTTGGTGAGCCCGAGTGGGATCGCCAGCGGGCTGACTCGCTCCGCGCCGCGGGTGGCCAGCGTGACCTCCGCGTCGTGGAGTGTCTGCGCCCCGCCGTGCACGCACCCGACGATCGCCCCGATCCGCTCCGCGGGAACGCCGTGCTCGCCGCTGTCGCTCAGCGCCGCTGCGGCCGCGAGGGTCGCGAGGCGTCCGACGCGATCCATGCGGCGGATCTCCCGTTGACCGAAACGCGCACGTGCTGCATCGTCGACGCCGTCCACTGGGAAGGCCGTAACGTCAGCGATGCCGTCGAGCGCAATCCGGCGTGCGCCAGAGGCCCCGGACATCAGGGCGTTCCAGAAGGTATCGACCGAGGAACCAAGGGGGCTCACAATGCCGAGTCCGGTAATCACCACGCGGCGCATCATGCGCGTCATGTTGTCAGGTACCGCGCGTCGCGGCCGTGGGGTCCGGCATGGGGGTGCGGGTGTCGGGGCCGCAGCCACGCGACCCCGAGTCCGCCGCAACATCCTCCCGGCATCGGCTCAACGCCGTGCCGGGCGAGACGAATCTCGGCGAATGCTGCCAAGACCGTGCTAGGCACGGTCGGCTGGTTTACCAGATCTTGGGCATAATCCGACTCCAATCATGGACATGTCCTGTTCCACCGATCCGAGCGACCCGTCGATTCCATTCGTGGCGCGGACGTAGAACGCCCTCGCTGGTTCGCTAACGACTCGGTACCACTCACGCTAGAAGCGATGCCGCGATGAGTGTGAAATGCATCGTGCGAGTTTCCGTGGGCACGTTGCGATCGCGTGAGTCCGGACGGCGCCGGACCGGAGGCCGTCGATCCGAGGATGCGTCAGCGGTCACGATCGACCCCCACGCGCAACATTGCGGGCCGCGGGGCGAAGCCTGCAACTGGTGTTGCGCCACGCCGAGGCCCGGAGACCGTCCCGCGGTGTCTCTATAGTCGCTGCGTGCGGCTCTATGTAGCCATGTTCCTGATGAGCTGCGCGGTGCTGGTCATCGCGCCGATGATTCCCGTGATTCAGGAGTCGCACGGCTTCCCCGTTGCGAGTCTTGGGCTGATCGCCGGCGTCACGCTGCTGGTTGGCGTCGCGACTGAGCTGTTTCTCGGCCCACAGGCCGATCGCGGGCATGAGGGCCTGATGTTGATCGTCAGCGTCGTGATCGCCGCGATATCGCTCGCGGGATCGGGCGCTGCCGACTCCGTGCTGTTGTTGACCTTCTGGCGGGGACTGGCGGGCATCGCCTATGGCCTGTTCGTGCCGGCCGCCTCGGCGATCGTGATCCGGTCCGACCCCAAGGGTGTGGGGGAGCGGCTCGCGCGCCTACAGGTTGCCGAGTTCGCCGGATTCGCCGCCGGTCCGTTCATCGGCGCGCTGCTGCTCGCTCGGCTCGGCAGTACCCGTGGTCTGGAGATCGCGGGCCTCATATCGCTGCTGTTGATCCCCGTCGTACTCGGGGTGCGGGTGCCGGTCCGCGCCCAGGCCGCCGGGGGTGATGGCGACGCGCCCGATGTCGCGCGTCCATCGAGCTTGTCGTTCGGGCTACTGCGCAACCGGGCCGTGTGGGTCGCGCTGATCCTCTCGCTTGCCATCACCGCACCGGTGGGCACCTACAGCGCGATGTGGGCCAAGTTCCTTTCCGATCGCGGAGCAAGCGGGTTCGTGATCGCGGTGAGCCTTGCCATCTTCACGTTGCCCTTCATGGTGATCGCGCCGGTTGCAGGGCGTTTTGTCGATCGTGTCGGCCCGCTGAAAGGTTCGGTGTGGGGAACGCTTATCGTCGCGGTTATCGTCTTGGCCTACGGGTTCATCGGCTCGGTCGTCGTGATCATCATGGTCAGCCTGATCGAGTCGGTCGGGCAGGCGCTGGCGGGGCCCGGCACCGCCGCCGCGATGGCCAGGGCCTCGGGGCCTGTGCGCGCCGGCGCCGGCCAGGGCCTGTCTCGTGGGATCGGATTCCTGGGCGCGGGCCTGACCGCGTTCATCGCGGCCCCGCTCTATGCGGCCTGGGGCCCGCGCATCCTGTTCGGCGCGACCGCCGCGATGATGATCGTGCTCGTGCTGATCGGGTGGGCGCTCGCCCGCGCGTGGGCGCCGGAGCTTGATGCGCCCGGGACGCTCGACCCCCAGGACGTCGAGACCGTCGCAACGTCGATCGACTGATCCCTTAGGGGGCCGAGGGCTCCGAGGCGCCGTCCTCGCGCGCCCGCATGCGGACGGTCAGCCCCCAGGCCGCCCGCCAGCCCAGCAGCGTCAGGGCAAGGAACGTGCCGCCGACGAGCATGAACACCACGGGTGTCGGCCGCCCGAACGCGAGCCCGCGCACGGCAAGCCCGATGACGGTGGTGCACGCCCACACCACTGTCCCGGTGCGACGGCCGGCGGGGAGGGTCGTGCGCCGCATCGCGACCCACCCGACGGCGAGCCCGATCAGAAACGGCGCCGCCACGGTCGCGATGCCGGCGACGGCCTCGCCTTCGGCGTGACTGTTGCGTCCCAGCGCAACAAACCCCACGACGGCTGCGGTATCGATGCAGATCGCGGTCAGGCGGGCGCGCATCGGGCTCAACTGGCGAACGTCGGGGTGATTGTGCGCGCCGCGGCACGCAGTCCGGCTGCGATGTCGAGGTTGCGGGCGCCGGCCTGCGGGGCGAGCGCGGGGTCCGCGGCAGGGCTCACGTTGGTGAGGTTGAACGCCTCACAGCCGGCCCGCATGAAGGGCTCGAGTCGCCCGATGATGTCGTCCGGCGTACCCCAGGTGTAGTAGCTGCGCAGTACCTCGTCGGGGACGGCGCGCGCGGCGGCGAGGGCATCCGCGCGCGAGAGCTCGGTCGGCACGAAGTCCAACAACCCCCACTTGGACGCCAACGGATGCTCGGCACCGGCGGCCTCGTACAACCCAGCGGGTGCGGTCAGCGCGATCAGCCGCAGGGCCATCGCGTCGAGCAGGCGCTCGGCGACGGCGCCGTCCTCGTCGCAGACGATCCATACGTACAGGCCCGGGCGTACCGCGTCGGTCGGGCGCCCGGCAGCGCGACTCGCCGCGCGGACGTCGCCCAACCGGGCGCGGTACTCGTCGGCGTCCACGATAATCGGCATCCAGCCGTCGGCGAGCCGCCCGACCGCGCGCAGCACCCGGGGGCGATGGGCGGGCATCCAGATCTCGGGCGGACGCTCCCCATATGGGCCCAAACCGATCACCGCCTGGCGAAGTTGGACAAACTCACCGTCGAAGTCGACGGGGTCGGTGGTCGACCACAGCAGGCGGATCACCTCGACGGCTTCGATCAGCCGCGAGGCCGTCCGGTCGTAGGGGAGACCGTAGGGCACGATGTTCTCGGCCTCGCCGACACCGAGCCCGAGGCGTGCACGACCGTGGCTCATGTGGTCAAGCGTGGCAAAGGTCTGGGCGATGACGGCGGGGTGGCGCCGGATCGCGTCGGTGACCCCGGTGCCGAGGTACATGTGCTTGGTGTGTGTCGCGACAGCGCCCATCAGCGGGCCCGGGTCCATAAACGTATGCGGCGAGGGCTCCGTGGCGGCCTGAGGAAAGATGTCCGGTGTCCACACGCTCGGCGGGTACCAGTGCAAGAAGTGGTCCGCGAACCACATCGCCTCGATGCCGCTCTCCTCGAGGGCCTTCGCCATGGGCACCAGCGCGTCGACAGGGGGCCGTGTCAGTCCGGAAACGCCAACTTCGATCTTCATCACGACTCCTTGAAGGCGATGGCGACCGACGCCGCCGATGCTGCGGAGCGCATCGGCACGTCCGTGCACAGGCTACCGAGGCTGCGGTACCGAGGCGCCCGGATCGGGGACGTGTGAAGATGGGAATCGTTTGAGTTCGCAGTCTGACCCGGAGTTCCGATGCCTGACGCACCGCCTGCCGCGTTCCCGCGCGAACAAGCCCAAGATGGCAGCTTCGAGCGCCAGGCGTCGCGGTTCCGGGACTGGGTGCAGGCGGAGCCGGGCGCCGCGTATCCTGCCATCGGGGGGCGCTACCACCTGTATGTCTCGCTGGCATGTCCCTGGGCCCACCGCACGATCATCTACCGCCGTCTGAAGGGGCTCGAGGACGCGATCTCGATGACGATCGTCGACCCGGAGCGCGACGAACACGGCTGGGCGATCGCCGAGGGGCCGGGCAACACGCCCGATCCGGTCAACGGGTTCGCGTTGCTCAGCGACGCCTACGAGGCGAGCGCGCCAGGCTTCGATGGACGCGTGACCGTCCCGGTCCTGTGGGACACCGTCACGGGTCGGATCGTCAACAACGAATCGGCGGACATCATTCGCATGTTCGACCGCGAGTTCGCGGCCGTCGCGGATCCCAACGCACCGGTGTTCTGCCCGCCGGAGCTCGAGGATGAAATCGACGAGGTCAACGCCGCGGTCTACGCCCATGTCAACAACGGCGTCTATCGGGCCGGCTTCGCCACGACCCAGTCCGCCTACGAGCACGCCTTCCGGGATCTGTTCGCGGCGCTGGACACGTTGGACCGGCGACTCGGGCAACTCCGCTACCTGCTCGGGGACCGGATCACCGAGGCCGACTGGCGCCTGTTTACGACGCTGGTCCGGTTCGACCCGGTCTACGTCGGACACTTCAAGTGCAACTTGCGCCGGATCGCCGACTACCCGAACCTGGCGGGCTATCTGCGCGACCTCTACCAGCAGCCAAAGGTTGCCGAGACCGTCAACTTCAACCACATCAAGCGCCACTACTACCGCACCCATCCGACCATCAACCCTAATCGCATCGTCCCGGTCGGACCGCACATGAACCTGGTCGCGCCGCACGGACGCGACGCGCTCGCGACACGCGGCTGACGGCCGGTGTCCGGCGAGAGGGCGGCACCGGTGTCGCGGCCGCGTTGGGCGCTGATCTACGACCACGAGTGCGGGATGTGCCGGGTCGCGGCGGCACTGGTGTTGTGCGCCGACCGGCGCCGGTCCTTGATGCCGGTGGCGCTCCAGGATGCGCGGATCACGGAGTTGCTGGCGTCCGTGCCGCGGGGGCGCTGGGCCCAGTCATGGCATCTGGCGGCGCCGGGTGGACGGGTGTACTCGGGTGGCGCGGCGATCCCGGAGCTGTGTCGGCTACTGCCCGGGTTCGGGGCGCCGGGCCTGCTTTGCGGTGCCGCCCCGGATGTGACTGAGCGGGTCTACGCGGGACTCGCCGGCAATCGGCGGCGCATCGGCGCGCGGATCCCCGGTCGCCTGGTGGGCTGGGCCACCGGTATCCTCGACGAACGGTCCGGACGCGCCTGAACCGCCGTCGAGCTCGTCGGGCATCTCGGGATGGGGGACACGGATGTGCCCGCGCCACGCCCCGTCCCAGTCTCCTGCCGCGTCGTGCCAGGTCCAGGTGATCGTGACCTCGGCGTCGAGGATCCCGACGGGCCAGTCGAACGGAATCTGCACCCGGTTGTCGGCCGGATGTGCCCCATATCCGAACAGGGCTAGCGGCCCGGTTTGCGCACTCAGCGGGACGCGGTCGGCCGTCACGGTGGCGACGAATCGATAGGCGTTGGGTGCGGCCGCATTCGCGAACGGGACCAGTAGCACGAGCCCACCGTCGGTCGCGCTGATCAACTCGGTCGGCCCGATGATCGGCTGTGCTCCGAACATTGCGCGTCGGCCTTGGCGCAGCACCTTGACCAGCGCGATCAGCACGATGATCGCGACCAGTGCCAGCACGCCGATCGCGATCGTCTCGACGAGCGGTTGGTGCGCGTTCAGCCAATGCATGCCCGACACGCTAGCGGTGTTACTGGACATCTTCATCCGGGGATGCGCGGGCTCGGGTACGGGCCGGATAAGCTGATGCGCCCCGAGTTTTAAGGAGATGCGAGTGGATACGCGTACGTTTCCGCCAGCGGATGGGTGGTGTGTCGAGGTCGTGGTCCGCGACGGCGCCGCGGTGGTGGTTCAGGAGGTGTTCAGCCTCGCCGAGGACGCACGCGATTTCGCCAAGCAGCACGTGTGGCAGCACAAGGACCACGTCGCCACGATCTTCGAACGGCGTGGCGGGGCGACGGTGTTCTCGACCGAAGTGGCGTTTCCGCGTTAGCTCACTTGCCGCTGGTGCGGATGAACGCGGTCAGGCCGAACGCCGAGACAGGCGTCATTCCCAGGCTCTGGTAAAAGCCCTCGACGCCGCGTTCGGCGATCAGCACCTGGTGGTGGTAGGTCGCCAGCGGGTAGTGGTCCTGGATCGCCTGGGTGAGCCCGCGTCCGATCCCCTCCCGCTGACGTTCGGGCGCGACGAGGATGTCGGCGATGTAGACGGCAAATGCCTCGTCGCTGATGGCCCGTGCGAATCCGATGATCGCGTCGTGCTCGACCGCAACGACCGAGTACGACGAGCAACGAACGGCAGTCCGCAAGCGCTCGGGATCGTTGGCGTGGCTCCAGTCATGCGCCCGATATAGCCCGATGATGGCGGGGAAATCGCGGTCGAGCTCGACCTCTCGGATGGTGATGGACGCGCGCAGCGGGTTACCTCAAGGGACGAAGGATGCGCCGATATACTCGCGCCCCAATGGCACGACGACACGACCGCTTACCGGATCGATACCACGCCGACGAGGTCGAGGAGCGCTGGCAGCGCATCTGGGCCGACCGGCGCGCGTTCATGGGCGCCACGATCTCGCGGGACGGAGCACAGGCGCAGCGGTCGGACCGCCCCAAGTCGTACGTTCTGGAAATGCTGCCCTACCCGTCCGGCGAGATCCACATGGGTCACGTCAAGAACTACACCATGGGCGATGTGATCGCGCATCATCGCCGCCGCTGTGGTGCGGCGGTGTTCCACCCGATGGGCTACGACGCGTTCGGCCTGCCGGCCGAGAATGCGGCGATCCGCACCGGCGAGCATCCTGCGATCGTGACCGCGCGTAACATCGCGCGGATTCGCGATCAGCTCAAGCGACTCGGCTTCGCGATCGATTGGGACACCGAGATCTCGACCGCCGACCCCGAGTACTACCGCTGGACGCAGTGGATCTTCCTGCGGATGTTCGAGCGGGGCCTGGCGGAGCGGCGCGAGGCGGCGGTGAACTGGTGCCCCACGGATCAGACCGTGCTTGCCAACGAGCAGGTCCTCGACGGGCACTGCGAGCGCTGCGGTACCGAGGTCGAACTGCGCCAGCTGACCCAGTGGTTCTTGCGCATCACCGACTACGCACAGGCCCTGCTCGACGACATGGACCTCCTCGATGACTGGCCCGAGCGCGTCCTGGCGATGCAGCGCAATTGGATTGGGCGGTCCGAGGGCGCGCGGGTGCTGTTTCGCACCGAGGACGGTGCGCACGAGATTCCCGTGTTCACGACCCGACCGGACACATTGTTCGGCGCCACGTTTTTCCTGGTCGCCCCGGAGCATCCGCTGCTGGCGACGCTCGTCGAGGGCCGATCGGAGGCGGACGCCGTGCTGGGCTATGCGCGGGCGGCCGCACGTGCGTCGCTGGCCGACCGCAGCGCGACCGACAAGCCGAAGACCGGGGTGTTCACCGGTCGGTATGTGGTCAACCCCATCAACGGCGAGCAGATTCCGGTGTGGGTCGCCGAGTACGTGCTGATGGACTACGGCACCGGTGCGATCATGGCCGTACCTGGCCACGACGAGCGCGATTTCGCCTTCGCGCGCCAACACGATCTGCCGATCCGGCGTGTCGTCGCCGATTCGGACACGGCCGCCGACGCGCCGCTCGAGCAGGCCTACGCCGGGTCCGGGCGGCTCGTCAACTCAGGGTTCCTGGACGACTTGGCGGTCGACGAGGCCACAGAGGCCGCCGCGGCTTGGCTTGCCGGGCGCGGGGTGGGCGAGGCCACCGTCGGATACCGGCTTCGCGACTGGCTGATCTCCCGCCAGCGCTACTGGGGCGTCCCGATCCCGGTGATCCACTGTCCGGCGTGCGGGCCGGTGGCCGTGCCCGACAGTCAACTGCCCGTATTGCTGCCCGACGTCGACGACTACGCCCCAAAAGGCCAGAGCCCGCTCGCCACCAACGCCGAGTTCCTGGCCGCCACCTGTCCGAGCTGCGGCGGACCGGCCCGGCGTGAGACCGACACAATGGACACGTTCGTGGACTCGTCGTGGTACTACCTGCGCTACACGGCACCGCATCTGTCGAGCGCGCCCTTCGAGCGGGAACTCGCCGACTACTGGCTGCCGGTGGACCAGTACATCGGTGGCGTCGAACACGCGGTCCTGCACCTGTTATACGCGCGGTTCTTCACGAAGGTGCTCAACGACCTTGATCTGGTCGGATTCCGCGAACCGTTCGCGCGATTGTTCACCCAAGGGATGATCTACCGCGACGGCGCGAAGATGTCCAAGAGCAAGGGCAACGTCGTCTCGCCGGACGACATCGTTGACACCTACGGGGCGGACACCTTGCGCCTGTACGTGTTGTTTATGGGCCCTGCGGCGGATGACATCGAGTGGAGCGATCGGGGTGTGGTGGGCGCGCGCCGATTCCTCGACCGGCTCTGGGGCCTCGCACGCTCCGCCGACCAGGGGAGCTTGGTCGAGCGCCCCGATCCGGCGACGCTGGTCGGGTCACCGCACTCGCTGGAGCTGCTGCGGCGCGCGGAGGCGACGATCGCCAAGGTCTCGCTCGACATCGGCGAACGGTTCTCGTTTCACACCGCGATCGCGGCGATCCAGGAACTGGTCAACGCCTGCGCCCGGCACCAGTCGGAGCAGGGAAGGGCGGAACGCGGCGGTCAGGTCGCATTCCGCTACGCCGTGCAGACCGCGGTGTCGGTGCTGTTCCCGTTTGCGCCACATGTCGCCTGCGAGCTCTGGGACGCGCTGGGCGGGGAGGCGCTGTGGGAGGTCAGCTGGCCGACCGCCGATCCGGCGCTGCTCGTGCGCGACCAGGTGACGCTCGTCGTGCAGGTCAACGGCAAGGTCCGCGACCGGCTCGACGCGCCGGCCGGGCTCGCGGACATCGCGGCACTGGAGTTGGTGCGCGCCCGGCCGAAGGTCATCGGCGCACTGGACGGCAAGCGGATCGTGAGGGAGATCGTCGTGGCCGACCGGCTGGTGAATTTCGTCGTCAACTAGGTCCGCGACGACGCCCGCGACGGTTCTGCCCAGTACGATTTGCGGCAATGGCCACCCAACCCGAGTCGCTGTTGCCGGCCTACGCGCTCCAGGGCGAAGATCGTCCGAAGGTCGATCGGGCGCTCGCCCGGCTGATTCGTCGGATCACCGACGAAGGCGGTGGCGAACCCGACCGACTCAGCGCCACCGAGGCGCCGCTGCCGGACGTCATCGCCGCATGCCAGACATTGTCGTTCGGCGGCCTGCATGGCGTGATCGTCCTGGACGCGGACGCCTGGCGAGCGGCTGAGGCAGACGTGTTGGTGGGGTACCTCGACGATCCCAATCCTGCGAGCGTGCTCACCCTCGTCTCGGCGGGACCGCTTCCCCAACGACTGCAGCAGGCGGTCGAGCGCGTTGGGCGGGTCCTACACTGGGGGCCCGACCCGAAGGCGTCGGCGCGTGAACGGCGCAAGTGGCTCGAGTCGCACTTCGCCCAGGAGGTCCAGCGCGTGGGCGGCCACGTCGCCCCGGCGGTGGCGCGCGCGGTCGTTGAGCGGGCCTGCGGCGAGACCACCGACGCACAGCGCACGGGGCTGAACGCGATGATGCTCACCCACGAGGCCGAAAAGCTCGTCGCCTACGCGGACGGGGCCCCGATCGACCGGGACATGATCGCCCTGATGACCCCGGAGCATCCCGAGGCACGTGTCTACGAGTTCGCCGACGCCCTCGTCGCGGGTGATGCGCCCCTGGCGTTCGATCGGCTGGGCGACCTGGTCTCGGGCGACGATCGGACCGAACCGATCGTGATCGTCATCGGGCTGGCCCGTCATTACCGTGGCCTGGCCCGCGCTCAGGAACTCGGACCCGCGGTGACCGCCGACGATGTCACCGCGGCCACGGGCATGCGTGGCTTTCCGGCTCGCAAAGTCGCCGAACAGGCGCGCGGGATGCCGAGCGGTGCTGCCGCGCGCGCCGTTGCACGCGTCGCACGACTGGAGATCGAGACCCGCGTGTCGGCCCAGCGTGAGTTGGGCGGCGCGCTGTTCGTGCTCGAGTCCGCTGCGCGCGACCTCGTGGCGATCGCGCGCGGTGCCGCGCTGGTCTAGTGCGCGTGCGGCGGCGGCTTAGGCGCTCGTGGCGCCGGCGGCGACCCGGGCGACCCGGCTCTTCTTGCGCGCAGCGTTGTTGGCGTGAATGACGCCTTCGGCCGCGGCGCGGTCGATCAGGTGCTCGAGTTCGCGGGCGCGCTGCGCCAGGTCGGACTCCCCGTTGTCGGCGGCCTCGATGAGCCTGCGGGTGAGCGTCTTGATCGTCGAGCGGTACCGCAGATTACGGGCGCGCTGGCGCTCGGAGATGAGAATGCGCTTCTTCTGCTGCTTGATATTCGCCACCTGGCGATGCCCTCCGTCGGTTGAACGGCCGCGTATGGTACCACCGATCAGATGACAGGCGAGACACCCACCACGAAGGATGACGACGCCAGGATCCGAGACCTGACCGATGACATCCCCATGGCCCGGGAGACGGTCAGCGCAGACGAGGGTGTGCGTGGGGAAATCCCCCTCGTGGAACGGCCCACCGGCCGCTCGACTGCCATCTTCGCGACCTGGACCGGGCTGAGCCGGGTCGCCGGCCTGGCGCGCGAGATTCTCGCCGCGGCGATGTTCGGGACCCAAGGCAACATCAACGCGTTCGTCATCGCGTTCAATGTCCCGAACATCGTCCGCAGCCTGGTGGCCGACTCGGCCCTGTCGGCGGCACTGATCCCGATCTACACGCAGCTCATCGAGGGCGGCCGCAAGAAGGAGGCCGACCGGGTCGTCGGCGCGGTCGTCGGCCTCGTGGTGATGGTCCTCGGGGCCATCACGCTGCTGGCCATCGTCCTGGCGCCGATCTTCATGCCCTGGTTCGCGCTGGGGCTCTCACCGGAGCTCAAGGCCGAGACGGTGCGCCTGTCGCAGGTGATGTTCCCGATCATCCTGCTGCTGGCGCTCACCGGCATCATGGCCGCGGTCCTGCAGGCCAACGGGGAGTTCGGCGTCACGGGCTTCGTGCCGGTGCTCTGGAACGCGGTCATCATCGTGTGCCTGGGGATCGCCGATGTTGCGCTGCCGGCGAGCGAGCGCGTGATGGGCTACGCGGTCGGCATCGTGCTGGGGACGCTCGCGCAGCTGTTGTGGCTGTTGCCGTACATGCGCGGCAAGGGCCCGTTCAAGTTCACGCTGGGGCGCGGCGTCCCCGAGGTGCGCAAGGTGTTCCTGATGATGCTGCCGGTCTCGCTCGGGCTCGGATTGATCAACATCAACGCATCGGTCGACAACGTGTTCGCGGGGCTCGTCAGCACCGACGCCGTGAGCTCGATCGACAAGGCATTTCGCCTGTACGTGCTGCCGCAGGGCGTCTTCTCGGTGGCCATCTCGACGGTGTTGTTCCCGGCGATTTCCCGGATGGCGGCCCGCAACGACATGGCCGGCGTCCGGGACATGGTCACCTCGGGGCTGCGGCAGATCTTCTTCATGCTCGTGCCGGCGTCGATCTTCCTGATGGTCCTTGCCGAGCCCGCGACCCGCCTGGTCTACCAGCGCGGGGCCTTCAACGGCGCATCGACCCACCTGACCTCCCAGGCACTGTTCATGTTCACGCTCGGTCTGGCGTTCAACGGTGCGAGCCTGTTGCTCATCCGGACGTTCTTCAGCCTGCAGGAGCCGTGGATCGCGACCAAAGTGGCCCTGCTCGGGCTCGGGCTTAACGCGCTCGGGGACCTCGCGTTCTACAAGCCGTTCGGCGCTCCGGGCATTCCGCTGTCGACGTCGCTGGTGAGCGTCGTGACCTTCGGTGTGCTCATGGTGCTGCTGAGCCGACGCATCGGCGGCCTGCCGCGTCGGGCGATCACCCGCGGATTCCTGCAGTGCCTGCTCGCCGGCGTGGTGATGGGCGCGTTCACATGGGCGGTTTGGCGCGTGACCAATGCGATCGTCGGCAACTCGCTGCTCGGGCAGCTGATCAGCATGGGTGTGGCGACCGTCGCCGCCGGCCTCGCCTACCTGGCCGGGGCCCAGGCGGTCGAGATGCCCGAACTGAGCAAACTGACGCGCCTGGTCCGGGCGCTACGATGAACTGAGTGCCACAAGACCTGATCCGAAACTTCTGCATCATCGCCCACATCGATCATGGCAAGTCGACGTTGGCGGACCGCATCCTGCACCTGACGGGCGCGGTCACCGACCGGGACATGCGGGAGCAGATCCTCGACTCGATGGATCTCGAGCGCGAGCGCGGGATCACGATCAAGGCCCAGGCGGTGCGCGTGTTCTACACGGCTGCCAACGGCACCACCTACCAGCTCAACCTCATCGACACTCCTGGACACGTCGATTTCAGTTACGAGGTCTCACGCAGCCTGGCGGCGTGCGAGGGAGCGCTGCTTGTCGTCGACGCCAGCCAGGGCATCGAGGCCCAGACGCTCGCCAACACCTACCTCGCCATCGAGGGTGATCTCGAGCTGGTTCCCGTGCTCAACAAGATCGATCTGCCGGCCGCGGACCCCGAACTGCACGCCGGGGCCGTCGCCGAGCTCATCGGCGTCGATCCGTCCAACATCCTGCGTATTTCGGCCAAGACGGGGGAGGGCGTCGCCGAGGTCCTCGAGGCCATCGTCGAGCGCATCCCACCGCCTGACGGCGATCCCGAGGCACCGTTGCGCGCGCTCATCTTCGACTCGGTGTATGACCAATACCGGGGCGTCGTCGCGTTCGTGCGAATCGTCGATGGGGGCGTCTCGAAGGGTGACCGCCTGGCGGCGATGCAAACCGGGCGCGAGATCGTCGCGGACGAGGTTGGCGTGATGACCCCGACGATGCTCTCGACCGGCCACCTGGCCGCCGGTGAGTCCGGCTATCTGGTGACCGGACTCAAGTCCGTGGGCGATCTGAAGGTCGGCGACACGCTGACCCTCGCGCGTCGGCCTGCGGTGGAGCCGCTCGCCGGGTACCGCGAAGTCAAGCCGATGGTGTTCTGCGGGCTGTTTCCGCTCGACGCCGACGACTATCCGGACCTGCGCGACGCACTCGAAAAGCTCTCGCTCAACGACGCCTCGCTGCAGTGGGAGCCGGAAACCTCACAGGCCCTGGGATTCGGCTTTCGCTGCGGGTTCCTCGGGCTTCTGCACATGGATATCGTCCGTGAGCGCCTTGAGCGGGAGTACGACCTCGAGCTGCTCGCCACGACGCCGAACGTCGAGTATCAGCTCACGACGACCGGTGGCGACGAGCTGTCGGTGCGATCTCCGGTCGAACTCCCACCGCCCACCAACATCGAGCGCATCAGCGAGCCGTACGTGCGCTGCACGATCCTCGTGCCCGCGGACGGGGTGGGCGCGGTGATGCAGCTGTGCCAGGAGCGGCGCGGCCAGTACGTGACGATGACCCCCATCGAGCAGCGCCAGCAGATCGTGTACGACCTGCCGCTCGCCGAGATCGTCACGGACTTCTATGACCAGCTCAAGAGCCGAACGCGCGGGTACGCCTCGCTCGACTATGAGCTTGCCGGGTACCGGGAAAGCCCACTGGTCAAGCTCGACATCCTCCTCGCCGGCGATCCGGTCGACGCCCTGTCGATGATCGTGCACAAGGATCTCGCGTACGGGCGCGGCAAGGCGCTGGTCGAGCGGCTGCGGGAGACGATCCCGCGCCAGCTGTTCGACGTCCCGATTCAGGCCGCCGTGGGCGGGCGCATCATCGCGCGCGAGACGATCAAGGCACGGCGCAAGGATGTGCTGGCCAAGTGCTACGGCGGTGACATCAGCCGCAAGCGCAAGCTCCTTGAACGCCAGAAGGAAGGCAAGAAGCGTATGAAGCAGGTCGGCAACGTCGAGGTGCCCCAGGAAGCGTTTTTGTCGGTGCTCACGCTCGGCTCGAGCTCGGACGGCAACGGGGCGCGAAAGTAGCCGCGATGATCCGCCATCTGTACGTGCATCTGCCGTTCTGCGCGTCACGGTGCGGGTACTGCGGCTTTGTCGTCGAGGTGGGTGCCCTCGATCGGCGCGATGCGTACCTGGCCGCACTGCGCGGGGAGCTCGCCGCCGAGCGGTCGCGGCTCGGCGCGCTGGAGACCGTCTACCTGGGCGGCGGGACTCCGACCCTCATGCGCCCGCACCGGATCGCCCGGGTGCTGGGCGACCTGGCGCCGATGCTCGCCGACGGGGCCGAGGTCTCGATCGAGGCGAATCCGGAGACGGTCGACCGCGCGGCCTTCGGCAAGCTGCGTCGGGCGGGCGTCACGCGGGTGTCGATCGGCGCCCAGTCGTTCCAACCCGAGCTGTTGGCGTCGCTCGAGCGGCAGGCGAGCGCGGACCAGGTTCGTCGCGCCATCGCATGCGCCCAGGACACGGGCTTCGGATCGGTCAGCGTCGATCTGCTGTTCGGGGTGCCGGGGCAGACGACGACTCAGCTCGAGGCCGACATCGCCGAGGTCGGCGCCCTCGGGGTCGACCACGTCTCCTGGTACGAGCTCGAGATCAAGCCGGAAACGGCGCTCGCGCGTATGGGTGCCCAAGTCCCCGAGGAGGACTGGGCCGCCGATGCCTACGAGTCGATCGTCGCCCGGCTCGAGGCCGGCGGGTACCGCTGGTACGAGACCGCGAACTTCGCGCGCCCCGGCCACGAGTGCCGCCATAGCCTCGCCTACTGGTCGGCAAGCGACTACCTGGGCCTTGGGGTCGGCGCGGTGAGCACCGTCGACGGTACGCGCTGGCGCAACACCACCGGGCTCGCCGCGTATATCGGCGAGGTTGCCGCGCAGGGCGTGCCCGCCCGGATCGCCGAACCGCTCGACCAGGCCACCCGCCGCCGAGAGCGGTGGATGCTCGGCCTGCGCCTCGACCGGCCGCTGGACACCGCGTGGGCCGGACCGCCGGACCACCCCGAGGCACTTGTCCGTCTCGAGGCCGGCGGGCTGCTCGAGACCGCGGCCGGACGCGTCGTGCTCACGCGCCGTGGTCGGTTTGTTCAGAATGCGGTACTGCACGAACTGATGGAGTACGCATGACCACCTCGCCGGGATCGGAATCGGGGGCGCTGCCCGCGGAGCTCAGCCCACGCCAGGAGCAGATTCTCGGTGCGGTCGTTGAGCGGTTCATCGGGAGCGGAACACCGGTCGGAAGCCGTCACATTGCCGGCACCCACGGGATCGACTTCGCCTCCTCGACGGTGCGGTATGAGCTGGCGCGGCTCGAGGAGCTTGGCTATCTCAGCCATCCGCACACGTCGGCCGGGCGCGTGCCGACCGACCGCGGCTACCGGTACTACGTTGACCGGTTGGTACCGCGCGGCGGCGGCGCGCTCGTGTCGTCCGGCGCACTCGCGTCCGCGGTCGATCTGGGCGAGATGCGTACCGAGGTCGAGGGCGCGCTGCAGCGGCTCGCCGATGCGATCTCGGAGCTGACCTCACTGTTGGGAGTCGTGACCGCGCCGGTCACGCGCATCGCGACGATCCGCCACGTCGAGGTGCTGCAGCTGCAGCCGCAGCTGGTGACCGTCGTCGTGATCACCTCGACCGGGTCGGTCAGCAAGCGCATCATCGCCTTCGAACGTCCGGTCGATTCGGGGCTCGTCGAATGGGCGAAGGCGGTGTTCAACGAGCGGCTGACCGGTATCGGCGTCGGCGCCCGCATGCTGGATGCGCGCCTGAGCGATCCGAGCCTGACCATACGCGAGCACGAATTCCTTGACGCGTTGACGCCGGCCCTGTCCGAGATGGCCGAGGAGACCTCGGACCACCTGTTCGTCGGGGGCCGCGCGCGGTTCGTTGCCGACTCGCGCCAAGACGTCGCGGCGATCGGGGCGCTGATGGAACAGCTCGAGGAGCGGTATACGCTTCTGGCGCTGCTGCGTCGGGCGATGTCGCGCAACGAGGTGTACCTGCACATCGGGAGCGAGCTGGCGGAACCGGGGCTGCACGGCCTGTCGATGGTGGCGGCCAACTACGGGATCGCGCGCGGCAATCTGGGTACGATCTCGCTCTTCGGCCCGACACGAATGGACTATCGCCTGGCAATGTCGACCGTTCGTGAAGCCGCGGCGGTCTTCTCGCACTACCTGGAAGGGGTCTACGAATAGACGATCGCTATGAAATCCTGGAAGTCTGGCGGCGCCCGCTGCGTGGCGAGCCCAATGCCGCCGTGCGCGTGCTCGCCAAAGTCGAGGCCGGTGCCGTGGGTCCTGAGGAATACGCGGTCGGGATCACGACGCGGCCCGAAGCGCAGCTGGCGCCGATGCTCGATGAAGCGGACCTGTTCACCGGCTTGAGCTTTGCCGAGGCCCACTGGGTCGCGGCGGTCATCGCCAGCGCAGCCGATCGCGTCGGCGAGGCCGAGGACCTGTTGTTCGACCTGCGGGTGCCCGTCGATCTCACCTGGCGGGACATCGAGTTGGCCTCTGAGGTGGTCGAGCCCGGCGGCGTGCGCTCGGCGGCGCTAATGCCCTGGCGCCCCGAAGCCGGCGAAGCGCCATCAGGCCAGTATGCGATCGCGACGTACACCCTCGACTGCGGTCATCAGGCGGTCGAGCTCCTGCGTCAGGATCCCGATGCGGCGCCGTTCTGGATCGAGGAGGGCGCCGTCGACCATCTGGTGGCGCGGGACGCCCGCAGCCTGTCGCGGCTGCTGCTCAGTGCCGCGAGCCTCGACGAGGCACACGCGCTCATCGAGCAGGCCCAGGCGAATCTGGCGACCCATCCCGATGGCGACGATGAGGACCGCGAGGACGAGGACGACGACGACGACGACGACGAGGCTTGAGCGTTCCGGTGCCGGGGGTGCTGGCATGACGGCTGCTAGGCTGAGTGGAGCGGAATGACCGGTCAGAAACGTGATTATTACGAGGTTCTCGGCGTCCGACGCGATGCCGACGACGACGAGATCAAGAAGGCCTTTCGCCGCCGCGCACGGGAGCTGCATCCGGATGTGAACCCGGACGATCCCGACGCGGAGGCGCGCTTCAAGGAGGCCGCCGAGGCCTACGAGGTGCTCTCGAACGCCGAGACGCGTCAGATGTATGACCGCTTCGGGCATGAAGGGCTCTCCAACCGCGCCGGCGCCACCAACTTCAACGATTTCGCCTCGTTCCAGGATCTATTCGACGCGGTCTTCGGCGGCGACATGTTCGGCCGTGGGCACGCCGCGCCGGGACAGGGGGAAGATCTCGGCATCCAGGTCGAGGTGAGCTTCGTCGAATCGGCCACCGGGATCGAGCGCGAGCTGGAGTTCGAGGGCGTCGAGCACTGCGCGACGTGCGAGGGCCGCGGCTATCCGGCCGATACCGAGGTCGACCCGTGCGTCACCTGCGCCGGCCAGGGCCAGGTCCGTCAGGTCACTCGCGGACCATTCGGGCAGTTCGTGCGGGCGCAGGTCTGTCCGGCCTGCCACGGGGTCGGCACGATTCCGCGTGACACCTGCCCGGACTGCAGCGGAGAGGGCCGCGTCCGCGCCCACCGCAAGGTCAGCGTCAGCATTCCGGCCGGTATCTCCACCGGGCAGCAGATTCGCGTGAACCGCGGCGGCCACGCGGGCGCCCGCGGCGGCAACGCGGGCGATCTGTACGTCGAGGTGCACGTCGGCGAGGACGAGCGCTTCTGGCGCGACGGCCTGGATGTTGTCAGCCGCCTCGAGGTTCCCGTCACCGACGCCATGCTCGGCACGACCGCAACCGTTCCGACCGTGACCGGCGAAGAGACGGTGGAACTGCACGCCGGAACGCAGTCGGGCGAGCAGATCGTGTTGCGCGGCAAGGGCTTCCCGGCAGTCCAGGGACGCGGACGCGGGCATCAG
>Ga0307374_10001568_pt1 | contig 42201 bp, 48 predicted proteins | sample OX3MG_FD_202532 | JGI IMG/M metagenome (GOLD analysis project Ga0307374, IMG submission 202532) | Soil microbial communities from Risofladan, Vaasa, Finland - OX-3 | ecosystem: Environmental > Terrestrial > Soil > Coastal area > Acid sulfate soil | place: Finland: Risofladan, Vaasa | collected...
CGCTATGCGCCTTCGCTGCGGCAAGGCAGCGGAATGCGCACGCCGCGAGCGACGCTCTGGGGTGGCTGGATTCGAACCAACGATGGCGGAGTCAAAGTCCGCTGCCTTGCCGCTTGGCTACACCCCATCGTGTAGCTGGCCGCCTTATTTTATGCGAGCATGCGCCTACCCTCGGAGACAGACGACGCCAAGCCGAGGATTGCCTGTCCGCGAGCCCCGCTCAGGGCCTACCCGTAGCGGTGAGCGCTGGCGGCTACCGTCAAGGCGTCGATACCGCCGTGGAACGCGGCGTGCGCTATGGCGTGTGCTATATTATAGGCATCGCGGCCAATAACGATCGGGCGCGCCGCCTAAATGGATACGGTGTTCATTGTATCGATTAGGGCTGTTTCATAACGCAGCGGCTCATACTGCTCCTCACCGCTTCGCCACGAGTAGCTTCAGCCGCCACGTTCTCGCAAAAGGAGAACCATTTGATGGCCAAATTGACAACCTGTAAGAAACTACTTCCCATGCTGGTGGCTGCCGCAATGTACGTATCCCTCTCTCCCAGTATCGGTAGTGCGCACGTTGGCGCATCCAGCCCAACCAACAGCGTCGCTGCTGCGAACAGCTTCACCTGTCTGGAATTTGTAACGTGGAGGGCAATGCCTGGTTCGGCGACCGGCACGGTGCCCATTGCGCCAACAACGGGAACCGTAAGTACTCCCAGTGGAGGGCAAACGGTCAGCGGTGCCACGATCACGCTTGCTGCAACTGCGTGTCATCACGACGCCGGCAACGCTTTCCATGCATCGGCGTGGTCAAATCCAAATCGCGTCTGTGCGACTCGGGGCGGACAAACGGTTACCGTATGGGCAATTGACCGCTTCCTACAGATCCCGCTGACCCCCCAGCGCTACAATAGAGTCGCGGGGTATACCGTTCACTGCATCGGCACGGCCGGAAGCGTCACCCCGGCTACCTTCATGGGCGGCATTCTACCGTTTTGAAGGTCACCTAGATCCGTCGAAAGCAGATCCCGAGTCGTCAAAATCGGGCGGCTCGGGGCTGCTGGATTCTGTCTAACGACGAATCAGATTTCTCGCGCCGAGATAGCGGTTCTCCCAGTACGGCTGCGAGAGGCTGCTCACCATTACCCCATGAGAGCTCGCGTGCACGAAGCGCCCGTGACCGAGGTAGATTCCGACGTGCGACGGTCCGGGCAAGTACGTCTGGAAGAAGACGAGATCGCCGGGACGCAGCTTGCGAACGTGCGCGCCTGCGTAATACTGCGCATCTGCAGTACGCGGGAGATGAATCCCGAGCATCGCAAAGACGTGCTGGACGTACCCCGAACAATCGAAGCCGGCTCTACTCGTGCCGCCAAAGACATATGGGACGCCCAGGAAACGCAAGGCGCTGCGGGTGAGCCGCTGCGCGAGCAAGGACGTGCGCGCGAGAACGCGCCGGGTGAAGCGGCCGATGGCCGCGGCATGGTGGACGTGCTTCACGATGACGGCCCGCGCCATCCATTGGCCCAGGTCCGGGCTCGTGCGCTCCGCGCTAACCCGCCTCCTGGACGCGTGCTGCACATGGGGTGCGCCGATTGCGGCCTGTCCGATACCGACAGAACCCGCAAAGAACATCAGCGCCCAGGCTGCGAACGCAAAACGCAACAGCAACTCCTCTTTCTCTACACTTGCGAGGTTAGTTGACGGGTTCGGACGAGAAAGATCGCCCTAGGACCATCCTTCGACTCAGGCGCTCGCGCCTGGCTTGGGACTTGGGTCCATTCACCCCAGATGGGAATCCCCCGCTCCGAAGCGGTGCTTCGGATTCAGTGATCTTCAGTTGTCTGCGCGCCTAGGTTACCTCCAGCCGCCCGATCTCCTCCCTCAGGGCCGCTGCGACCCCAGCCGCGGCCTCCTCGACGGTGGCCAGGTCGTCTCCCTCGGCCATAATCCGGATCAAAGGCTCGGTTCCGGACGGCCGGATCAGCAGACGGCCGCAGCCGGCCAGGGCCGCCTCCGCCTGCGAGATCGCCTCCATCACCGGGGCCGATGAAAGCGCTTCGCGATTGCGCGCCGGGACGTTCACGAGCACTTGGGGCGCAACGACGACCTCTTCTGTGAGCTCGTGTAGCGTACGACCCGCGGTGGCGACCGCCCCCAAGAGCAAGACCGCCGTCATCGGTCCGTCCCCTGTCGTGTTGCGCAGCAGATCGATGACGTGTCCCGATTGCTCGCCTCCTAGCACGTAACCGCCCGCGCGCATCGCAGCGAGCACGTAACGATCGCCCACCGGTGCTCGCATCAGCCCTATGCCGTGCGCCGCGAGTGCGCGTTCCGCGCCGATGTTCGTCATGACCGTCCCGACGATGGCGTCGCCTGCGAGCGACCCACGTCGTTGGAGCAGGCAGCCAAGGGCGAAGAGCACGTGGTCGCCGGTGACCACTGCGCCGGTTTCGTCGACGAAGAGCGCGCGATCCGCGTCGCCGTCGAATGCCACGCCGACGACTCGCTCGCCACGATCGCGCAGGCTTCGCACGCGCTCCAACAACGGGCGAAGATCGGTTGCGCCGCAGCCGACGTTGATGCGCGCGCCGTCGTTCTCGCAGTTCAGCTCGACTACCGTCGCTCCGAGCTTGCGTAGAACATAGGGTGCAATCGCGTACGCGGCTCCGAAGGCACCGTCCACGACAACGTGCATCCCGTCGAGCGTCGCTGCGTCCTCCTCGAGCTGGTGATAATAGTGGCGGACGAGGTTCTGCGCGAGCCGCGCCGTTCCGACCCCGGTGCCGACGGGGCGAGGCAGGTCCGCTGACTCGATCAGCGCCTCGATCTCTTCTTCTATCGGATCGGGCAGCTTGAAGCCGTCGCTGCCGAAGAACTTGATACCGTTGTCAGCGATCGGATTGTGTGACGCGCTGATCATGACGCCCGCTGCTGCATTCTCGCGTACGGTTACACAGGCGACCGCCGGAGTCGGCACGATCCCTACCGCCACGACGTCGCGCCCGACCGACGTGATTCCAGCCACGATCGCAGCCTCGAGCATCGTTCCGGAGAGGCGCGTATCCCGTCCGACGATGACCGGCCGATGCCGCTCGCTGCTGTGTGCGAGCACCGTGGCGCCCGCCCGGCCGACGCGAAATGCGAGCTCCGGCGTCAAGTCGGCGTTCGCCACGCCGCGAATGCCGTCGGTGCCGAAAAGCGTCACCGCTCGCCTTGCGCGGCGATGAACGTGACGCGGACGCGCACGAGATCCGGCGCGACCTGCAGTTGTTCGACCTCGTGGCCGGAGCCGTCGACCGGAACCGGCCGTACCATTTCGTCGAACGATCGCTCCGACGATGGTAACGGGATGTTGACGCGCACTTCGACCACCTGCGAGAGCGTGCCGCTCGTTCCGTTGACGACGACGCTCTGCGGGCTCAGCGCGGCGCTTCCGCTCACGACGACGCCCTCTTGGCGTGGACCGGAGTAGTGGACGACGACCGGAATCGTCCGCTGCGCGATCTTCTCGAGCGTGAGCGTCACCGAGGCCGGGCTCAGACTCTGGATGGCGACATCGGGGGCAACGAGCTCGACGGGAACGTTATAGACTCCGGCTCCCCGCCCCGCAAGATCGAGCACGGCTTTCACGTCGGCCGGCTTCACGGGCGCGACGCCGCGCTTCGGCGCGATCGTCACGGTAGCGGTACTCTCCGTGTAGTGCGCGACGAAACCAACGGGAACGTTCACCGTCGTGATTGGAACCGAGAGCTGTTGATTGAAGTGCGCCGCGACGACGGGATTGTTCGCGAAGCGGATGTAGGCCCAGCCGACGACCGCCAGCGTCACGGAGAGGAGTTTAAGTGTGAAGTTCTTGCGGATGATCTGCATGTGACTTCTCTCGGCGAACTTGCGGGAAGAGCCGGCTTCGCAGCTGCGTGACGAAATCGCCGGGCGCGCGCCGCTCGCGCGGCCCGCGCGTGACGGCGAGGAGCATTCGCAGCAAGCGTTGCTCGTCCTCGATCGGCCTGGTCAGCTTCCCGCCCCGCGAAATCGTCACGGCGCCGCTCTCCTCGGAGACGACGATCACGACAGCGTCGGTTTGCTCCGTTAGCCCTAAAGCGGCGCGATGGCGCGTTCCCAACCGCCGTCCTCCGGTACGAAGCTCCGCGAGCGGCAAGAAGCACGCTGCCGCCTCTACGACCGACCCGCGAACGATGACCGCTCCGTCGTGTAACGGCGAGCGCGCGTTGAAGATCGCGAGAAGCAGCTCGACGGAGAGGCGCGCGTCGAGCAACGTGCCGCTCTCCGTAAAATCCTTCAGGCCGCTCTGCTGCTCGATGACGATGAGCGCCCCGAGGCGACTGCGCGAGAGCAGGATCGCCGCGTCCGCGAGCATGGCCATCGCGGGATCTTGCGAGCGCCGCGCTTCGGACGCATCCTCTCCCATGCGAAAGACGCCGCCGCGGCCTAACTGCTCGAGCGCTCGCCGCAGCTCGGGCTGGAAGATGATCGGCAGAGACACGACGCCGACCGCCACGAGCAACTGGAGAATGGTGCCCATCAAATAGAGATGAAAGACGTTCGCCAAGCCTAAGAGCCCCAGCAGCACGAGGACGCCCGTCAGAATCTGTACGGCACGCGTTCCCCGGATGAGCAACAGCACGTAGTAGATGAGGACGCTCGTCGCGAGCACGTCGACGAGGTCGGTGATGCCGACGTTCGAAAGAAAACTGCTCAGCATAGCCCGGCCTTCGCGAGCAGCCTCTCCAAGATGCGGTCGGCCGTAATCTCCGGCCCGTGCAGCTCGGCCGCGGCAATCGCCGCCAGACGCTGCTCGGAGAGCGGTGCGAGCAGCTCGGCCCGCCGTCCGGAGCCGTACCTCAGGAGCTCGGCATCGATGACCCCCATCACGAGCCGCACGGCGCTGCGCTCCGGATCCCACTCCACGACGATGCTGTCCTCCGCTCGCCGCACCGAGAGGACTCCGTCGGGAGCACCGGGCCCGGCCAACGCTCGCTCAAGGGCCGGCAAGGCTTGCGGCACCGAGGGGAAAACTGCAAGGACGATGGGCTCGATCATTCGAGTTTCTGCTTCTACTCCCGTTGCTTTGTTAGGCGTTTGCAGCCGCCGCTCTTGCGCGTAGACGAACTTCGCCGCAGCCTCGTCGTGTCCACCGGGCGAAACTCCGCATGGGTCGCACTGGACGAAGAACGCGTTGCGCGAATGGCGCAGCTGCGCAGGATGCGCGGCCGCCGCTCGATGCCGGTCCCAGGGGACGTCGCCTTCGTTCGATTGCTCGAGGACGGCAGCACGGTCGTCGAACGCATCGAGCCGCGCAGCTCTGCGCTGACGCGTCGCACGGTCGCCGGCCGCTCCAAGACCATTGCGGCGAACGTCGACACCCTGGTTGCCGTCGCCGCGCTTGCCCAGCCGTCACCCCGTGCGCCCGTTCTCGACCGCCTAGTCGCCTTCGCCGAACTAGAGGGCATCGCGGCCGTCATGGTCCTCACCAAGCCGGATCTCGCCGCCCCGGAGCGCACGGCGCACTGGCGGCAGCTCTATGCGAAGCTGGGCTATGCGACAGCGGTCGTCGACCCTAAGCATGGAACGCACGTGGAGGAGCTGCGCGCACTCCTGTGCGCGCGCGCTTCGTTGCTCTGCGGAGTCTCCGGCGTAGGCAAGAGCAGCATCTTCCGCGCGCTCGGCGGAGAGGCGGTCGTCGGCGATCTCTCCCGGCACGGCATCGGACGGCAGACCACCACCTCCGCGCGTCTCTGCCGCTTCGAGCACGGCTTCCTTATAGATAGCCCGGGCATCGCCGAGTTTGGTCTGGGTGCGATCGCTCCGCGTGAGCTCGCGAGTGCATTCGTCGAGATGCCTCCTTTTGCCGAGCACTGCCGCTTCACGGACTGCACGCATCTCACGGAGCCTGGCTGCGCCGTTCGCGCCGCGGTCGCGAGCGGCGAGATCGATGCCGGGCGGTACGCGAGCTACCTGCAAATCTTGCGTGCCCCGAGCGGCCATGCTATGGTCCAGTAATGCCCAACATCAAGGCCGCGCAAAAATGGATGCGTCAGACCGAGAAACGCAGCACTCAAAACAAGGAGGCGAAGACGCGCCTCAAGACGCTCTTCAAGAGCGCCACCGCGCATCAAGCCGATGCGGCAACCGTCGAGGCCGCGTATGACAAAGCGGCCGGCAAGGGAATCATTCATCCGAACAAGGCGGCCCGCAAGAAATCCCGTCTCGCAAAGGCCCTGAAAAAGACCGCCGGAGCGCCCGTGGCCAAGAAGGCGCCGAAGTCGCGCGCCACGCCCGCACGCAAGACGACGAGCAGGAAGAAGAAAACCTAGGGGGCCTCTTCCCAACCGCCGCAGGCGCGCTCACGGATCGACGTTGATCGCGAGACGCGTCGTGCGGTCTGCCGTGGCAAGCGGCAGGACGCGCCGGCGGATCTCTTGGCGTAGCGCGCCGAGCTTGCGCGTGCGCAGTGAGATCCGAAAGCGCCATTCGTCGTTCAGACGCGCGATCGGATATGGGGCGGGACCGAGAACGTCGGCTGTTCCGGTCGCCACCAGTTCCCGCGCGTAACGCACCGCCGCGCCTTGTGCGCGTGTGCGGCTGCGCCCGATCACGCCCAGGTACACCAAACGCGTCGCAGGCGGATAGCCGAGCGCGCGTCGTTCCTCAAGCTCTAGCTCCGCGAAACCCTCGTAGTCGTGCAGGGCCGCAAACCGGATCGCGGGATGCTGCGGCGCGTAGGTCTGGACGATTGCGACTCCCGGTCGCGCCCGCCCGCTGCGTCCGCAGGCCTGCATGACGAGCGCGAAGGTACGCTCGGAGGCGCGGAAGTCGGGGACGTGCAATCCGACGTCGGCCGCGACGACCCCCGTCAGCGTTACCGATGGAAAGTCTAAACCCTTGGCGACCATCTGCGTTCCGACGAGAACGTCGCCGTCCTCGGAAAAGGCGCGCAAGATCCGCGCGTGGTCGCCGACGCGCGTCGTCGTATCGGAGTCCATGCGAAGCACGCTCGCGGCGGGAAAGAGCCGCCGCACCTCTTCCGCAACGCGCTCGGTCCCAACGCCCAGCTCTTTGACGTTCTCCCCGCCGCAGTGACTGCAGCGCCGCGGTATGATCTCTCGATGATCGCAGTAATGACAGCGCAGCAATCCCTCGCCGCGGTGCACGGCGAGCGCAACGCTGCAGCGCGGGCACTCCGGGACCGTGCCGCAGTCCCGACAGAGCAAGAACCGCGCGCTGCCTCGGCGATTGACGAAGAGCACGCTCTTCTCGCGGCGCTCGATTCGCTCGGCCAGCTCCTGCGTAAGCGCTGCCGAAAAGATCCCACGGTTCCCTTGCGCAAACTCGCGCGAGAGATCGACCACCCGCACGTCGGGTAGCGGGCCGCCGGACGCGCGCTCGTGCATCTCGATCAGGCCGATGCGCCCGGCGCGCGCGGCAGCGTACGATTCGAGGGACGGCGTCGCACTTCCCAGCAGCAAAACGCCGCTTGCGATGCGCATGCGTTCCCGCGCAACGGCCACGGCATGATAGCGCGGCACTACGTCTTGCTTGTATGTGGTCTCGTGCGCCTCGTCGACGACGATAAGACGAACGTCCGCGAGCGGAGCGAAGACGGCGCTTCGCGCGCCGACCACGACGTCTACGGCGCTGCGCGCACATGCCTGCCAGGCGGCGACGCGCTCTGCATCGGAGAGCGCCGAATGCAGCACCGCAACGCGCTCCCCGAAGACGGCTTCGAAGCGCGCCGCCGTCTGCGGCGTTAGGGAGATTTCTGGCACTAGCACGATCGCGCGTCCGCCGCCGCGCACGACGCGAGCGATCGCCTCCAAGTACACCAGCGTCTTACCGCTCGCGGTCACGCCGTGCAGCAGCAGCTGCTCGAACGTGCCGGCGCGTAGAGCCGCGCCGACGCACTCCAAGGCGGAGCGCTGCTCCTGGGTCGGCTCCTCCATCGGAGCTGGAACTCCGCCCGAAGCGCGCGGTACGATGCGGTGCTCTTCGCGAATAGCACCGGAGCGCAGCGCGCGCGCGACGACCGCGCTCGAGAATCCGGCCAACAGAGCATCCGCTCGCGGCATCCCCGCACGAGCGGACACCGCCTCACGCAACGCCCGTGCCTTCTTCCCTCGTGCCTCGCGCTCGCCGGGAAACAGCACGCGCTCGCGATACTCATGCGTGCGGGCCGGCGCCATGCTCCGTTCGCGGCGGAGATCGCCGCTGCGTACGAGCACACCCAGGTATCGAAGCAGCGACGCGCGATCGCCGATGCGGCGAGCCTCCGGGTGCCGCAGCACACGCTCGAGCGGCATCGCCTGCTCGAAGTCCTCCCAGAGCAGCGTGAGAAGCCTGCGCGGTACCGATGGATAGCGCTCCGGGTCCGGCTGCGCTGCGACGCGAACGACGCGCTCGACGAGACGCGGCAACGCTTCGGCACGTACGATCGCGCTGAGCGCCTCCCCGAGCGTGCACACGTAGGCGTCTGCCACGAAGCGCGCAAGCTGCAACCCCGCGTCATCGAACGCGCGCGGTGCATCGAGCCGCTCGGCCACCGGCTTCACGTCGTGCGTGACCGCGCCCTCGTACGGGGCGCGCACGATGTAGGCGAGAACCTCTCGCCGCCCAAGCGGCACGCGAACGAGATCCCCGACGCGTAACGTCAGTTCTCGTGCGTCGTACGTCAACGGAAGATCGAAACGCGAGGAGCGAATCGCCGCCAATGCGTCGACCAAGCGCGCCACGCTTAGGGCTTTCCTAGCCCCGGTCGGCGGGCGCACGACGCATGAGCGCGAGCACCTCGAGCACCGCGGAGCGCGGAGCTTCACAATCGTAGAGCACGTCGCCGATCCTGCGTGGAAGCACGAACTGCTGGCGGCGGCCACGGCGCTTCTTGTCCGACGCCATCGCCGCCATTACGGCGCGCGGTTCGACGCTCGTACGCAGCGGCATCTCGAGCAGCGCCAGCAGCGCGAGCACGCGAAGATGATCGCGTTGCGAGAAGCGCGTCACACGCTGCGCGAGCAGGCCTGCGGCGCGCAGCCCTAGCGCCACCGCTGCGCCGTGCGTGATGCGATACCCGCTCGCACGCTCGTAGGCATGCCCGAAGGTGTGTCCCAAATTCAAGAGCGCGCGCTCGCCCTCTTCGCGCGGATCGCGCTCCACGATTGCGGCTTTCACGTCGACCGCGGCCGCGACGAGCTCGAGCCATGGCCAGCGCGAAAACGGGTGCGCGGCGAGGACCTCGAGGGACTCGAAGAGATCGCCTCCCACGATGATGCCGGCCTTCACGACCTCCGCGAGCCCCTCGCGCACGCAGCGATACGGCAAGGTCCGCAACGCGTCGACGTGTGCGAACACGCCGGCCGGATTGCGAAACGCCCCGGCCAGGTTCTTTCCGGTGGCAAGATCGACGCCCGTCTTACCGCCGATCGCGGCGTCTACCATCGCCACCAGCGAGGTTGCCACGTGGAGGTACGGCGTGCCACGAGCGTAGAGCGCACTCGCGAGGCCGAAGAGATCCGCGGCAACGCCGCCGCCAACGCCGACGACGACGGTCGAGCGTTCTGCGCCTGCGCGCGCGAGTGCGTCGAGCACTACTTCCAGTGTCGCGAACGTTTTACGTCGCTCGCCCAGGCGAACCGGAATCCCGGCGCTCGCCCCGCTCGCAAGCCTCTTCGCGAGCGACGCGACCGCAGGCTGCGCATCGTAGAGCACGACGAACCGTCCACCGCGCGCGCGTATCGCCTCACGCAGACTCGCGCGCACGTCGTGCGCTATGACGATAGGGTATCCAAGACGTTCGTTCTGCACGTTCACGATGCGACGCCGATCGCATGAAGATGCTCGTAGATAGCGTCGAGAATCGCCGATTGCGTCAACCCCTTGCACGCGATAGCCAGCTCCGCCTCGCGATAGAGCGGCGCGCGCTCTCGCAGCAGCGCTGCAACCACCGCTCGCGTGGGTGCCGGTCCGAGCATCGGGCGCAGCGTCTTCGATCTCCTGACCCGCTCGTAGATCCGCTCCGGCTCGACGTCGAGAAAGACGCGGTAGGCATGGCATTCGAGCAGGCGGCGTGTCGGGGCGTGGGTCGGCGCTCCTCCGCCGAGCGCCACTATCGACGGGCTAGAACTTCTCAACGCTCGTTCGACGGCATCGCGTTCGTAGGCGCGAAACGCCTGCTCCCCCTCGAGGTCGAAAATGCGCGCGATCGGCCCGTGAAGCCGAACGACCTCCGCATCGGTGTCGCAAAACGGCCGTTTCAGCCGCGCCGCCAGACGCTTGCCTATGGTGGACTTCCCCGACGCCATGAAACCCATCAGCGCGATGTGGCGCCTGCTCTCCACCGTACGATTACGAGAACAAATCGCGAGCCGCGGCCACGGAGCGGCGCAGGTTGTCGAGCGTCTCCGCAAGCGAGTCGCCACCGAACTTCTCGAGCACCGGTCCGGTGAGCGCGAGGCGTACCATCGCTTCCCCGACGATCGCAGCAGCCGGAACGACGCAGACGTCACTACGCACGATCGTCGCGGGAGCAGCGCTGCCCGAGTGGAGATTCACCGACGGCGCAGCCTTCATGAGCGTCGGGATCGGCTTGACCGATACGCGCGCAACGATCGGCTCACCGTTCGACATGCCGCCTTCGATGCCGCCCGCGCGATTGCTCGGCCGCACGACCTTGCCGTACGCGCCGCCGGACGGCTCGAGCGCAAAGAGATCGTGCGCTTGCGAGCCGGGAAGGCGTGCCACGTCGCCACCCGCGCCGATCTCGACGGCCTTGACCGTCTGCATGCCCATCAATGCTCCCGCGAGCACGCCGTCGAGGCGCTGGTTCGGTTGGCGATTGCTTCCGATACCTGCGGGGACGCCGTCGACGCGTACCACGAAGCTGCCGCCGAGCGTGTCACCGCCGGCTTTTGCTTGATCGATCGCCGCAATCATTGCGCGCTCGGTTTCGAGATGCGGGCAGCGCACGTCGCTGCGCTCGACCTCATCCTGTTCCCACTCGTCGAGCTCGGGCGCGGCGACCGGCCCGATGCGGCTGACGTAGCTGCGCGTCGTCATGCCGAGCTCCTCGAGCAGCTGCGCGCAAATGGCGCCTAGGCAGACGCGCATCGCCGTTTCGCGCGCGGACGCGCGCTCGAGCACGTTGCGCAAGTCGCGTTGCCGGTACTTGAGCGCGCCGGCATAGTCGGCGTGCCCGGGACGCGGATTCGTCAGAGGCGGTCCAGAGCCCGTCAGCGGATCCATCAACGCGCGGTTGTTCTCGAAATCGCGATTCCGCACGATTACCGCAACCGGGGAACCCAGCGTCTCCCCGCCCCGTACGCCGGCCAGGAACTCCACGCGGTCGCTCTCGATCTTCATGCGAGCTCCACGCCCGTATCCGCCTTGGCGGCGCGCGAGGGTCGCATCGACGCGTTCCGCGTCGATGCGCACGTGCGCCGGCAGCCCGTCGAGAATGCCGACGAGCGCCGGACCGTGCGATTCCCCGGCCGTCAAGTAGCGGAACATCTTCGCGCGGACATTCGCCGCGCGGAGCTGGCGTGCCTCGGGTGCAAGCACGGCATGACTTGCGCAACGTTGAAAGGGCAACGCGTCGCGAGCTTCGCCGCAGATGCCGTAAGCCCGACGATATTCCGGCGTTCAAGCACGCGACGAGCTCTTCGAAACCGCGGGCCGGCACGTCGGCGCCGCGCACTGACGCGCTAGATCGCCTTTCCGGCGCGCGTCTCGGTCGCGATCGCGGCGAGAAACGCGTGAAGCTCCGCCGCTCGTTGCGCGCCGATGCGGCGAGCCGCTCGCGTGATGAGGCGCGGCGGAATCTCCCGCAGGAGCGTGCGGAGCGTTCGCAGCGCTGGTGCGAATGATGCGGACTTCGCTCCCATCAGCGCGATCATGCGCGCCGCACCCACGTCCCCGAGGAAGTCGAGCGAGTCGGCGTCGTGCAGCACGATCGCGGTCGGATCGGTGCCAGGGTTCGCATAGTACATGTGCCCGCGCTCCGCTTCCTGAACCGCGGCGATCTTGCGCATCGGGAACCCCACCGCGCGAAGAAGCGCTGGGCTCTGCTGCGCCGCGCAGGCACCGTGCTCGAGATGCGTGTCGGCGCACGGCATGAATGCTGCCATGTCGTGAAGGAACGCTGCCGCGAAGAGCACGTCGGTGTCGACGCGTAGCCCGTCGGCTCGCGCGAGGTCCATCGCGAGGCGGTAGTTGCGCTCGGAGTGCTGCCAGCCCCAGGCGGGATGGACGAACTTCGCACGCGCAAGCTCGTAGACGCGCACCTTCCACGCGGCATCGAGTGGGATACCGGTGGCCGTCACCGCGGGGACCGGCGGCGTGCTCGGTGCGACCAGCAGCAACGTCAGCAGGAGTGCTGCCGGGCGCGCGTTCACGAGTACGGCACCGGTACGCGCTCGTAGCGCGACAGATACCACGCGACCGGAATGCCGAAGAACACGACGTGGGCTACGGCCTGGATTCCGATGTCGTGCCAAGTCGTCGGTAGCGGAGCGAGCCCGCGCGCGTACACCACCACGTCCATCACGCCGTTCGCGGCCAGGCCGAAGATCGTTCCCCCGAGCAACGGGCGCCCCAAAAGGCCGCTCATCTGCGCGGCGTACGCATAGATGATTGCGGCGACGACCGCGATTGCGAAATGAATCCCGATTCCGGCCCATGCGTAGTTCGTCGTCGTGAACGCAGTCCGCCCGAGGATGCCCGAAGCTATTACTTGATACGTCGTCGGATAGCGCGCCAGCCCGATCGCGAAGAGAAACGCGCCGAAGATGAGTCCGCCGAGAGTTCCTGCGACGAATCCGCCGGCCACGAACGAACGCGCCGCGGGGTGCGTGATGTAGCGGGCCATGTAGGGCTTTTATGTCGAAGTCATAGCGAATGAACCCTTCCGGTCGCCGGACCCTATGGCCGGTTGCGGTGCTGATCGTTGTCCTGGGCGCCGCATTTGCCTGGTGGATCTTGCATCCGGTGACACGACACCAGCGGCAGCCGGTCGCGCGCGTCGTCGCCTCCGCTACACCGTCTCCGGCGGTTACCGGCGCGGCGGCATTCCCGCCGAGCACCGTAACGCCGTCCGCCGCCCCCGCGGCGTCGGGCGCCGAACTCGCCATCGTGATCGACGATTGCGGGCAATGGCTGCAGATGGAGCGCGCCTTCATCGCACTTCCGGTTCCGTTGACGTTGGCCGTGCTGCCCGACGTCCCGTACACGCACCTCATCGCCGGCGAAGCCGCTGCGGCCGGCAAGGGCGTGATGCTGCATCTGCCGATGGAGACGATCTCCGGGCTCAATCCCGGTCCCGGGAAGGTGACGACCGAGATGAGCGATGCGCAGATCGTGGCCCAGGTCGGCGCCGATCTCGCGGACGTACCGCTAGCAGAAGGGGTGAACAATCACGAGGGAAGCAAGGCGACTGCCGATCCCCGCGTCATGCGCGACGTGGCGGCCGCCCTGAAGAAGCACGGCAACCTCTTCTTCGTCGACTCGCTGACGATCGGCGATTCAGTAGCGGCGGCCCGGACGCGCGATGCCGGAATCCCGACGGCAACGCGCGACGTCTTCCTCGACGACCGCGCCGACGTCGCCTACATCGAGTCCCAGCTGCTCTCCGCCGCGAGCATCGCCAGGGAACGCGGAAGTGCGATTGCGATCGGACACCCGCGCCCGACGACGCTTGCGGCGATCCGGGCGCTCATACCCCGGCTCCAGGCCGAAGGGATCCGCTTCGTTCTCGTGCGCCGTCTGGTTGCCTCGGGCTCGCAACCGACCTCCGAAAGCTCGGGTCGCAAATAGGGTAAGCTGCACGGAAGCCCGGGCAGCGTGTCTTTTCGGAAAAGGAGCAACGGCATGCTTGTCAGCGTCAGCGTCGGGATATTGATCGCCCGGCTACTCGTCGGAGGGAGCCTCGCAGCGCACGGCGCGCAGAAACTCTTCGGCTGGTTCGGCGGTCACGGCCCCACCGGGACCGGCGCATTCTTCGAACAACTCGGCTTTCGTCCGGGCACGCTCTTTGCCGTGGCGGCAGGCTTAGGCGAGTTCGTCGGCGGGATCCTCACGCTGCTCGGGCTCCTCGGCGCTACGGGACCCGCGCTCATCGTCCTCGTGATGCTGGTGGCGATCTTCACCGTGCACATTTCGAAGGGCTTCTTCGCCGCCAACGGCGGCTGGGAGCTTCCCGCGATGAACGTCGCCGCGGTGCTCGGGATCGCTTTTGCAACCAACGGGATCTACTCGCTCGACGCCGTCCTCGGCGTGCATTTCCTGACGAACCCGGCTCACGTCTGGATGGCGCTCGTCGCGGCAATCGTTCTCGCGCTCCTCAGTATCGTCGCGCGCCGGCCTGCGGCCGCACCGAGCAGCAGCTAGGATACGGCAGCGGCGTCCTGCGCGGCATCGCAGGGCCATGCCACACGGGGCGCGGCGTCGGAATCGGCGCCGGAGTGAAAACGACGTGGGGCGCGACCTGTGCGGCGAATGGATCGAACGGCACCGGCGTCGCGACCGACGCCGTCTGCGGGGTACGCACGTCGACCGCGCGCGCCTTCGAATCGTACCGCACGGACTCGCCGAGGGCGCGCAGGATCGGGGCGATCGCGACGTACTGCCGGTCCAGCGCATCCGGCGTGACGCTGCGTAAAGCCACGCGCGCGTAGCGCGCGCCGCGATCGATCACGAGCGTTCCGGCTCTGTATTCGAGCCTATCCGCAATACGCGTGACGTAGGGTGCTAACGGCGCATACGTGCGGCCCGCTGCGACGTATGCTCGGGCATATGCCGCTACCGGCCGCCCGTCCAACAGCACCGTAACCGCCACGGCGAGTGGGAGTATCGGCATCCTACGGCGATACTTCATCGCGAATGGAGCGACTCTTTCCGGCGCTTCGGGATGCATGGCGCGGGTTTCAACGTGACAACTGCGGCTTTCTTGCCCAGGCTCTCGCGTTCAACGCGATCTTTGCGCTCTTCCCCCTCGCCGTGCTCGTTCTCGCCGCGGTCTCGCTCGTGATCCCAGACGCTGAGCGCCGAGCGCTGCTCCTTCTCGGTACGCTCGCGCCGCCGCTGCGCGACTTCATCGAGGTCAACCTGCGGACGTACATCTATGGCCGCGGCGTATCGAGCGCGATCGCGCTGTTGATCCTGCTCTGGTCCGGCAAGAATCTCTTTATGGGCGTGACGGTCGCTCTCGACCGCGCGCTCGGCGTCCCGATCGGCCGCCCGTTCTTCAACCACCTCGCGCTTTCGCTCGTGATGCTTCCGCTCTCAGGCGTGCTGCTCGTCATCGCGGTAGGGCTGCCGGTGCTGCTCGAGCTCTTCATGCGGTTCGCTCGCGTCAGCGACGCGGCGCATCTCACCCACATCGGCGCCTACGTCGTTTCCATACTCCTCGTCTTCACGGTCTCGCTGATCTTTTACGCGGTACTGCCGAACCGCAAGGCCTCGCTTCGCTTCGCGCTTCCGGGCGCGTTCTTCGTGGGTGCGACCTGGCCGCTCGCGCAATACGCCTTCGCGCAATACACTCTGCACGTCAACTTCCTGCGCATCTATGGCGTCCTATCGGCGCCTCTCGCGCTGCTCTTGTGGTTCTACGTCATCGGCACGATCTTTCTCTACGGGGCGCAGCTCTGCGGCGTCTACGCGAAGAGCGAGCAGCGGTGACGCTCGTCTTCGTCCACGGCGCCGGCTGCACGCGCGACGTCTTCATGCATCAGACCGGTGCCTTTCCCGGCAGCATCGCGCTCGAGCTTCCCGGCGAGGAGGCAGGCCTCGAGCGTGTCGAGGATTTCGCCGCAGCAGTCGCCGATGCAGTACGCGACGCCGGTATCCGCAACGCGGTTCTCTGTGGGAGCTCGATGGGCGGCGCAATTGCGCTGGAGCTTGCACTGCAGCGCAACGCCCGCGTGCGAGCGCTCGTGCTCCTTGGCTCCGGAGCGAGGCTGCGCGTCGCACCGGCCATTCTCGAGGCGCTCGAGGCGGATTTCCCATCGGCGTCGCGCGACTTCGCGCGACGCCTTTTCGCCGAGCCGGCACCCGGCCTCGTGGAAACGGCGGTACGCATGCTCGAGCGCAGAGGGCAGCGGCAGACGCTTGCGGACCTTCGCGCCTGCGACGCCTTCGACCGCGTCGAGCGGCTCGGCGAGATTCGGCTTCCCGTCCTGGCGCTGAACGGCAGCCTCGATACGCTCACACCTCCAAAATACGCTCTTCTGCTCGGCGACCGGATTTCTGGCGCCAAAGTCGAAACCGTAGAGCACGCCGGGCATCTTGCCATGCTCGAACGCCCGCGCGAGACGAACGCCGCTCTGCAGGCGTTCCTCGATAGCCTCGCCTGAGATAGGGAAGGGACAACCTCTGCGGATGCGCCGGATCTTTATCGTCTATGCCTTCTGCTGCGGAGTCGCCCTGCTCGCGGCGGCGCCTCGCTCGCCGGTTCCACCCACGCCGACCCCCAGGCCGAGCGCGACCGTCAATCTCAATCTCTCCTCACTGAACCCGACCGTGCTCATCTACCCGTTCGATACCGCCGGAGGGCTCGATGCGAAGGTTGGAACGCAGGTCGCGACGATCTTCTCGCGTGAGTTCACGACTGCGGGGAACGTCAATATTCTGCCGGTTCCCAGCGGCATCCAGCGCGCCGCTCTGCTCACGAACGCACGCGCACGCAAGGCCGACTACTACATTACCGGGTACGTTACGCCGATCGGCGACAGCATATCGGTCGTCGTCCAAGTCGTGAGCGTCCAGAGCGGCGTCATCGTGTTTGCGCAGACGGCTCAGGTGTACGGCGTGAACGACGCGCGCTCCATCGCGCTCGCCTGCCACGATGCCGTCCTCCAGCTCTCGGGAACCAACGTCAGCGTCACGACCGCCGAGTCGGCGACGGCGGCGCCATCAACTGCACCGACCAACGGAGCGCAGTTCAGCCTCGGTCATCTCTTCGCGCACCACGGACGCACCGCGGCGCCGGTCACACCCATGCCGTCCGCAAAGCCATCGCGTGGCGTCATCATCATCGCGGTCCATAGCCAGAGCGCGCTTCCGGCATCGGAGCTCTCCCACGCGACCACTCTGCTCGAGCACGACCTCGCCGCGCACTTCGCCGTACGTAACGGCGGCGCCGCGCCCACAAATCTGCACACGGCCGCCGACTCCATCTGCGGCGCGGATCGCGACAACACGATCGCAACGGGGACGCTAGTCCTTCAGCGTATCGGCGGCTTGCGGCCCCACACGAAGAGCATCTTCACGCTCCAGGTGTGGACGTGCTTCGGCGACGTGCTCTATCAGACGACCGCGAGCGACTTCGACATCGCTAAGGCCGTCGCGAGCGCCGTGTCCGATTACGTCACGACCCATCCGAGCAACGGCTGACGAACTCAGTCTTCCAGAAGCCCACTCGGCGGGTCGACGGTGATACTGCGGCCCGCTAGATCGATTCCGCGTACGATCGCGCTCACCATCGGAACCATACGTCCGCCGACCACGAGCATGTCGCTCGCGGGGAAGTGTTCGACGCGCTCCACCGTTCCGTACGATCGGCCTCTCACGTCGACCACCGCGCATCCGACGAGATCTGCGTCCAGAAACTCCCCACATGCAAGTGGAACCGACTCGCGCGGCGCGTACAGCGTCGCGCCGGCGAACTTTTGCGCCTTCGTCCGGTCGGCGACGCCCTCGAGAAGCACGAGCAGCCTCCCGGCATGTTCGCGCACGGCGCCCAGACGCACCGTCCCTTCGCCGTCGCGCACCTCATAGCGAAAAGTCGCACCCGGCACGAACAGCGAGCGCGCCGCCTGCGTGGGATCGCATTTCAGCTCGCCCGCGATGCCGAAGCATCCCGCGATCCTTCCGACGGGGATCTCCTCAGCCGTCGGTCGCCAGCGGCTGCGCCGCCTCCTCGCTGTCGATGATGTCGACCGCGACGCGGCTCTCAGCGCTCGCGCGTACGAGCGTGCGCAGTGCCTGCGCCACGCGTCCATTGCGACCGATCACCCTTCCAAGGTCTTCCGGATCGACGACGAGCTCGATGACCGGCTCGCCGCTCTCGTCCGTGAACAACTCGACGTTCACGCCGTCCGCCTTGCTGACGAGGCGCTTCGCAAGGAATCCGAGCAGCTCGCTCGCACGCCGCGTCGACGCCCACGGATCCGCAGAAACCTTGCGCGGTTGTTCGCGCCGCTCGCGCTCGTCTCTGCGCCGCGGTCTCGGCTGACGCTCGCGACGCTGCGCCCCTTCCTCGAGCTCCACGTCGTCGATGATCGTCTCACTGGAAGCGATCTTACGGGCGGGTAACTGCGAGCGTCGCTCGAGCTCCGTCTCCTCTCCGAAGAGGCCGAACTCGTCATCGAATGCGCTCATGCTTGCCTACCTCGCCTTGCCGACTTTGGGTGCGCGCTTCGTTGCGCGCAAAGGTGCGCGCTCGCAGATGCCGCGCTCGGCGAGCAAACGGCGAACCGTCGGCGTCGGCTGTGCGCCCTTCGCGAGCCACTCCTTTGCTTTGCCTTCATCGACGACGAGCGTCTTCGGCTCGGTGCGCGGATTATAGTGTCCGAGAATCTCGATGAACCGCCCGTCGCGCGGCGAGTGTGAATCCGCAACGACGAAGCGGTACGTCGGTTGCTTCTTCGCTCCCATGCGGCGTAATCGTATCTTGACCATCTTTTCCTTTACTTCTGCAACTCTGGTTTACCGTCCCAGGAATGCGCCCGGCACGCGCCCGCGACGCTGGCCGCCCAGCTGCTTCATCATCTTGCGCGTGTCGTCAAACTGGCGGATCAGCCGGTTCACGTCCGAGACCTGCGTACCCGACCCGAATGCGATGCGTTTGCGCCGCGAGCCGTCGAGCACCTCCGGATCGCGGCGCTCGCGCCGCGTCATCGAGCAGATGATCGCCTCGACCTTGGACAGCTCCCCCTCCGGGACGGTAAAATCTTTCGGAAGGTTGCGGGACATGCCGGGGATCATCTTCACGAGCTCTGCCACGGAGCCCATCTTTCTAATCTGGCGCAGCTGCTCGAGAAAGTCGTCGAGCGTGAACGCATTGCGCAACAGCTTCTGCTCGAGCTTCTTCGCCTGCTCCTCCGAGTAGAGCGCCTGCGTGCGCTCGATGAGCGTCATGACGTCTCCCATGCCGAGGATTCGCGAAGCCATGCGATCGGCATGGAATGGCTCGAGCGCCGATACGCGCTCGCCGACGCCGACGAACTTGATCGGTGCACCCGTCGCCTCGAAGATCGAGAGCGCAGCGCCTCCGCGCGTGTCGCCGTCGAGCTTCGTCAGGACGACGCCCGTGATGCCGAGACGTTCGTGGAACGCCTTCGCAATGCTCGTCGCTTCTTGGCCCGTCATCGCGTCGGCGACGAGCAGCACCTCGACTGGTTTTGAAACATCCTTGATGCGCTCGAGCTCCTGCATCAGCGCGTCGTCGATCTGCAGCCGCCCGGCCGTGTCGACGATCACCGTCGAGAGTCCCAGCCTTACTGCCTCGGCGACGCCGCGGCGCACGATCTCGACCGGATCGCTCCCCGCGGCCTCGAATACTGGAAGGTCGATTTGTTTACCGAGCATCTGGAGCTGCTCGACCGCGGCAGGGCGGTAGACGTCCGCCGCAATCAGCAAGGAACGTCGCCCCTGTTCCTTCAGACGCAGGGCGAGTTTTGCGGTCTGCGTCGTCTTGCCCGAGCCTTGCAGCCCGACGAGCAGAATCACGGACGGCGGCGCGTCTGCGAAGTGCAAGCGCGCTTGCGACGCGTCTGCCGGTCCGAGCAGCGCGACGAGTTCGTCGTGCACGACCCGGAGGATCGTCTGCTGCGGCGTGAGCGACGCGAGCACATCGGATCCGAGCGCCTTTTCCTTGACGCGGGCAGCGAACGCCCGCGCCGCCGAAAGCGATACGTCGGCTTCGAGCAACGCAACGCGAACCTCGCGCAGCGCCTCGTTCAGCTCAGCTTCCGTGACCTTTCCTCGCCCGGTCAGGCGCGAGAAAATCGCGCCGAGGCGGTCGCTCAGCTGATCAAACACGATCGGAAGCCCGCCGTTCGCTCTTACGCGTTCGCAGTGCTTTCGTCGATTCGTTTCACCGCGTCGCCGACGGTCTTGATCTTCTCCGCTTCTTCGTCGGGGATGTCGATGTTGAACTCGGTCTCGAACGCCATCACCAACTCGACCTGGTCGAGCGAATCGGCGCCCAGGTCGTCGGTGATCGACGCCTCGGGAGTAACCTCCGCCTCGTCCACGCCGAGCTGCTCGACGATGATCTTCTTCACTTTTTCGAACGTGGTAGCCATAGCTCTCCCTTCACATCACGACCCCGCCGTCGACGACGATGGTCTGGCCGGTTATGTACCCTGCGGCGCTCGAACAGAGGAACGCCACGACGCCGCTGACGTCCTCCGGGGTTCCGGGGCGCCCGAGGGCGGCCTGCTTGACGAGCATCTCTCTTGCGGCTTCGGGCATCTTCTCGGTCATCGCCGTCTCGATCAGACCGGGCGCGACGGCGTTGACTCTTATATTCCTCGAACCCAACTCCTTTGCAGCCGACTTGCACAGGCCGATCAGCCCGGCTTTGGTCGCAGCATACGCCGCCTGGCCTGCGTTTCCGGTCAACCCCACGATGCTCGAGACCAGCACGATCGACCCGCTCCGCTGTTTCATCATCGGCTTGGCCACCGCTCCGCACAGATAAAACGCCGATTTCAGATTCGCGTCGATCAGCCGGTCGAGGACGTCGTCCTTCAGCCGAAGCAGCAGCGCGTCGGCCGATTGCCCCGCGTTCGCCACGGCCGCGTCGACGCGCCCGTAACGCTGCACGGTCTCTTCGACGGCGCTCTCGATCGCATCGCGATGCGTCACGTCCGCGATCACGACATGTGCGCTCGCGCCGACGCGCGCCGCAGCGCAAAAGCCCGCCGTCTCTTCGAGCGCCGCTCGATCGCGCCCGACGAGCGCGACGTCCGCGCCGGCCTTCGCGAGCTCGACCGCGATCGCACGTCCGATACCGCGGCTCGCCCCGGTGATGAGCGCCGCTTGACCGGCAAACCTCATACGGCCGTGCCTTGCGCGCACGCGTCGCGGAGCGCCAGGACGCCGTGCATGTCGCTCACCGCGAGCGTCCGCGGCGCATCCGGCAGTCGCCGCATCATCCCCGTGAGCACCGGACTCGCCCCGAACTCCACGACCATGTCGAGCCCGTAGCGGAGCAAGGCCTCTGACGTTTCGTGCCACCGCACCTCGTCGGTGACCGAGCGCACGAGGTTGATCTTGATCGTTTCGACATCGCGGTACGCCCGGCCGTCGACGTTCGAGATCACGTCGAAGCGCGGCAACGATACCGGCATCGCCGCGACTGCCGCCGCGAATCGCGCCACCGCGGGACGCATCAGCTCCGAATGCCATGCGCCGGAGACGTTCAGGGGAACCACGCGTTTGGCACCCGATTCGAGCAACGCATCACCCGCCACGCGAAGCGCTTCGAGGTCCCCGCTCAGAACGATCTGCGTGGGTGAGTTGAAGTTTGCGAGCTGCAGAACCGCACCGCGCTCGTCGTGGACGCGCTTCACGATCGGGCGCACGCGCTCGGCCTCGAGCCCCAGGACCGCAGACATTCCGCCCGCGCTGCGCTGCGCTGCCTCGTGCATCGCGCGCGCGCGTTCGTCGACGACGTGCACGGCGTCCTCGAACGCGATTGCCCCGGCAACGACCAAACTGCAGAACTCCGCAAACGAGTGCCCGGCGCTCACGATTGCCGCAACGCCGGACGCGGCGAAAAGCGCGACGTTGGTCGTGAAGATCGCCGGCTGACTGTACTGCGTCTCGCGCAGAGTCTCTTCGGGCCCCTCCCGCACGAGCGCGAGCAGGTCGTAACCCAGGACGCGCGCAGCACGCTCGAAGAGCTCGCGTGCGGCGGGGACGTGCGTCGCAACGTCGACGCCCATCCCGACGCCTTGCGATCCCTGACCGGGAAAGACGGCCGCGATGCGCTTCACGCATGCTCCTGCTGTGGCCCAACCGCGCTCCAGCGCCAGACGACCGCGCCCCACGAGAGGCCGGCACCGAAGCCGACAAACAGCACCACGTCGCCGTCGCGCAGGCGCCCCTCGTCGACCGCCTCGGCGAGCGCCATAGGGATGGACGCGGACGACGTGTTCCCGTACTCCTGTATGTTGATGAGCACGCGCTCGCGCGGCAGCTCGAGATACTTTACCGCTGCGTCGATGATACGGCGATTCGCTTGATGCGGGATCAGGAAGCTGATGTCGTGCCGGGTGAGTCCCGCGCGGCCGAGCGCGATGTCGGTTGCGCCAATCATGCTGGTGACGGCGAACTTAAAGACCTCCCGGCCTTCCATTTGAATGTATTGGAGACCGGCATCGATGGCTGCATGGTCGACGGGGTGGCGCGAGCCGCCCGCTTCCTGGAAGAGGGTGGACGGCGTCGTTCCGTCCGCACCGAGCTCCGCCGCGAGAAAGCAGTCGCGCTCCGATGCTTCCAGGACGACCGCGCCCGCACCGTCGCCGAAGAGAATAGCCGTCGAGCGATCCTGCTTGTTCGTGATCTTCGAAAGCGTCTCGGCTCCGACGAGCAGCACGCGACGGTAGATGCCCGAGCGCACGAGTCCTGCCGCGACCGTGAGCCCGTAGATGAAGCCGCTGCACGCGATCGAGAGGTCAAAGGCGGCTTTCCCGACGGCGCCGAGTTTCGCAGCCATGATGCACGCCGTGGCGGGAAAGAGATAGTCGGGCGTGGCGGTTGCGACGATGAAGCAATCGATCTCGTCGGCGCGCACCCCTGCTTGCGCGAGTGCGCCGCGCGCGGCCGCGATCGCGAGGTCACTCGTCGCTTCGTTCTCCGATGCCCAGTGACGCCGCTTCATGCCGGTGCGAACGGTAATCCATTCGTCCGATGTGTCGAGCCAACGCTCGAAGTCTTCGTTGGTGACGATTCGCTCGGGCGCATACCGTGCGGCGCCCGCAATTCTCACTCCACGAAGGGCCAATGCGCGGCTTCCGCGTTACGCGCCGGCGTGTTCGTCGCCGACGTCGACGACGTGCCGGCCGTTGTACGTACCGCAGCTCTCACACGCGAAATGCGGACGCTTCGGCTGCTTGCACTGGGGGCACTGCACCGTCGTTACCGGTTGCAGTTTCCAGTTTGCCGCCCGGCGGCTGCGCGTCTTGCTGCGCGGGGTCTTCCATTTTAGATTTGCCACGATACTCTCATCCCTTTTAAAACTCTGCTGGCCCCTCGTGCCGCGGACACCGTACTCCCATCGGCAGGGCACTCAATACTACCTGCTGCGCGAGGTCGGCAACGTCGAAATGGCTTCCCACCAGCACGTTGCCTTCGCCGAACGGATCCGCATCGCGTCCCGCCTGCGAATCGAAATGCTCGTCCACGTCCACGTGGACGTCGAAGCCGATCGGATCGAGACAAACGTCGCACTCGCCGCTCGCGCGAGCGTCGACCGAGCCTTCGACCTCGAGCCACCCGTTGGTCGAGCGCAATCGCAGCCGCACCGACGCCGGCTGTTCGAAGACCACGCCTTCGAAGCTCTCGATCGGCGCCTCGTCTTCGATCTCGACGGTGTTGCGACTGCCCGCGAGCAGCGCACTGACGTCGACCCTGTGCCCTCGAACCAAACTCGCACATTTTAGGCCTCCCCCCTCCTCTTGTCAAACGCGCGTCCTTGCGTGAAGAGCCGGGCGATGAGCTCGATTGCAGCGACCTCCCTCTCCCAGCACGGTGTCGCCTATGCCGGGGCCATAGCCCAGGCTGCCCGCGAGCACGGCCTCGCCCCAGCCTTGCTCGCTGCCGTAGCCGCCCAAGAGACCGGCGGCCCAGGCAGCAACGCCGGGCACAACATCGTCGGCGACGGCGGCCACGGGCACGGCGTCTTTCAGATCGACGACCGCTATCACGCCTTTGCGCGCAGCGCCGCGGCAATGGACCCTGCGCAGAATGCCGAGTACGCCGCCACGATGCTCTCTGGACTGATCCACAGGTACGGCAGCGTTCACCGCGCGCTCAGCGCGTACAACGCCGGCGACCCGGAGGCGACCGGCAGCGTCACGGACTGGGCCGACGGCCGGCGTCTCGGCTACGCAGACTCCGTTCTCCGTCACGAGGCGTTGATCGGTGGCAGCGCACCCGAATCGACAGGCAGCCTGGCGTCCCAGGCCCAGACGGTCGCGCCGTCGGCGCTCGCCCTAATGCCATTTTCGCCGGCGCTCCCGCCCGCGGCACACTTGCGCGCGTTTCGTGACGCGGCGTTCTTCGATGCCGGCGACGGCGATGCTGACGACGACCTCAGCACCACGTAAAGGAGCAAAGCATGTCATTCTTACTTCCCTTGGCGCTCGGCGCGGGCAGCTCGCTGCTCGGTGGACTCTTCAGCAGCGCGTCGTCCGCGGCGCAGAACGGCGCCATGAACGCCATCAACACGCAGGACCAGAACTTCCAGCTCGGGCTCTACGCATCGCAAATGGCCAACCAAGAGCAGCTCTCACTGCAGTCGACGATGTTCGATCAAATGATGGACGAGCGCTCGGAGAACATGCGCGAGATCAACACGCTGCGCAACGTGGATATGGCAGAGCGTAAGGCCGACGACGAGATCACGAAGAAGTTCATCCAGACGATCACGCAATGACGCCGGCACTCTATCCCGTCAGATGGCGCTGCTCCGTGACGCGCGGCGCAGCGCCACCCTCCCCGGCACAGGACCCGGATGCGCAAGCCGCCGTCGCAGCGCAGCATGCGGCCTTCGACGAACGGCAGGCCGAGCACGCCGAGTTGCTGCGCGAGCTGGATGCGTTAGAGACGTTGATGCTCGCACAGCTCAAGAACGAAGACGAGATCATGAAAAAGTGGATCGCCTTGATTTGAGCCCATTCGACATGCACGAAAGCGCCGCCGCGAGGAGCGCGGGCGGCGGGCGCGAAGCGTGGGGGCTCTCGGGCCGTTAGCTCAGCTGGTTAGAGCGCATGCTTGATAAGCATGAGGTCCCTGGTTCGATCCCAGGACGGCCCAGGAAGTGCCATGATTGCCCTCTCGATCGTCGCATCGGTCGCGATATCCTCGCCGGCCGTCTCCACGAGCCAGCGCGTTCTCGCGCGCTGGTGGTGGGGTGCGACTCCGATCCGCAGCACCGTCTCCACCGACGGCAGAACGCTACGCGTGCGGATCCTCGAGAATCCGCTATACTGGGAAACCTGGAGCATCGCCCTCGCGGACATTGGCTGCGTCTCGGTTCGTCGTCGATCCGATTTCTTGGGTGCGCTGCCACCCGACATGACCATCTACTCCAACGTTATCGGGGGCGTACGCGACGAGTACATGCCCAATCCCGAGTACGTAAACCCTTTTCGCAACAGCGGCTCGCAGCGCGTGCGCTACTGGCAGCGGCTCGACGTGCAGGGCGTCACGCCGGGTATCGCCGCGCGGTTGCTGCGCTACGCGCCCATCGGCTCGAAGGCGTCCCGCACCGGTACATGCCCCGGCGACGCCGCCATGTATCACCTGCGTTACGCGCCGCCACCGCGCGCGGCGCACGTGCTCGCGGCCTATGCCTACACCGATGACGCGGGCGATACGATCGCGTATCGCTTGACCAGCAACGGGCTGACGCTCTTCGTCGACGAGAGCGAGCGGTATCCGGATCTCGGAACCGATCACGAAATCGGCGAGCTGCGCATCGGTTCGCTTCGCTGCGTGCTCTTCCACGCGGCGAACGAACCGCACGGCGGCGCTCCGAATCCGAGCATAGAGCTGTTCCCGACCGCTCGCAACGGCATCGTGTGGCACTACCTTGCCGACACGCCAGCGCGCTTGCGCGACGGCAGAGGCGCGCTCTACGTGGAGAACTCGCTCTGGCTCTTCTTCCGCGACCTGCCGCAAAGGCAGCGCGTCTGGGCGCGCGTGAAGACCGCGATCCCGCCGTCGCGCGCGAAGGCCTGCCCTTCCTCGTGAGAAGGTGCGAGACTCAGCGCAGCGGCAGCGCGTAGACATCATTCCAGTCGGCGACGTAGAGCGTCTCGCCGACGATTACGGGCGAGCTGCAGGTAAACGGCTTGGGAAAGCGGCGGCGCGAGAGCACGCGGCCGCTGCCTTCGTCGAAAGTATACAGAATACCGGCGGTGTCCCCGATATAGACGCGGCCGTCGAGCGCGACGGCGCTCATCTTCGCGGCTGTCATCGTGGGAACGACCCACACCGGCCTTCCTTGGCCCGCTTCGTACGCGGCGAACTTCCGTGCTGCCGGCAGCGACTGGAAGAGAGTATCGCGGTCGAGCATCGCCGCAATCGCTTGCTCGTTGGTGCCCACGTTCGTGAAATATCCGGCACCGGCGTTGCGCGCCCAAACGAGGAGCCCGCGATCGCGCGAGATCGCATAGACGTCGTTGATCGCACCGACAGCGGGCGGCCCCTTGACGTACTGAGAATCTTGCACGTAGACGTCGACGCCGCCTACCGTCGGGGAGTCGTCAGCGTTGCCGTACGGCGCGCTCCAAACGATGTGCCCGTCGCTCGCGCGCACCGCGTAGACGTGATCGGGAAGGTGCATCCCCGCTGCGAAGCCTAGGAGCACGTACACGACGCCGTCAGCCACTGCCGCCGAGGCCATCGTCGAGACGCCGCCGACGTACCTGCTAAACACGAGTCTGCCGGTGCGCACGTCGAGCGCGCGAATGTGCCCGTCGCCGTTGGCAAAGATGATGAGATCCCGCCCTCCCGCCGTAACGAACGCGGGACTGGGCATGTCTTCACCGACGGTGTGATAGCGCCAGCGCACGCGCCCCGTATCCGCGTCAAAGGCGATAATCTCGTCGCCGCCGGGGATGCCCCACACGAGACGGGTGCGCGTCTGGAGGAGCGTGTTGTCTTTGCCGGTGCCGACGATCACGAGCCCGTCGGCGACGATCGGCGTCGTCATCGCGATGTTCGGCAGATGCGTCCGCCAGCGCACCCTGCCGGTGCGGCGGTCGATTGCGAGGAGTTGTCTCGCGAACGTCTCCGCGTAGAGCGTGTCACCGACGACGGCAAGACCGCCGTTGATCTTGCCGCCCGCGTCGAAGTGCCAGCGGTACGCGTGGGTTCCCGCAAAGACGGCATTGTGGTTCGGGAAGTACTGGTACATCGGCCACGTGCTCGGCGCAGCGCCGAGCAGGACGACGCCAAAGATTGCTGCTGTCCTTCGACTTCGCTTCACGTCGCTTCGCTCCGTTCCGCTACGCTCAGGATGACAAGGTGCGGCACATGCCGCACGTGCTGCCCACCGTAGCGAGCTACACCTTCAGCTCGACCTTCTCCAGCGCCGATGCCGTCGGTACCACGTGATGGTTGAGCCGCAGCTCCTGCGGCGAGAACCCGAACGCGAGCCCGAGCAGCTGCGGCAGGTGGAAGATCGGAACGCCGATGTCCTTGCGCATCACTTTGGCGGCGTCCGGCTGTTGGCCGTCGAGGTTTAAGTGGCAGAGCGGGCACGGCGTCACGAGCATGTCCGCGCCCTTTTCCTTAGCCTCCAGAATGTGCGAACCGCCCATTTCGAGCGACTTCTCACGATTGAACGTCAGCATCGGAAAGCCGCAGCATTTCGTCGAGCCGCGGTACTCGACCGGCTCGGCGCCGACGAGCGCGATGAGCTGCTCGAGATAGGTCTTGCGCTCAGGCCGCTCGCGAAGCCCGAGGTACTCCTCCGGGCGCAGAATGTAGCATCCGTAGAACGGCGCGATCTTCAGGCCGGTCAGCTTACGCTTGATCGCCCCGCGAATCTTCTCCAGACCGATGTCCTCGAAGAGCATCCACAGCAAATGCTTGACCTTCGCCTTGCCGCTATAACGGTAGCCTTGGTCGCCGATCGTCGCGTTGACCTTGTCGCGCCGCTTCTCGTCGTTTTGAAGATGGTAGTTGTGATTCGAGAGGACGCCCTGGCACGTGCTACAGATCGTCATGACGTCCGCGTTCTTGCTCTCCGCCATCGCGAGAGTCAGGCCGTTGAGCGAATCTGCGAGGTCGGGGTTCTGTTCGCTCAAGACGCCCGCCCCCGTGCATGGCGCCTCCGTGAGCTCCTCCAGTTGGAGCCCGAGCGGCCCCGCGATCGCCTGTGTCGAGACGTAGAGCTCCGGACACGCTCCCTTGGAGACGCATCCGGGATAGAACGCAACCTTCACTTGAATCGTCCTCCGACGCGTTGAAAGATCGTCTTGATACGCTGCACGCCGGGAATCTTATGGTGGATGATCGGCGGCAGCTTTCCTGCGCGCATCATGTTGAATGCCGACGGCAACGTCTTGAGCTGCCCGACGATGTTGAAGAACCCGGTCGATTTCGGCATCAGCGTTAGTTCGTTGAGCCTGCCGCTGTCGCGAACGGACTCCGCGAACGCGTCCGCGTGACGCGTGCCGGCGTTGTTCGTGAAGCCTGCGTCGACGGCCATCTTGCGCAGCTTGAGAATCTGTTCGAGCGGCGCGACCCCTTTCGGGCACTGCTGCACGCATTCGTAACAGTGCGTGCAATCCCAGATGCCGCCCGGCTTGCTGTATTCGCCGAGGCGCTCGTGCACGTCGGCATCGCGCGGGTCGCCCGCGTAGCGATACGCCTTCGCAAGTGCATGCGGCCCGAGAAATTCTTGGTTGACGGCGAACGACTCGCAATCCATCAGGCAGCAGCCGCAGTTGATGCAGCTCACCTCTTGGATGAGATTCTCCATCGCGGCGTTAGGAGCGCGGTACTCTTCGCGCGGCCCGGGCACCGGCTGCTTGGGCTCGAGCCACGGCGTGACCGCGTGGTGTTTCTGCCAAAAGGGCTCCATGCCCCAGACGAGATCGCGCACGACCGGCATCGACGGCGGCGCTTCGACGCGCGTCTTGCCGTCCTTCGTGAATTCCCGGAGCTTGCTCTTGCAGGCGAGATTCGCATGCCCGTTCACCCACATCGCGCACGAGCCGCAGATCGCGCTGCGGCACGCGCAGCGTACGGCGAGCGATTCGTCTTGATACTCGCGAATTGCGATCAGCGCATCGAGGACGACCGCGTGATCCGGAAGGTCGACCGCATAGGTCTGGTACCGGCGCGGCGGCGACTTGTCCCACGGAGCCGGAAAGCCTTGCTCGCCGGAGGCGGATTCCGCGTACTTCCCTTCCGGGTTGTACCGCCCGATTTCGATCGTGAACTTCATCAGTAGCTGCGAACCTCCGGTTTCCACCGCGTGATCGTGACGGGAAGATACGAAACGTCGGGCTCGGCGCCGGCGCGATACGTCAGCAGGATGTGCTTGAGCCACTGCGCGTCGTCGCGCTCGGGATAGTCCGTGCGTGCTTGCGCTCCGCGGCTCTCCTTGCGCAACAAGGCGCCACGAATCACCGCCTCGCCGCAATCGAGCAAGAATCCCAGCTCCAGCACGAACTGCAGCGCCTGGTTGTAGACGCGCCCTTTGTCGCCAACGGCGACCAGCTCGTAGCGCTTGCGAAACTCCGCCAGTTGCTCGAGCGCGGAGAGCAGGCCCGCTTCGTCGCGGTACACGCCAACCTTCTGGTCCATCATCGTTGCGAGATCGAGGCGCAGATGCGCGTATGTTTCGCCCTGGTACGGCCGCGCAAGCAGCGCCTGCAGGCGTGCCTGCTCCGAGCGTAGGAGATCGTCACCGCCCTGCGACGGGGTCACGCTTTTGACGTAGGCGGCGGCCGCTTTGCCGCTGCGTCGTCCAAAGACGATCGTGTCGAGCAGCGAATTCGCACCCAGCCGGTTGCCGCCGTGGACGCTGACGTTGGCGACTTCTCCCGCCGCGTACAGACCCGGGACGCTGGTCGCGCCGTTGACATCGGTCTTGACCCCGCCCATCATATAATGCATTCCCGGCCGCACCGGTACCGGCTTCTCGATCATGTCGATGCCGAGATAGTCGAGCGCCATCTCGTGGATTTGCGGGAGCTTCTTCAAGATGACGTCGCGCCCGAGGTGGCGTAGGTCGAGCAAAACGTTTCCGTTGACGCCGTGACCCGCCGCGATCTCTTTCGTCTCCGCTCGCGAGATGACGTCGCGCGCCGCGAGCTCCATCTTCGTCGGGGCGTATTGTTTGAGGAAACGCTCTCCGTTGCCATCGAGCAGATATGCGCCCTCTCCGCGCGCCGCTTCCGTCATGAGGAATCCGCTGCCGGCAAGCGTCGTCGGATGGTACTGCACCATCTCCATGTCCATGAGCGGCGCTCCCGCGCGGTATGCGAGCGAGTATCCGTCACCGGTGCAGATCAGCGCGTTCGTGCTCGGTTCGTAAAGACGCCCGCCGCCCCCGGCAGCGTCGATGACGGCTTTGGCGCGCAAGAGATGCAGCTCGCCGGTGAGCAGCTCGAGGGCGACGAGACCGCGGCAGGTGCCGTTCTCGAGGAAAAGCGTCGTGCCGAACCACTCCTCGTATACCTTGACGCCGGCTTTGAGAATTTGGTCGTAGAGCGTGATCAGCAACGCTTGGCCGGTGATGTCGCCGACGAAGTACGTCCGCGCCTGCGAAGCACCCCCGAAGGCGCGCGTTCCGAGACGCCCATCGGCATTCCTATAGAAGATCACGCCCATGTGCTCGAACTCGATGATGTCGTTCGGAGCCTCTTCGCACATGACTTCGACGGCATCTTGGTCGGCGAGGTAGTCGCTGCCCTTGATCGTGTCGTAGGCATGGGACTCCCAGCTGTCTCCCTCGCCGAGCGCGGCATTGATGCCGCCTTGCGCCGCATTCGAATGGCTGCGCACGGGGTGGACTTTCGAGACGACAGCAACGTCGGCGCCGCTGCGCGCCGCTTCCAGCGCCGCGCGCATTCCCGCCAAGCCCGCTCCGACGACGATCACGTCGTGATCGAAGATCATATCCGCATCACCTCCAACGCGCGGCTGCTCCTCCCCTGTTCTACGACGGCCTTGCCGCGAAGCGGAGGCTGGCCAGCGCGAGCGTTCCCACGCCAAAAGCAACCGTTACCACGGCCGGAACCCAGAGGTCGACAAAACCGGCACCTCGCACGATGATACCCCGCAGAATCTCCAAAAAATACGTCATAGGTAGGGCGTAGCTGATCAGGCGGGCGGGTGCCGGCATGAGATCGATCTCAAAAAACATGCCCGAGAGCAAGAACGACGGCAAGAGGAAGAATACCGTCATGAGGACGGCTTGGAGTTGGGACCGCGCGACCGTCGAGACCAGCAGTCCCAAGCCAAGCCCCGTCATCACGAACGGGACGCTCAGGGCGAGAAGCAGTCCGACGCTGCCAGCGACCGGCACGGCAAAGACCGTGCGCATTACGATCAGCACGAGTAGCAAGTCGAGGTAACCGACGACGCCGTATGGGATCAGCTTGCCCAGGACGACGGCCCCGGACCCGATCGGCGTCATCCGCATCTGCTCGAGCGTCCCCCGGTCCCGCTCGTTGACGATCGAGAGCGCGGTGAGGATCATCGTGATGTTCTGCATCACGAGACCGATCAGGCCCGGGACGAGAAAGTTCGGCGTACGCAGCGATGGATTGAAGAGCGTCGTCGCGCGAATCTCAACGGCGGGGCTCTCACCCAGCGGGTCGAGCCACGCGGAGAACGCACCGCCGATCTGCGCGGCGCTGCCGTAGGCAGCCTGCGCGATGCCGGCGTCCGAGCCGTCGACCAGCATCGGCACGGTTACGGGGCGTCCGCGCTCTACGTCGCGCGAGAACCCCGCCGGGATATCGAAGCCAACGCGCGCTTTTCCACTGACGAGTGCCGCGCGCAGCGCCCCCGTCGATGCAACGCTCCCGACCACATGGAACGTTGCCGTTCGATTCAAAACGGCGACGAGCTGCGCGGACATGCGCCCGCGATCCGCATCGTGGTAGACCGTGGCAACGTGCTCGACGTGCAGGTTGATGGCATAGCCGTAGATGAGCAGCTGCATGAGCGGCATCGCGAGGACGAGCACGAGCGTCGCGGGCTCGCGCAGGATGTGGCGTACTTCCTTATAGATCACCGCGCCCACACCGGTGAAGTCGAACGCGGAGTTCACGACTGCATCTGGCCCACGAGAGCAACGAGCGCATCTTCCAGCGTTTCGTGCGAGCCGCGCACCTCGGCAATCGTGCCGCAGACGAGGAGGGCGCCCTCGAGCATATAGCCGATGCGCGAGCAGCGTCGTGCCTCGTCCATATCATGCGTCGTAATGAAGAACGTCTTTCCGCCGGCGGCAAGCTCGTAGAAGAGATCCCACAGCTCGCGCCGCGCTACCGGGTCGACGCCCGCCGTCGGCTCGTCTAGGAAGAGCACCGTCGGGTCGTGCAGCAGCGCAGCGGCAAGACCGAGCCGGCGCTGCCATCCGCCCGAGAGGCGGCCGGCGCGTTGGTCCCTGAATCGACCAGTTCCCGTCAGTTCGTAGACCACACGCTTTCGCGCGCGGGAAACGGAGGGCGACAAGCCGTATGCGCGCGCGCAGAACTCCAAGTTCTCGTCGCACGTGAGATCGCGGTAGAGCGCGAAGCCTTGGGCCATATAGCCGATCTGCAGACGAGCCGCGCCGGCGCGGCTGCGCGAATCGAATCCGCCGACACGCGCGCTGCCCGCGCTCGCGGCAACGAGCCCGCAGAGCATCTTGACGGTCGTGGATTTTCCGCTGCCGTTCGGCCCCAGCAAGCCGAAGAGCGCCCCGGACTCGACGGAGAAGCTGACGGCGTCGACGACAGCGTCTTCACCGTATCGCTTGACCAAACCGTGGGCCTCGATCGCTGCTGCTATGGACCCCTCACACGACGATTACTGGAGATGAGGGGACTCGAACCCCTGACTTCCTGCTTGCAAAGCAGGCGCTCTACCAACTGAGCTACATCCCCAAAAATGCTTCGCATTTTCGGGGACCCCTGACGCCTTGGAAAGGCACTACGGTGCTTCGCACCTGCGCGCCCCCACTACGTGGGGTCCCCAAGCAAAAAAGACTTTTGGAGGCAAGGAGACTCGAACTCCTGACCCTTACGCTGCCAGCGTAATGCTCTACCAACTGAGCTATGCCCCCACGACGGCCATACGGAGCGACCGATTCTTCACGCCGATCGTTGCGAGTCCTCCGCTGTGCGCGTATTATACTGTAGCGTGGAGTACGCCGGGCGGCCGCTCTTCCCAACGTGGAGGAGAGGAAAGTCCGGGCTTCAACGGGCTGGGTGCAGGATAACGTCCTGTCGGGGCAACTCGAAGGAAAGTGCCACAGAAACATACCACTCGGGATTCCCGAGCAAGGGTGAAATTGTGAGGTAAGAGCTCACAGAGCTCCGCGGTGACGCGGGCTCGGGTAAACCCCACCCGAAGCAAGATCGCTCGATTTCTTCCCGCTCGTCGGGAAGACGGATGGCCCATCCGAACGAGCCACATCGCACCGAGGTACGCGGTAACGGGTACCCAAGAGAGATGGTCGCCGCCCCCGCGCTTTGCGAGGGGGAACAGAATCCGGCTTACAGGCGTACTCCCGCCTCTCTCTATCGTCGGCGAAACCGAAGGGGCCATCGGGACGTTCTAGGCGAAGAGAGTAGCAAAGGAGTCACGCGTGTCCGCGAGCCAGCAGCATTTTACCCCAGAGATGACCGTCGATCAGGCGTTCCACGTCCATGCGGGCGCCCGCCGGGTCTTCGCGCGTTTTCACCTCGGCGGATGCTCGAACTGCGCGATCAGCGAGACGCACACCATCGGGCAGATCAGCGAGGATTACGGCATCCCACTTCCGATGTTGCTCGACAACCTCAACGCCCTGTGGGACCAAGGATCGCTCGCGATCGGCGACCGCGTGCGCATCCCGCAAGAGATTCGCGCGAAGATTCCGCAGCTCGCAAACGTGCCGGAGACCGGCGTGATTACCGGCGCCGAGAACGGCGCGTATACGGCGGAGTTCGGCGACGTCCGGCTTCAGGGCCTGAGCGAGGATTTCATTCCGGCCGAATCGGAAGCGGCGCAAGCATCGTAGCGCCGCGGCGGCGCTTATACGAAATCGATTGGCTCGCGCTCCTGAAAACCCGTGTCGGTAGCGTGCCAGAACGTCACCTCCGGCTCGCCGGCTTTCCAGCAGAGATAGACGGGCACGTTCTCACGAAGCGATGGAAAATCAATGAGACCGAGATCGATATCTTTGACGATACAGCCAAAGGATTCGATGCGGTGAATGAGCCGAACGATCTCACCCTTCAGGTCCCCAAATCTCGGCATGCCGAACGGCGAGCGCGGGCGGGCGAGGTGTGCGCCGGGAGCGGGCGACCCGTGCAGCGCCGGATCGTTCTCGAGCAGTTTGATGGCCAACTCCCGCCGGTGCGCGAGCAGCTCGTCCACGAGCGGCGCGAGCCTCGGGATGAGGGCGTTGGCCCGCTCGGGCGAAAACCACTTCACGTGAACGTCACCGTCATCGCTTTCGGCTTCAAATACGGGATACCGATGGAGCTCGACCTGCTCTTCGACGTGCGTTTTCTCCAGAATCCCAACTACGATCCGCTCCTCCAGCCTCGAACCGGCAGCGATCCCGATGTCGGAGCCTTCATCGAGCGCGATCCCGCTCTCGCGCCGTTCCTCTCCCGTCTTTTCCCGCTCATCGACTTTCTGCTGCCGCAGTACCAGCGCCAAGGGAAGGATCGCACGACGATCGGCTTCGGCTGCACCGGCGGCCGGCACCGCTCGGTCTACGTCGCGCGGCGCCTTGCCGAGCACCTTCACGCGAGCGCGCGGACGGTCGAGTGCATCGCGCGCGATCTGGAGGCCGTTTGATGCGCGCGCGAGCGCTGCCCGCACTACGCTGGCTTCTGCCCGGGACCGGCGTCAAGCGCTGGCTTCTCGTCAGCGCGCTTGGCATCGCGATGCTCGCCGACGCAGCGGATCGCTGGATCGTCGCACAAGGGAACGCGCTGAATCTCAACGAGATGCTCGACGGCATCGTCGACGATTACTTCGCTCCGGGGGATCTGACGTGGATCCTCAGTATCCTCGGCATCGTGCTGCTCTGCGCCGGCACGGTTTTCGCGCTGCGGGCGCTCTTTCGCGCGGCACGCCAGCGCGGTACGCAAGAGAGTCTGCGATTGCGCGAAGGCTACAAAATCGTCGCGATCGGCGGCGGTACCGGGCTCTCGACGCTTTTGCGTGGCTTGAAACGGCGCACGAGCAATCTCACGGCAATCGTCACCGTCAGCGATGACGGCGGCTCGTCCGGGCGACTGACCAAGGAGCTGGGCGTCTTGCCGCCGGGGGACATTCGCAACTGCCTCGTCGCCCTGGCCGACGACGAAGCGCTCGTCACGGAGCTCTTTCGCTATCGATTCAACGAAGGCGAAGGGCTCTCGGGGCACAGCTTCGGCAATATCTTCTTGGCGGCGATGACGGGCATCACGGGCAACTTCGACCGCGCGATTCAGGAGTCGAGCCGGGTGCTCAACATCGTGGGGCGCGTTCTCCCGGCGACGCTCGGTCAGGCACGGCTCTGCGCGGAGCTAAAGGACGGGAGTACCGTCTACGGTGAGTCGCGCATTCCGCTGGCCAACCAGCCCATCGAGCGCGTCTTTCTCGAACCCGCGAGCGTGCAGCCGTTGGAGCAGGCGCTTTCGGAGATCGGCGCCGCTGACGCGATCGTGCTCGGTCCGGGATCGCTCTACACGTCGATCCTTCCAAACCTCTTGGTCGAGGGCATCGCTCGAGCCATCGCCGCTTCGCACGCGGTGAAGATCTATGTCTGCAACGTGATGACTCAACCCGGCGAGACCACGAACATGACGGCGGCCGATCACGTCCAGGCGCTGCTTGCCAACGCGCGCGAGAACGTTTGCGAGTACGTCATCATCAACGACGAGCCGCCCAAACGCCTCCTCGCCGCGTACGCGGAAGAAGGGCAAGGGCCGGTGACGCCGGACGCCGAGCGCATCGCGGAGATGGGCCTCACCCCCGTGCCCGCCGCCGTCATCAGCGAAACCGAGAACGTGCGCCACGATCCCGAGCGCTTGGCGAGCGTCGTGCTGACCGTTATCAACCGCCACGTCGCCGATCGCGCGACGTTCGTGAAGCCGTCGAGCGCGTATCGAAGGACGAGCCGGGCCGCGGCGCCGTAGCCGCTACGGCGCGCTTGCCGCGCGTTCCAACGCAACGTCCAGGGTGAAAGGCTTCCCCGGTTCCGCGGTTGCCGTCGCCGAGACGAGTGTGTAGCCGTCGGCTTTCACGGTGTAATCGAGCGTCCCCGCCGGAACCTTGTCGATCGAAAAGGCGCCGGTCGCGTCCGTCGTCGCCGTGAGAACGGTGTCGACCGTCACGACGGCGCCGGCCACGGGCTGGTTCGTCGCGCGGTCCATGATGTGCCCGCTCACCGTGCTGTACTGGCCGGGCGGCGGCAGCTGATCGGCGTTGCACGCCACGAGCAGCGTCATCACGAGAAGGCCGAGCGCGGACCGCGAAAGGATGCGCATCGCTTGCGAGCCTTCGCGACCGGGGGCATGCGCCCTTGCGGCGAAAGGAGCTTCTCGCGATGACTGCACGTGAAGCGACGGGACCGACGTACTGCGAGAACGCGCTGGCTGCCATCGGCAACACGCCGCTGGTCAAACTCAGCAAGACGCTCGACGGGGCGCAGTGCCTGGTGCTCGCAAAGATCGAGTACATGAATCCGGGCGGAAGCGTGAAGGACCGGCCCGCGCATGCGATGCTCGACGCCGCCGAGCAGGCCGACCTCCTGAGACCGGGCGGCACGATCGTGGAGCCGACAAGCGGCAACACCGGCACGGGCCTGGCCATGGCGGCGGCGATTCGTGGCTACCGCTGCATTCTCGTGATGCCGGATAAGATGTCGAAGGAAAAGGTCGATCTGCTGCGCGCGTACGGCGCTGAGGTCGTCGTCACGCCGTCCAATGTCGCAAACGACTCGCCGGAGTCCTATTACAGCGTCGCCAACCGGCTCGCGGCGGAGATTCCTGGCGCCTTTCAGCCGAATCAATTTCACAACCATCACAACCCCGACGCGCATTACCACACGACCGGCCCGGAGATTTGGGAGCAGACGCGGGGCACGATCACGCACTTCGTCGCCGGCATCGGAACCGGCGGAACGATCTCGGGAACGGCGCGTTACCTCAAAGAGCGTAACCCCAACATTCACGTCATCGGCGCCGACCCTGAGGGCTCGATCTACTCGGGCGACACGCCGCGCTCGTACGCCGTCGAGGGCATCGGCCTGAACTATCTTCCCGAAACCGTCGACTTGAAGGTGATCGACGAGATCGTCCGCGTCTCCGATCGGGAGTCGTTTCTCATGGCGCGGCGCATCACTCGCGAAGAAGGCCTCCTCGTCGGCGGCTCGTCGGGAACCGCCGCCGTTGCAGCGGTGAAGCTCGCGAAGACGCTGCCCAAGGACGCGATCGTCGTCGTCATCTTCCCCGACTCGGGCCGCGGCTACATGTCGAAGATATTCAACGACGAGTGGATGATCGCTAACGGCTTTTTGAGCGAAGGAAAACGCCGCGCGACCGTCGGCGACGTGCTGCGCGGCAAGACGCCGCTGCCACCGATGATCACGGTCGCTCGAGACGACACCGTAAGCACGGCGCTCGAGCTGCTGCGCAAGTACGAGATCTCGCAGATCCCGGTGATGCACGGTCACGATGTCATCGGCAGCATCAACGACGTTGCCGTCATGCAAGCCGTGTTCGACCGTGCCGACATCATCCACCAGCCCGTAACCGAGGTCATGGGGCGCCCGTTCCCGGCGCTCGAACAGAGCGAAGAGATCGACCGCGCGTACAAGCTGCTGACGCTCGCGAATCCCGCGATCGTCGTCACCGACGACGGCGAGTCCATCGGCGTCGTCACGCGCCAAGACGTCATCTCCTTCCTCTCCGATACCTCGGCACTCGCACCCCACCACTGATGCGTTTCTCGACCAAGGCGATTCACGTCGGGCAAGAAGCCGACCCGACCACCGGCGCGACCATCGTACCGATCTATCAAACTTCGACGTACACGCAAGAGGCCGTCGGAAAGCACAAGGGCTTCGATTACAGCCGCACGGTGAACCCTACGCGCGTCGCGCTCGAGGCGCAGCTTGCCGCGCTCGAAAGCGCCGCTCACGCGAGCGCCTTCGGCAGCGGCATGGCGGCAACCGCGGCCGTGATGAATCTGCTCTCGGCGGGCGACCATGTCGTCGTGAGCGACGATGTCTACGGAGGAACGTATCGTCTCTTCTCGCGCGTCCTCGAACGCTATGGCCTGACGTTCTCGTACGTCGACGCGAGCGATCCGCATGCCGTCGCGGCGGCGCTCGGCCCGGCGACGCGGCTCGTCTGGCTCGAAACGCCGACCAACCCGCTGCTCAAGCTCGTCGATATCCGAGCGATCTGCGATCTCGTGGGAAGCGAGATCGTGGTCGCCGTCGACAATACCTTCGCCACGCCGTACTTTCAGCAGCCGCTCGCGCTAGGAGCCCGCGTCGTCGTCCACTCGACGACGAAGTACATCGGCGGGCACTCCGATGCCGTCGGCGGCGTCGCCATCACCAACGACGGCGGCCTGCACGAGCGCATCAAGTTCCATCAGAACTCCGTCGGCGGCGTTCCCGGTCCGTTCGACGCGTGGCTCGTCATGCGCGGAGCCAAAACCTTGGCGTTACGCATGCAACAACACGAGCGCAACGCGCTCGCCATCGCGCAGTTCCTGGCGCAGCACCCCAAAACGGAACGCGTCAACTACCCGGGGTTGCCGTCGCACCCACAATATGCGCTCGCGCAACGTCAGATGAGCGGCTTCGGCGGAATGCTCTCGTTCACGCTACGCGTGCCGGAGCAGCGCGCGATGGAGTTCGCGGGGACGCTGCGTTACTTCAGCTTGGCGGAGAGCCTGGGAGGAGTCGAGTCGCTGATCTGCCATCCCGCGCGCATGACGCACGGCTCGATTCCGAAAGAAGAGCGCGAGCGCCGCGGGATCACCGACGGTCTGCTTCGTCTCTCCGTTGGCGTCGAGGACGTCGAAGATCTGCTCGAAGATCTCGAAACCGCCTTAGCGCGGCTTTAAGAGCTGCTCTTCTTGAAGTTTTAGGGCTGGCCGCCGGTCGGGTACCGTACGGCAGTAGCACCGGCGAGCAGCGTCTTTGCGGTATCTTCGTCGATGCCACCGAGCGTAGAGACCACGCTGAGCACCACCGCGCGCTGCGAGTCGATCCAGAGGTACGCGAAGATCTTGCGCGTCTGGAAGCCGGCGCCTTGCGTGACCTCGACGAAGAGCGCGGGCATTCCGTTCTGCAGCAGCACGTGCTGCTTGTTCTTGACGAGCGTCGCCGGATCGTCGCCACGCAGCGCGTTCTCGTAACTGCTGTCGAAGCCGTCGAGCGATCCTGAGTACAGTTCCATCGTGATCGTGATCGCCTTCGCGTTATATTGCGTGGTTCCGAGGACCCACGTCGCCACCGGGGTCGGGTCCTGCGAAAGCGTCTGCAGCGTCGGGTGTTGCATCTGCCCCACCAAACGCGCCGCGGCCGGCGCGGCGTAATGCATTGCGGGATCGTCGTAGACGTGCGGGTCCGGTGTCGGTGCGGCGTCCTGCGCCGCTGCAAGCGCCGGAATGGCGAACGCGAGGACGATGCCGATCAACGAGCGATATGCGTTCATTCTTTATCCAAAACGCCGACGAGCGCCGGCAGAGAGATACCGTAGCGATACCCAACGTTGCGGTGGTCGTCGTCGAACTCCTCGTGGCGTACGCTCATCCCCGCCTTTCGCATGCGGGAAGCGAGGATGCGGGCCCCGATGTCGAGGCCGTAGTCGTCGCGCCGGCCGCAATCCAGATAACGTAGCCGCAGCCGCTCGAGTGCCGCGAGGCGCTCTTCCACGCGCTCGACGGGGTCGAACGAGAGCCAGCGCCCGAAGACATCGGCGCGCAGCTCCCCGCTCTCGAGGTCGAAGGGCAGGTCGACCGCAAAGGCCTTGCGCTCGCGCGGTGAGTAGGCGGCAGCGTATCCGATCATCTCCATCGTGTGGTACCACGCCTGCGGCCGCTTCAGCGACGCTTCGAACTCCGCGACGAACGACGGGATGTCGAAACCGAAGCGTTCGAGCGTGCGCTGGGCGCCTGGAAACGACATCATCTGCGAGTAGCGAAAGCACGCATCGCCGCTGTGCGAGGCAAAAGCCGCGAACGCGCCCGGGTACTCCATCGTTAGGTGCATCGCGCCGAATCCGCCCGAGGATTTTCCACAGACGGCGCGGCCGCCCTCGTGCGCGATCGTGCGATAGTTCGCGTCGACGTGGTCGACGACGTCACGAACGACGTATGTCGCGTAGTCGCCGTTATGGATCGAGTCCACGTATTGCGAGCCGCCCAAGCGCGTGAAACCGTCGACGAGGACGAGGATCGCGGGCGACATGTCGTCGCTGGTGACGAGTGCGTCCATCCACTGCACGACGTTGCGCTCCCACGGCCGCACGGCGAGCATGCCCGCCGCGTCCCCGGTGTACCCGTGCAGGCAGTAGATGACGGGATAGCGCCGTGCGTCATCGTCGTAGCCGGGCGGCACGTACACGGGAAGCGGGCGTTCTGACGGATCGCCGAGCGCGTTGTCGCGCAGCGCCGGGCTCGTCACGACGTCGAGGCGTACGTCCCCGCGCACGCCGCAGAGGCGCGCGAGCTGTGAGCGTTCCTGCATCCGCATTCCATTCGCCGCCAGGTGCGACGTTCACCTTACCGAACGAGGTCAGAAGTGAAATCGAGCGCTGGGATGGAGCGCGCGATCGATACGCGCAGCGCCGTTGCGATCAACGTTATTACGATGATCGGCATCGGACCATTGATAACGATTCCGCTCGTGCTCGCCACGCTCGGCGGATCGCTGGCGCTGCTCGGGTGGATCGGCGGAGCCGTCGTCGCCCTCTGCGACGGGCTCGTCTGGGCGGAGCTCGCCTCGCGCTTCCCCCGCTCCGGCGGCACGTACGTCTACCTGCGCGAGAGCTTCGGCCACGCACGGCTCGGGCGCGTGCTCGCGTTTCTCTTCAACTGGCAGTTTCTGCTCTACGCACCGTGCCTGCTCGCAAGCGGGTACATCGGTTTCGCCGACTACGCGACCTACCTCGTGCCGGGGCTCGGGAGCTGGTGGGGAATGCACGCCTGCGCGCTGGGCATCGGTTCCGTGACGATCGTGCTTCTGCTGCGGCGAACCTCACGCGTGGCGGCAACGTCGTTGCTGCTCGGTGCTATTGCCGTTCTCACGCTCACTCTCGTTGCCGTAGCGGCGCTCACGCACGCGAACTGGCACATGGCGATGCAGCTTCCTGGCCCGGTCCGTTTTGGCACCGGCCTGCTGGCTGGATTCTCGAGCGCGCTCTTCGTGACGCTCTACGACTACGTCGGATACGCCGACGTTGCGCTCGTCGGCGACGAGGTGCGCGAGCCGAACCGGACGATTCCGCGCTCCATCGTGATCTCGGTGCTTCTCGTCGCGGGGTTGTACGTCGCGCTGCAGAGCGGCGTGCTCGGCGTGATTCCTTGGCGGTCGCTCGTCGGCGCGGACGGGACGCCGACTGCCGCCTCGCAGTACGTGGGCTCGCTCGTGATCGAGCGGACGTGGGGGGTTCTCGCGGCGCGCATCGTGACCGGGCTCGTGCTCGTGACGGCCTTCGCTTCGCTCTACGGCAACCTCCTCGGCTTCTCGCGCATCCCGTTTGCCGCGGCGCGCGACGGCGCGTTCTTTCCCGCTTTCGCGCGGCTCCATCCCGATAAGCACATTCCGGAGACCGCGCTTCTCGCCGTCGGCGGGCTCTCGCTCGTCGCAAGCTTCTTCACCCTCGGTGAGGTCATCGCGTTCCTGACCGCAGGCATCGTGCTCATCCAAAGCATCATGCAGATCGTCGCGCTCGCGCTCGTCCGGCGGCGCGGACCCGCGCCCTTTCGCATGCCGCTCTACCCGCTGCCGGCGATCGTCGCGCTCGTCGGATGGATACTAGCTTTCGCATATACCGGCCCGCTCGCGATCGCTATCGGCGTCGGATGGCTCGTCCTAGGCATCGCGGCGTATCTCGTCCTCGCGCGCGCGCAGCGCGCGTGGCCCTTCGCGGCCGCCGTAGCAACGCTCTTGCTTCTCCTTCTGCCGCGGCCTTCGCTCGCCGCTCCCGCCGGTGCATGGGCGACGTGGCACGCGTCGCGCGTCGTGCAGATGGACGGCTACCCGGTTTTCGAGGTCGACGGCAAGCCCTTCTTC